>Ga0075467_10003647_pt1 | contig 11725 bp, 5 predicted proteins | sample DEB08_DNA_9_FD_75067 | JGI IMG/M metagenome (GOLD analysis project Ga0075467, IMG submission 75067) | Aqueous microbial communities from the Delaware River and Bay under freshwater to marine salinity gradient to study organic matter... | ecosystem: Environmental > Aquatic > Marine > Coastal ...
ATTTGCGGCAACATACTGTTCTAAATAAATCCTCAAGGTAGCCCCTTCTGTTCCTGTGCCAGAAAGGCGAAACACTGCTCTACCCCCAGAATTAAAGAAAATACGAACCCCTTGATGTTCGCTAACGCTTCCATCAACTGGATCATGATAGGAAAACTCATCCGCGCTTTGAACCTTTTCGCCTGCGAATTTTTTGCTTGCAAGGTTGTTCAATTTTCCAATCAGGTTAGCAAACATCCTGTCAGCGGCATTGGATGGTATCGCTTCATAATCATGTCGGGAATAATAATTTCGCCCAAATTCTTTCCAGTGATCAGCCATTATTGATGCTACGGATTGTTTTCGTTCTGCTAAAATATTCAACCAAAGCAGCACTGCCCAGAGGCCATCTTTTTCGCGCACATGGTCTGAACCGGTTCCTGCGCTTTCCTCGCCGCAAATGGTAACTTTTCCCGCATCCAATAAATTACCAAAAAACTTCCACCCCGTTGGCGTTTCAAAGCTGCCAATACCCAGTTTTTCTGCCACTAGATCACTGGCCCCGCTGGTGGGCATCGAACGAGCAATTCCCGAAAGACCGCTCTTGTAGCCAGGCGCCAAGTGAGCGTTTGCGGCGAGAACCGCCAGGCTATCAGAAGGCGTTACATAAGTATTGCGACCTACAATCATGTTGCGATCTCCATCGCCATCTGAAGCTGCACCAAAATCAGGCCCATCATCGCGCATCATCAGGTCCATCAATTCTTTTGCCCAAACTGGGTTGGGGTCTGGATGGCCTTTGCCAAAATCTTCACTTGGAACACCATTGAGAACTGTACCTTTTGAAGCACCGAGAGCATCTTCCAAAATAGCTTTGGCATATGGCCCTGTAACAGCATGCATGGCATCAAAACGCATCGTGAAGCCATTAGAAAACAACGAACGGATTTTCTCAAAATCAAATAGGCTTGCCATCAAGATTTTATAGTCTTCAACCGGATCAACAATCTCGATAGTCATGTCGCCAATCGATTGCCTGCTAATTGCAAGCAAATCGATATTCGCCGCTTCGACAATCGAAAAAGCCGATATGGTTTTTGTTTCTTCAAACATGCCATTCGTCAAAGTTTCGGTGGCAGGGCCACCATTGGCCATATTGAATTTGATGCCGAAATCCTCATCAATTCCACCGGGGTTGTGACTGGCTGAGAGGATGAAGCCACCATCGGTTTTGTTTAGGCGAATAAGGTGAGAGGCGGCTGGCGTGGACAATAAACCGCCCTGCCCGACAATGACGCCCTTTGCGCCGTTTGCAGCGGCCATTTTGATGATGGTTTGGACAGCTCGATCATTAAAATATCTGCCATCCCCGCCAATAACGAACGTCTTTCCTTTCGCGCCACCGATCGCATTGAAAGTCGCCTGAACGAAATTCTCCAGATATCCAGATTCCATGAAAATTCGCGTTTTTTTCCGCAATCCAGAGGTACCAGGTTTTTGGCCCTCAAAAGGTTGCGTTGGAATATTAATAGGATTCATGAATTTCGTTCCTTATTCACTTTTTTCGAACCAACTCTGCCGCCAATAGCCATTATTTTGCTAATGTGTTTGAGATTAGGATGGTCGTTTATTGCCGCAATGGGCGTGGAATATAGACGTCGCCAATTGGGATGCTCATCAATTGTTCCAGGTAAATTTTGAGCATCTATATTCCCCTCAATATCGTCGAACTGAACCGATACCATCGTCACCGGCGAGTTGGCCATGGCACGATGAACACTGGAATTGAGTTTATCAATTTCACTGGCCGTTGCATGCGCCTCTTGTGGAGCAGATGGAGCTAAGCCCATTAGGTCCGCGACTTCCTGCTTGCGGGAATCTTTGATTGTTGCTGCATGGCTCTCATCAATCCAATTCAGCTTTTGCCACCAGGTTATATCTCCACCAGTGGCGAACCCTCTTAAGGTGGGAGTATCATGGGTACCAAAGCAAGTCAGCGATTGGGGTGAAAGACTGGACGGATTTTTAAACTTGCCGTTCTCGTTTTTCTCATATTGCAGAACTGAATATGAATAGATGCCGCTGTTCAAAAGTGTCTCGCGAAATCCTTCAGGGACCAACCCAAGATCCTCACCAATCACAACCGTTTGGTTACGCTCTGCTTCAAGGCGAACAATGGCCAGAAGCGTTTCGAAATTATGTTTGATATAACCGCCGGGAGCGCCGTTTTCAGGAATCCAGAAGCTCCGATTAAGTCCCAATATATGATCAATTCGGAGCACACCGCAGCGGCGCATGTTACGCGACAAAATCTCTCGAAATGCCCGGTAGTTCGAGGTTGAAAGTTTTTTTGGGCTATAGGCGGCAAGGTCCCATTTTTGTCCAGCAGGACTTAAATGATCAGGGGGCGCACCAATAGAAACATCTTGGGCAATGGCTTCAGCTTCCGCCCAAGCTTCAGCCCCATTTTGACGAGCGCCAACGGCGAGATCCAGATAAAGGCCCAAGCCCATGCCTGATGAAACAGCTTCCAATTGAGCGGTCTGCAATTGATTTTCTGCGTGCCATTGTAACCAAAGATGAAATCTTACCCGTTCATCTGAAGTATCAGGAGCGTCTATGCCGTCCCTTAAGCTGGAAGACCATTTGCGCCAATCCGATCCGTGTTTTTCTCCCAAACATTCATATTGGGCAACGCGATGTGCCGCTGGGCCTTCATTAATACAGAATTTTGCAAATTCATTTTCTTGAACTGTCGTCGCATGTTTGGTGAAATCTTGGAACAAAGCATCCAAAATAAGCCATTGAAATTTTGAATGGCCCGGATAGTCAACCAACTGCGACGATTTGTTTTGAGCGGCATGCTTCCACGAAGCGAGCAAAGCCCTGGTTCGTTCTGACATGGGTTCAATGTGCTCAACCGCGATATGAGACGTGTTCAAAAACCCTCTATGGGAAGGCGAATAGGGGCTAAAAACTTCTGGATTGTTCCACCCCATGGCGTGAACCGGATTTACACCAAGAAATCCTCCACCATTTAAACCGATGGCTGACGCAACATCAGCTAGATCCTTGTAGTTTCCGATTCCAGGATCATCCCCTTTGTTCAATCCATAGAGCGCAAGGTTCACTCCCCATATTCTTTCCAGACCCGACTTTTCAAATACCGATGGCGCTTTTTCAGGCGCAGAGATCAGTAAAACAATATCGCGATGGTTAGAAGAATCCAGATGTAACTCATGTATACCCGATGGCAGGTCTTGGATCACAATCAAATTATCAGTTTTGCCTTCAACTGCGTTTTCTTCTTTGCCTTCTGGGAGTAAACGCCAAGTGACGGATTTATGAATTGCCAGTTCCAAATCCTGACCAGCAATGCAAATAATTTCTGGTGGTAGGTTACGTCTGGCATCGGCGGCAATCATTTCTTCAAGTGCTTGATGAACCATTCCGCCGCTATCGATATTTACCCCATTGGCAAATAGCAAAGCGCGTTTGGTATCGACAGATGTCGGCTGCAAACGACCTTCCAGATCGTGGAAATGGGGGATTACTCCATTTCGGACCGCAAGTTCATCAAGGGCATGGTCCAGATTCATGTTGCATTTTCATCCGATTGCAAGGTGAAGGCAACAACGCTGTGCCCGCTTACTGAGCATGTTTTCTCGTTGCTGTTGACTGGGATCAAATTGTCATCAGCAGTATCAATACTGCGTATCCAAGTTTGATTTTCAGTCTTCTCCGGAAGCCTCACAACTTCTCGATTTTCGCCTCTGTTGAAGATGATAAAAACTGTATCTTCAAACTGTCTTGATAAAGGCGTGTCAGCGCAACAACGCAACGTTAGGCAAAGATTAGAAAGACCCGGGTCACGCCATTGCAGCGGCTTGCCATTAAAATCTGTCCATTCAACATCTTGCAAATTGTCTTTCTTTCGGGTCGATCCGTGCAGAAATAAATCTTGGCGGAGGCTTTGATGCTCTGCGCGAAATTTTGAGAGCTTTGCAACAAACTCAATCATCGACGCATCGCCACTATCCCAATTCAACCAACCTGTAGGATTATCCTGAGCATAAACATTATTGTTTCCCTGCTGGGAATTTGAAAACTCATCGCCCGCCAATAGCATCGGGGTACCTTGCGACAAAAACAAAGTTGCAAGCATGTTTTTCTGGCGCATTTTGCGCCTCGCTAAGATTTCCGCGTTGTCTGTCTCACCCTCGACGCCGCAATTGTCACTCAGGTTATTACCATGACCATCGGCGCCGTTTTCGCCATTGGCTTCATTGTGGCGTTCATTGTAGCTGGTCACATCTGCCAGGGTGAAACCGTCATGGGCGGTTAGGAAATTTACTGAACTCCAAGCACGCCTTCCCTTGCGATCAAAGTTTTCAGCCGATCCCAATAATTTGGCGCCAAGCTCTTGAGCACTATGTGAGTCTCCTTTCCAGTATCTGCGAACTGTGTCGCGATATCGATCATTCCATTCAGAGAACTCAGCCGGAAACTCACCCAAACAATATCCACCTGGACCAATGTCCCAAGGCTCGGCTATCAATTGCACATCGCTCAAAACAGGATCCTGACGCAGGGCATCGAAGAAACCGCCATGCCTGTCGAACCCATGATTTTCCCGCGCTAGTGTCGTTGCCAAATCAAACCGGAAACCGTCAATGCCCATTTGCTGCACCCAGAAGCGCAAACTGTCCATGACCATTCGAAGGACATATGGATGGGCAACATTTACCGTATTACCGCAGCCCGTATCATTGACGTAAAAACGCGGCTGACCGTCAATCAAACGATAATAAGAGGCGTTATCAAGACCGCGGTAAGATAAGGTCGGTCCGCGATGGTCCCCCTCTGCAGTGTGATTATAAACAACATCCAAAATGACTTTGATACCGGCTGCATGAAACCGACGAACCATGGTCCGAAATCCGTTGAGGCCATCTGCGCCAAAATAACGAGGTTCGGGTGCAAAAAAACCGATGGTGTTATAGCCCCAATAGTTTCTCAAATTGCGTTCAATCAGAAAGCCATCATCGATAAACGAATGAACCGGTAGTAACTCAATCGCTGTGATATTTAGCTTTTGCAAATGCTCAAGCATGGCATCACTAGCCAAACCCTCATAGGTTCCGCGAACATTTTCCGGAACGCCATCGTGTAGTTTGGTCAGCCCTTTTGGGTGTGCTTCATAAATGAGTGTCTGCGACCAATCCACATTTGTGCGAGGTTCAACATGATCGAACAATTCTTGAGGTGAAACCACTGACTTTGGAACAAATGCTGCACTATCCCGGTTATCAAAACTTAAATCTTCCTGCGACGAACCTTTGACATAACCAAGTGTGGCGCTGCTATTCGACCAACTCCCATGCAACTCACGCGTATAGGGGTCCATAAGCAACTTGTTAGGATTAAATCGATGTCCATGGTCGGGGGCGTAAATGCCGTCTGCTCTATACCCGTAAAGTGTGCCCGGTTTAATCCCCGGAGCATAGCCATGCCAAACACTGCCAGTTCTTTCAGGCAAAGGGACACGCTCTATTTCTTGTTTTCCATCGCTTGAAAAAATGCAAAGACTGATTGAGGTGGCGTTGGACGAAAACACTGCAAAATTTGTGCCCTCTCCATCAAAGCGCGCGCCCAAATGATTGGGTCTACCTGTTTTCAATTGTAAGACCATTTAGAAATTCTTCTTTTTATTAGGATAATAAAGTCTCATAAAGCGCGCGATATTCCGGCGCTGATTGATCCCAACCAACAGGGTATTGCATAGCGTTTCGAATGATGGAATTCCAAACCTTAGGCTGATCAAATAGATCACATGTTCTTACAATAGCGATACGGAGGGCATCGGCCGTCACAGGATCAAACTGAATTCCCGTGGCAGCTTTTGCTGCAATTGTCTCTTCATTGGCATCAATCACTGTGTCCGCCAGGCCGCCGGTTCGGGCAACCACAGGAATAGTGCCATATCGAAGCCCATAAAGCTGAGTAAGTCCACAGGGTTCAAACCGCGAAGGAACAAGAATGGCATCACTGCCTCCTTGCATCAGATGGGACAGGTTTTCATCATAACCGATCTCGACGCCTACTTGCCCCGGGAAGCGGCGAGCCGCATCAAGATATCCTGCTTCAAGAGATTTTGATCCTGATCCTAGCAAGGCAAGTTGCGCACCGCGGCCGACCAGATCCGGCAAGACCTCCAACAATAGATCAAGACCTTTTTGTTCCGTCAGTCGGCTCACCACACAAAAAAGCGGACCTTTGGATTTTTCTTCAAGTCCAAACCGTTTCGCTATAGCGGCGCGGTTTTCCTTTTTTCGCCCAAGACTCTTGAGGTTATAATTTGTTTCCAATTGCGGATCAGTGGACGGATTCCATGCTTTCAAATCAATCCCGTTTACGATGCCTGAAAAATCCTCACCGCGCGCCTGCAGCACACCTTCCAAACCCATTCCAAATTCTGGCGTTAAAAGTTCTCGTGCATATGTTGGGCTAACAGTTGTGATCTTATCGCCGAAAACCAGGCCTGCTTTCAGGAAGCTTAAATTGCCCCAATATTCTGCCCCTTCAGAAGTAAAGTATTTATTAGGGATCGAAAAAGTATCTTTAATGGACCAATGGAACAGTCCCTGAAATGCAATATTGTGAATGGTGGTAACACACCGAGGCGGTTTTTTGGCATCGGCCATTTTGATCAAGAGTGGCGTTAGTCCTGCCTGCCAGTCATGAGCATGGACGATATCGGGTTTCCTGCGCTTGATGCCTTCAACCGCCACTTTCGCAGCGGCGACACAAAGAGCGCCGAAGCGCAAGTGATTGTCGTGCCAATCCTGCCCCTTGTCATCCAGATAAATATTGCCCGGCCGATCATATAAATGGGGGGCATCCAACAATAACAAATTTAGGCCTTCAGCTTTGACGGCGACAATTTGCGCCGGTCAGCCAAAGTGTTCGTTTAATACCATAACTGGCTTGCCGCTTTTCACCAATGAAGAAAGCGCTGGATAGGCCGGCAACATTACCTTTACATCTGTACCAAGCTTTTTCAGGGCTTTGGGAACAGCTCCAATAACATCGGCCAGCCCACCCGTCTTGACGAAGGGCGCGCATTCAGAGGCAACAAAAAGAACTTTCATATCAGCCATTCAGTTTTTCAATCATATCCTTGGTGATGAGGCAGACACCACCTTCCGATCGATAAAACCGCTTAGCATCCAAAACTTTGTCTTCACCGACAACCAGTCCTTCAGGAATGGTAACACCCTTATCGATCACAACATTTGTAAGTCTTGCGCTGCGCCCAATGGTTACATATGGCATGGCGACGACGCCGTTTAATTTTGCGTAAGAGCGAGTGCGAACGCCTGTAAATAGCAGGCAGTTTTCAAGTTCTGAACCAGAGATAATGCATCCACCTGAAACCAATGAGGAAACCGCATGACCGCGTCGGCCTTCCTCATTGTGAATAAATTTTGCTGGCGGGGTCAATTCTGAGTATGTCCAGATTGGCCAGTTATCATCGTAAAGGTCCAACTCAGGTGTGAAATCTGTCAAGTCGATATTAGCCTGCCAAAACGCATCGACCGTTCCCACATCACGCCAATAAGGCTCTTTTTCCAACCCGCTACGCACGCAAGATCGGCTAAATGGATGGGCAACTGCTTTGCCAGTTTGAACGATTTGGGGAATAATGTCTTTGCCAAAGTCATGACTAGAACCAGAATTTGCTGCATCAGCGCGAAGCAATTTGAACATATATTCAGTTTCGAAAACATAAATGCCCATGCTGGCCAAAGCCAAGTCTGGGTTTCCGGGCATTGCTGGAGGGTCGGCAGGTTTTTCCACGAACTCAAGGATGTTATCGTTTTCATCTACATGCATAACGCCAAATCCGGCCGCTTCCATGCGTGGAACTTCAATACAGCCCACGGTCACATCTGCGCCGCTGTCTACATGATGTTTGATCATCAAGGAGTAGTCCTGCTTATAGATGTGATCGCCAGCAAGAATGATGACATATTTTGGCCTGTTGCCTGCAATGATATCGATGTTTTGAAATACGGCGTCTGCAGTACCCTTGTACCAATTGTCTTCATCGATCTGTTGTGACGCTGGTAAAATATCCAAGGATTCATTGCGCTCGGCCCTAAAAAAACTCCAACCGCGTTGCAGATGCCGGATAAGGGAATGGGCTTTATATTGTGTGGCAACCCCAAGTCGACGGATGCCAGAATTAACCGCATTTGACAGTGGGAAATCGATAATTCGACTTTTGCCGCCGAAATACATAGCTGGCTTGGCACGGCGCTCAGTCAAGTCCATGAGGCGACTTCCGCGTCCCCCGGCCAATACAAATGCCATCGTCTGCTGCGCGAGCCGTTGCGATTCATTGTTCATTGTCGTCCTCCCAGATTGTTAATTCACACAACGTTATTCATCGCTCCAACTCGAAAAACACTGTTGTTAGTGGTGGCACTGTAATTTCGATGGAATGCTCCCTGCCAGATGCGGGAGCTTTTTCACTTTTGACACCACCCAAATTACCGCGATCTCCGGCGCCGTAGTGGGATGAATCAGTGTTCAGCACTTCTTTCCAAAATCCAGCTTTTGGAACGCCAATTCGCCGCGACACTCTTTCAACAGGCGTCATGTTTGAAACCACCAAAACGGGTTTTGATTTTTTGTCTCCCAAGCGAAGCCAAACGAAAAGCGATTCATCGGCGGAGCCACCCTCGATCCATTCAAAGCCATCTGCTTTGCAATCGAGCTGATAAAGTGCGGGTGTTACTTTATACAAGGCATTGAGATCCCGAATTAGGTTCTGCATGCCTTTGTGTTTTGGGTCATCCAATAAATGCCAGTCAATCGAGCTATCATGGTTCCACTCCTGATTTTGCGCAAACTCATTACCCATAAACAAAAGTTTCTTGCCTGGATGCCCCCACATGAAACCGTAATAGGCACGCAGATTTGCAAATTTTTCATCCCTGCCACCGGGCATTTTCGAGAGCATGGACCCTTTGCCATGAACCACTTCATCATGGCTGATCGGCAAAATGAAATTTTCTGAAAACGCGTAGTGTAAACCGAAGGTCATCTTGTCGTGATGGTATTTTCGATAGATCGGATCTTCTTCCATATAGGATAACGTGTCGTTCATCCAACCCATGTTCCATTTGAAACCAAACCCCAAACCACCATGGTCTGTTGGTGCGCTAACACCGGGAAATGCGGTAGACTCTTCTGCCACTGTCATGATGCCGGGCATATCTGCATAAGCGGTTTCGTTCATGGTCTTCAAAAAATCGATCGCTTCCAGATTTTCGCGACCGCCATGAATATTGGGCACCCATTCGCCTTCTTTTCTCGAATAATCACGATAAAGCATGGAAGCGACGGCATCGACGCGAAGCCCGTCTATGTGGTGTTCTCTAAGCCAATACAGAGCGTTGGCGACAAGATAATTTGAAACTTCGCGACGACCATAGTTATAAAGAAGCGTGTTCCAGTCCGGGTGAAAACCTTCGAGCCTATTGGCGTGCTCATAAAGCGCAGTGCCATCAAAATTTCCTAGACCATGTTCATCTTCTGGAAAATGACCCGGGACCCAATCCAGCAACAGGCCGATTTCGGCTGCATGGCAGGCTTCAACGAACTGTCTAAATTCTTCTAGCGTTCCATAGCGGATAGACGGAGCGTAAAGACCAACCGGTTGATACCCCCAAGAGCCATCAAAAGGGAACTCCGAAATCGGCATCAGCTCGATATGGGTGAAACCCATATATTTGACGTACTCAACCAGTTGTGTGGCATGCTCAAGATAAGATAGCGGTCTGTTGCCCTCTTCTGGAACCCGTTTCCAAGAGCTTAGATGAACCTCATAAATTGAAATTGGCTGATCAAAACGCTGACGTTTTTCGCGTTTCGACATCCATTTCTTGTCAGACCATTTATGCCCTTCAAGTTTACGGACAACGGAAGCGGTCTTGGGAGGATGTTCGGAGCCAAAAGCGACCGGATCGGCCTTTTGTGGCAATTGATTACCGTGCTTGTCTTTCAAGGCGAATTTATAGGTCTCACCTTCCCCAATATCAGGAACGAATATCTCCCAAACACCGGTAGAGCCGCGCAATGTCATTAAATGGCTATCGGTATTCCAACCATTGAAGTTGCCAACTAGAGAGACGCTGCTTGCATTTGGTGCCCAAAGGGCGAAGTGAACACCCTTTTTTGTTTTAATGTCAATGACGTGAGCACCAAGCACTTCCCAAAGGCGCTGATGACGACCCTCGCCAATGAGATAATCATCCAGTTCACCCAACTGGTCCGTTGGGCTTTTATCCGCTTTTTGAGTTGGCGTTTTAACCATCTTTGAGTGAGCTCACATTCCATACATCTTGAGCATAACCAGAAATGGTTCTGTCTGACGAGAACCATCCCATTCGCGCGGTATTCAAAATAGTTTTGCGCAACCAGCTTGATGTATTCTTAAAATCTGCATCAACCGTTCTTTGAGTATCAAAGTATCCATCAAAATCGCAGGTAACAAGGAAATAGTCATTTTCGTACAAACGACGCACTAGACCTGCATATCGTGTCGGGTCACCTGGCGAAAACTCTCCGCTTGAGATTTGATCCAAAACCCGCAACAGCCTTGGGCTTGCCTCAATAGCATTGCGGGCAAACCCGTGTTCTTCGCGGCGAGCGACTACTTCAGGTGTGGTTAGACCAAACAGATAGAAATTTTCTGCACCAACTGCTTGACGAATTTCCACATTCGCTCCATCAAGCGTGCCAATTGTAAGGGCGCCGTTAAGAGCAAATTTCATGTTACCTGTGCCTGAAGCTTCCTTGCCAGCAGTTGAAATTTGTTCAGAAAGGTCAGAGGCTGGGATGAGACGTTCAGCCATCGTGACGTTATAATTTTCCGGATATAGTACCTGCAGAAACTGCTTGGTTGCCTTGTCGTTGTTCAAGCGCTTTGCAACATCATTGATCAGGTGAATGATTTCTTTTGCCACCACATATCCAGGGGCAGCTTTGCCGCCAAAGATTTTCAAACGCGGTGTCCAATCCCCATTAGGGTTATCGCGAATTTCATTCCACAGAGCGACCGTTTCCAGCAAGTTCATCAACTGACGTTTATATTCGTGCACCCGTTTAATCTGTACGTCAAAAAGGGCAGACGGATCAATGACAATCCCATCGCGCTGCTTTATCCAAGCAGCCACTTTTTGTTTATTCTCTGTTTTGGCGGCATCAAATTTTTCGGCAAAGCCAGCATCATCTGCAAACTTCTCAAGCCCCTTTAGCTGCTCCAAATCATCCAGCCAGTTTTTGCCTATGCTCTCGTTTATAAGGTTACGAAGAGGTGGGTTGCATGAGTAAAGCCAACGCCTCGGCGTGATCCCATTCGTCTGATTGATGATTCTGTCAGGATAGCTTTGGTGAAGGTCATTGAAGAGGTTTTGCTTCACCAACTCACTATGCAGGGCAGAAACGCCATTGACCTTATGGGCCATAACAAAGGCTAGCTCACCCATTTTTACGGAGCTATCTTCAATGATACGGACGCTGCTTCCGCTTTCCTTGAAATGCAACTCCTGAATGATTTCGATTATTTGGTGATGGCGCGGCAATATACGCGCAAACAGATCCTCGCCCCAGCGCTCTAGTGCTTCGGGCAATAAGGTGTGGTTTGTATAGGACAGGCACTTTCTTGCCAATTTGA
>Ga0075467_10003648_pt1 | contig 11725 bp, 15 predicted proteins | sample DEB08_DNA_9_FD_75067 | JGI IMG/M metagenome (GOLD analysis project Ga0075467, IMG submission 75067) | Aqueous microbial communities from the Delaware River and Bay under freshwater to marine salinity gradient to study organic matter... | ecosystem: Environmental > Aquatic > Marine > Coastal ...
GGTTATCGCGGGAACAGCAAGTGCAAAGTTTGATGCTTTAAAAAACCAATTAGATCCTCACTTTTTATTTAACAGTTTAAATGTGTTAACCAGTTTAATTGATGAGAACCCAGAAAGTGCACAAAAGTTCACTACTGCGCTATCTAAAGTATATCGCTATGTGCTAGAGCAAAAAAATAAGGATTTAGTAACCGTTGATGAAGAGTTAAAGTTTGCAAAAACATATATGTCTTTATTGAAAATGCGATTTGAAGACAGTATTATTTTTGAAATTCCTGAGAAAGCATCAGATCCTGAGAGTAAAGTTGTACCACTGTCTTTGCAATTATTATTAGAAAATGCTGTAAAGCATAACACGGTAACAACCAGTAAACCTTTGCATATTAAGATTTTTGAATCAAACGGTATGCTTATCGTTGAAAACAATTTGCAACCGAAACAAATAGTAAAAAAGAGTAGTGGAGTTGGGTTAGAAAATATAAGACAACGCTACGATTTATTAACAGACAAAAAAGTAAAAATCAATCAACAAGCAGAACGTTTTGCAGTAGCAATACCAATGCTTACAAAACAAGTATCAATCATGAAAACACGAACACAAAATCAATACGATGACACTTATGTGCGAGCACGTAAACACGTTGAAGAAGTAAAAGAATTTTATTATAGCCTTATTTCGTACATTATAATTATACCATTTTTAGCATTTGTTAATTACTGGACCTCATGGCGCTATCAATGGTTTTGGTGGCCTATGTTAGGTTGGGGAATCGGTTTAGCTTTTCACGCCTATAAAGTATATGTAAATGATAGTATGTTTGGACGTAATTGGGAACGCAGAAAAATAGAGGAATTTATGCAAGAGGATGAAGAAAATAATCGTTGGAATTAAAAATAAATATTATGGACTATTCAGATAAAGAACAGGCTTATTTAAAAGCAAGACATCGCGTTGAAAAACTAAAAGGTTTTTATAATCATCTTACAGTTTACATAGTAGTTAATGGTGCCATTTATGCCTTCAAAATTATAAGAAACTTAAGACGAGGCGAATCATTTGAAGAAGCTTTCTTTGATTTTAGTATTTCTGGAATTTGGTTGATTTGGGGAATTGTATTGGCTATACATGCGTTTTCTGTATTTGGATTGCCTTTAATACTTGGAGATAACTGGGAAGAGGAAAAGATAAAACAATATATGGAGGAAGAAAAAAACAATAATTTAAATTAAAAAAAGATGAAAAAATACGATATAGAACCATACAATGAAGATCAATCAAGGTATGAGTTTGAAAAGGAAGAAGCTTATTTAAGAGCAAAAAAGAAACTTGAAAAATTGGTAGGCTTTTATTGGCACCTCGCTGTTTATGTGATTATTAATATATTCTTAATAGTAGTAATAAGCACTAACTCTGGTGAAGGCTTCTGGCACTTTGGAACTTTTGCAACTGCATTTTTCTGGGGAATAGGATTATTGTTTCACTTCTTAGGAGTATTTGGACCTGATGCCATATTTGGTAAAAACTGGGAAGAAAAAAAGTTAAGAGAATACATGGACAAAGATAAAGAAGAACATCAACGTTTTCAATAAGCTATCATGAATAAAAAATATATTGAAGCAAAGAAAAAAGTCAAATCGTTAAGGCGATTTTATATTCACTTATTTATCTTTTTAATTATAAATATAACCTTATTGTTTAAATTAATTATGTTAGAAAAAGATGAAAGTTTAAACATCTTTGTTTGGTTAATTTTAAATGTAATGATTACATGGAGTATTGGCTTAATTATTCACGCTCGGCGTGTTTTTGATGGAAAAATTTTGTTCAGTAAAACCTATGAAGAGAAGAAAATACAGGAGTTTATGCAAAATGATAATAACTAGTATTTGTGCTTAACGATATCATACATAGCAATATTGGTTTATTTCATTTTATAACATCCGTATTGGCTTTAATTACAGGTACAGTTGTACTATTGAATGCAAAAGGAACTTTGTTTCATAAACGCGTTGGTTATGTTTATGTGGTTTCAATGTTGATATTAAATTTGAGTTCTTTTTTTATCATAAGTTTTGGCGGTTTTAGTATTTTTCATTTTTTTGCTATCGTTAGTTTTGCAACTATTATTGGAGGTATGATTCCAACAATAAAGAAGAAAAAGAATTGGCTTGTACCACATTTTTATTTTATGAGTTGGTCAGTTGTAGGTTTATATGCAGCACTTTGGTCAGAAATTGGAACACGTTTTACAAATAGTATGAAAGATTTTTGGTGGATAGTCGCTTTAGCTACTTTTGCAACGGTTGTTATTGGAGCAATAATTATTAATAAACAGGCGAAAAAAATAAATTTAAGATAAATGCAGGTAATTATTATTGAAGACGAAAAACCATCAGCTAGGCGTTTGCAACGCATGTTGAGCAAATTAGATATTGAAGCTGAGGTAATGCTTCATTCAGTTGAAGAATCTATTGATTGGTTTCAAAACAATGCACATCCTGACCTTATCTTTTTAGATATCCAATTAAGCGATGGTTTGTCTTTTGAGATTTTTGAACAAATTGACATTCAATCTGCGGTTATTTTTACAACAGCCTATGATGAGTATGCTTTACAAGCTTTTAAACTTAATAGTATTGACTATTTATTAAAGCCAATTGATGAAGATGATTTGGCAAAAGCAGTTTCAAAGTTTAAAGAACGTCTGCCAAAGCAACAAGCAGTCACCTTAGACTTTAACGATATTAAAAACCTATTGGTAAATCCAATAGATCGCGAATACAAAAAACGTTTTTCAGTAAAAATTGGCCAGCATTTAAAGCTTATTAATATTGATGATATTGAATGTGTTTATAGCGAAAATAAAGGGACTTACGTATATACTTCTGAAGGACGGAATTACCTTTTAGATACAACCTTAGAGCAATTAGAAAATGAGTTAGAACCTCAAACATTTTTTAGAATTAATAGAAAGTTCTTCGTGAATATAAATGCCATTAAAGATATGGTGAGTTATACTAATTCGCGATTACAAATTAAGCTTAAAACGTATAATGAAGAAGCTATTATTGTAGCTAGAGAACGTGTGAAAGATTTTAAAGATTGGTTAGAGTAGCATCATTGTTCCCTTTTTTCATCACCAAATAAAGAGCCCAAACCGAGTCCGTTTTGCATATATTTCGAGTTCTCTTTACTCAAGTAAATTTCTACCTGTAGAATATCTTCTGGGTTGATATTTTGGTTATTGATAGCTCTATATTTTTTAGTGAGATGAACAATAAGCTTATCTGGTGTTTCTTCAACTATATAGTATATTTGATGGTTAAGATCACCAAACTCAGTTATTATTTGTTTGTAAAAAGCAATATGATCTTTCAAATTTATTTTATCATAAATCTCGGGTAAATAGGAATTCTTTATGAATTGTTTAATGGCATCTTCAGAGCCATCATTATGAGCAATAATAAAATTGTCTAATATGTTTAATTGATCTTTGTTTTGAGCATACGAAGTTGCAAACGTAAGTGCGGCAGTTATAATGATAATAAGCTGTTTCATAATATACCAATATTAAATAAAGATTCTTAAAAAATTTAATTGTTACAATTTTTAAGTTATTGCTTAAAATAACTGATTTTATATTCTAAACCAATACTTGGTTCCATAAGAAGAACTTCTGGTTTATCCTTTCTTAAGCCCACTTGCCAATTGTTAAAAACTTCCCAATCATCATTTACAAATATAGGCTTACCATATTGTGCAGTTAATGCTTTGCGAATTCTATCTTCCTCACCTTTTGCTGTTAATATCCAAACTACATTAAGTTTCTCATTACCAAAACGAGCTTCTACTTTTCTTGGAAAACCTAAGTAGTCAACGCCAAAACAATTAATTTGTAATTGTGCATTCGGGTCAGAACCATCTAGCTCCTCAGTATTTGTGAAATTACTATTAGATTCTAAAATTGGTCTTAGAACCTCTAATGATCCTCCCATTTTTAAAAACGGAGGAATAACTGCTGTTTTTTTTGGTTTGACCGAATAACTCTCATTTAAATAAGGATTTCCCCATGCAAATAAATTCGTATGCATGCCCTCATCAGTTAATATCCACGCTACATCTTCTTTCTGCTTAAGAAATAGTTTATCTTTTACATATACTTTGTAGTCCATGTATATTCTAGCAGTGTCTTTACGTTGCTCAGTAAAGGTTTCATAAACATTACCTTTAGCATAAATATAACTGAGCTTGTTGTCAGAAAAAGTAAAGACTACTTTATCAATAATGCCATTATTCGTTCTTACATTGGTACAAACTAAATGATCTTCTTTGTTTTTAGCTAAAGGGAAGGTAATATCTTTTGGAGAAATTAATGTTGCCGTATTTGATATTGCACTTAATTTTTCGGTGACTTTTTCTAAGGAATTATTTAATTCTATAGTATTAAAAACAGATTCTGCTTGTGAAAAAAGCGAAGCTGAGCATACTAATGATGTAAATAAAATGAGGTAATTAATTTTAATATGCATGTGATTTTTTTTGATTGATTACTTTAAAGATGAAAAATCACACTAAATGTTACAGTAAATCAATCTAATTTTCTATTCAAAAAAAAAGAATAAGCAATTTATGAGTTTTACAACTCATAAGGCAATGGAAAGTGTCCTGTTTATACTATTTTAAATTGTTTGCATCTTTTTTTGGAGGCATTGGTCCACGTAAATGTATAATAAGACCATCTAAGAAGTTTCTTAAAAACTGATCGCCACACTCCATGTATTTAGGATGGTTTTCGTTTCTAAAAATAGCACCTAATTCGCTTTTAGTAACTTTAAAATCTTTTAGTGCACAAATTTTTACAATATCATCGTCACGCAACTTATGTGCTACGCGAAGTTTTTTAAATATATCATTGTTACTTAATCCCATGCTGTAAAGATAATTTTAAATTTTAGGTTTTTTATATTTTATTAAAGAATACAATGCAATTAAGGCCCAAATGCCTTCTAAAATAATAAACGGTAAATAATTAAGTATTATAGATGCAAGACACGCCATTGTGGCTCCAAATAAATTGAGAAGTATAAATGCTAATGATTTATGAGAAATGCGCCCTATAACGTTTAAAAAATAGGCAAGAAGTATTTGAAACACTCCAATAAAACCTAACCAATCTACTGTTTGCATTTGACTAAATTAATAAAAAGTAGGTATAACAATTTTTTAAAGTTTAGTTATCTCAAATAAATTTAATGAAGGACTCATTTATTGATTTGTACCAAGTAATTAATTATTCAATGTGTTAGCCTTTTGGTGTTTTTTTTCTTAATTCCTCATTAATAAGTGAAACAATGGATTCTATTTTAATTTTTACACCTATAGATTGAGCATTTGTATAATCAGTATTTGCCCACATTAAGGTAAGATAATCAGTCATGTCTGGATTATTTATTAAATCAATTGGACTGGTGACTTCTAATAAATCTTCAGGCCATTCGGTTCGTTCAGACAGAGAAATATTTAACAAATTCTTATCCATAAAGGAAGCATCTGTAAGAAAATTTTTAACAATCGGACCAATTTGGTAATTAGCTATTAAAAAGGGGAAGTATCGCTCTTCAACCAGATTATATATGACCAATTCTTCCTCATCAAGTTCATCTAGAAAACTTGGGAACGATGTGAGACCATTTCTTAATTCTAAATTTGTAAGTAAATAAAGATTGCCAGAATTAGTAAGCTCATTAGTAACACCAAGATCTGGATCAAATGTTGGTCTTGTTAGCGTTCTACTAATATGTAAATTTACAGTGTCAATATTAATCTCATTTTCCTTAAGTTTTCTATAATTTAATAGTTTAAGACAAGACCTCAAAATATCATTTCTAGATTCAATTTTGGTATTTAACTGTTTTAAATTATTACTATATTCATTCAATAATTGCGTTAAAAGAAGTACTTCTTGTTTTCTATTTTCACGTTCTTGATTCCATGTATTTAATTGCAATGCTATTAAAATACCTATTACAACAAGTATGATTTCGCCAATGGCATATTTTAAATACTTTCCTGTTTTATTTTTTCCCATAAGGTCGTAGCGTATTTTTCTAAAAAACTTAATCATTGGTTAGCAGTTTGTGATAATGAAGCACAACGTTTTTGTGCATGGTTGTTAGCGTTGGCTAGAACGAAGTTAACAAAAGAAAACGCAACAGAGGAAAATCGACAGGATTTCCCGAGTACATAAAGCACAAGTAATTAAATATACACGCTGTTACGTGTAGTTTTTGTTTTTTCAGTTATTCCTTTTGGTGTTTATTATAAGTCAAAGTATAAAACAGAACTTTACTACGTATGTTTTTAATCCCTATTGTTATTCTTTTTAGAAGGCGTTGGAGGATTTTTCATAACAAAGCGATGGTCTTCAACTAGTTTTAATAGATCATGAGCACTCAATACACCAACAATTTTCTGTTCGTCGGAAACTACAAGATGGTTAATGTTGTGATTGCGCATCATACGAGCAGCAATATTTACATTAGAATAGGCAGGTATAGTATACACTTTGGTTGTCATTACTTTACTAATAGGAGTGGTTTCAGAAAAGTCGTCTAATAGATCTGTAGCAGTAATAATACCCATAATTTCCATCTCGCTATCAACTACTGGAACTGACTTTATCTTGTTTTTTTTCATAATAGATTGCGCATGTCCAATTGTTTTGTGTGGCATGGTTGTAATTACGGATTTTACCATCAGATCCTTTACTTTGATATTCATATGTAACGATTTAATCTATTTTAGTAAATTAAAATTATTTAAATAATAATTTAATATCCGAACTTATCCAACTAATTAGTTTTCAAATACAAAAATTCGACAATTCTTATTTATGATATTTTTTAATTACAAAAAAGGTGTTCGCCTATGTTTAGTTACATTGGCAAGAACTAAATTAATAAAAGAAAACGAAACAGAAGAAAATTCGATAGGGTTTTCCGAGTACAAACAGAACTAGTAATTGACCATACACGTTGTTGAAAGTAGTTTTATACTATTTTATCTCCTATAATTCCCACTAAGAAGCCCAGAATAGCCCCTAGCGATGTCAAATAGCTCTTTTCTAATTTACTTTCAGGAATAATGTTTTGAATGAGCAAATATAAAATACCTCCACTTGCAAATATCATTAAATGGGCTGTTAAATCAGGATAATCACTTAAAAGGTAATGCCCAATTAATGCTCCAATAATTCCAAAAAAACTTAAAAAAAAGAATAGTATTAATGTCTTATTTACTGTAAATCCGCTCTGAACTAAATCTCTAAATGAATTAAATGCTTCTGGTAAATTTTGAAGACCTATGAATACAGCTAAAAGTATGGCCATATCTGGTTCAATTGCAAAGACAGCTCCCAACGCGATTGATTCAGGAATAAAATCCATGAGCATAGCTAAAAGTGTGGCAGTTTTACCTCCTTTATTTGCTAAATATTGGTTTATTATCATAAATAAAATTGCGCCTAGTAGAAAAGAAAAAACAATTGGCAGCAATTCCAATTGTTCCATCCCTTTAGGAATCAGAACAAATGCCAAGGCTGACAACATGATACCTGAACCAAAAGACATCAGTGTATGAATAATTTCATATTTGACATGACTTTCATTTACATGATGATTAAAATAATTTGCTAAAATTCCGCCAATAAAAACAGTAACTCCGGCAAATCCAGAAAACAATATAAGTTTAATCAACATATCTTTAAAATAATAATATTTCGAACCTACTAGTTCTTTTTAAATTATTTGCGTTCTGGCTAAACTGCTTTTTAATACAGTTTAGGTTGTGTTAGTATCAGTTCATTTTTTTTGTTCACGTAAAATTTTCTCCATTTTACGACCTCTTGCTAATTCATCTATTAACTTGTCCAAATATCTTACTTGTCGGGTTAGTGAATTGTCTATTTCTTCAATGCGATAACCACAAATTACTCCTTTTATAAGGCGAGCATTAGGGTTCAGATCTGCCTGTTGGAAGAATTCTTCAAACGTTACTTTCTCGTTTATGAGCTTTTGAATTTTGTTTTCATCAAATCCTGTCAACCATTCTATAACTTGATGAAGTTCATCCTTTGTTCTGCCTTTCTTTTCCACCTTAGTCACGTAATGAGGATAAACGGAGAAAAACTTCATTTTTGCTATGCGTTCATTATGTTCAGGCGTAACTTCCATTTCTCTCTTTTTTTCCAATTAGTGCTAGCTTGTTCAGGTTTGGTTTAGTTATGTAGGCTGGAACTAAGTTAGCAAAAGAAACCGAACCAGATTAAAATCCAATAGGAATTTCCGAGTACAAGCTGAACGAATAATTAATTATATACGTGGTTGCCTGCTGGCTTTTTTTATTTTAATATTGTTTTTAAAATATTTTTTGCTGAAAGTATTGCCCCTTCCATATAGCCAGAGAATTCATTAATAGATTCTGTCCCCGAAAAAAATAATTTACCATGCATATAGCTTTTCTGAAATAATGGATGACCATTATTTTGATGTGGTCTATTAATTATTCGATTACCATTTAGAATAAATTCGTCTGTCCATATTTTTTCATTGTAAGTTAAAGGTGTGGAAGCATCTTTTCCCAAAAGTTCTTCTAATTGCCTTAAAACAAGTTCCTTTCTGAGTTCTTTAGTGTAGGTTGATGAACTACCATTTAAGAAGCCTGTGAAACCAAATTTATCTTCTTCAAAATTTGTATGGTCGTACATCTCAGTAACAATTCCTACATGACTGTAAAGCATTCCGGAATATCCATTTTTTCTCCAAAATGGCTGGGAATATTCTAAAACAAATTTAATAGCTCCCGCCATCCAAGTTTGCACCATTGGTAAAATCGCTGAAATATTATTTGGCAATTCTGGGGTAAACTTAATTTGAGAACCTACTAACTGAGCTGGTAAGCATAAGATAACTTTATCAGCTATAAATTTTTCTCCATTATTGGATTGAACTATTAATTCATTTTCATTTTCTTTAATGGAATTAACTTTTGTATTTAGTTTAATTTGTTCAGCATCTATTTTTTCATTTAAAGTGTTTATTAAATTCTGTGTTCCTCCTGCAACTCTATAAGATGGTGTTTCAGTTTCGGGTATATAAAACTCCTGAACTGGTTCAAATGATTTGGTTTGAAATAAAGATTTTCCTTTAGAATATTGTGGGTATTTATTTAATTTTAATTCATCCAATAATGAAATTAAGTTGGGATGCATATCAGAGAACCAAGTAGCGCCTAATTCTAGGGGTGTTTCATTTTCTCCTTTTATGGTTTGTATTCTACCGCCTAATCTATTAGAGGCTTCTAAAACTGTTGCAAACACATTCTTTTTTGATAATAAATATGCTAAGGTAAGACCGCTAAGTCCCGCACCTATGATTATTATTCTTCCGTTTTGTTTCATTAATTAATATTTGCTCAATACACTAGGTAGTTAACGGTTTGGCTATGGTGGGTTTTAATGCGCTATAGTTTTTGTTAGGTACTTTTATTAAATTGGCTTTAGCACTTCAAATAGTTCCAGCAAAATCTAAAAAGATTTTCTTATGAAGTTCAAGATCCATATTAGGAGAAAGTGCTACACGGGCAATATAGTCTTTGTCCCCTTCTTTAGTTGTGCCTTGAGTAGATGTGGCAGGTATCGTCCAATAACACCCTTTTAGCTGTCCATAACTTACACAGTATTTACTTTCATTAGGGATTTCATTAATCATTAAATCGATTAATTTATGGTTTAACGCCCTTTTATACGTTTCTCTTTCTTCATAGGTATTCCCTTTGGTTGGAAGATCCAATGAAAAAACGGATGGGGTAAATCCTTGTTCTGCTAATTCTTCTGAAACAAAATTGATTTTCGCCGCTGGTAAAGTCTCGTTGATAAAGTTTACAAACTCACGTGTATTTTGATAAGCATCCTCAATTCTTTGATTCATGGAAGGCAATTGTTTGGCTAATATTTCTAGTTGAAGATCGGTAGCCTGGTTATCGCAAAGACTTAGGTGCAATGCTATTTTTTCCATCAAAGCTTCAGCTTTTTTATTGGCAACACAATAGCCAGCAGTACATTTTCCGCCACTTGGAAATTTGGATCCACTCACATAGGCAATGGTTCTAACTGTTGAGAGCATATCGGCTTCACCTAAAAAGTGAACATTAGGACAAAATGTTTGATCTAAAATAAAAACAGGGTCGATAGCTATTTCACCAGTAGCAGTTTTACGCTCTTTACTTAAAACGTCTTTTAATTTTATAAGATCGGGAACTTCAACTCTTGGGTTAGTTGGAATTTCAGCGATGATGTAAGGGATGGCATCTTCATTGGCAATTTGATCTAATATGAAATCAATGCTTTGAACCATGTTGTGATCGCCATCAACTGGTAAATCCATTACTTCCACATAATCAATGCAAGCAGCAACCCGTCTTGCTTGGTCATTTGTTCCACCATAACAATTGGGAGGAACAACAATTTTAATTGCCTTTCCTTTATGATTTTCTACTGCATCGTGAATTAGCCCCATTACAATCGCATATTGCATGGATAGTCCACTTGAAGCAACTAAAGCCTTTACATTTGAGCCAGTAATTTCTTTAATAGAATCTAATACAAGCCTTTTGTTGGTCTCGACATTAGTTCTTATAGTAACAAAAGAGGACTTTTCTGTTAAATGTTTTAAGGCAACAAGCGCATTAGATGGCGTCATTGCAATGGTCTCTCTTCTTCTTACATGCTGAATTTCTGAGATATAACTTTCATTTTGTTCACTGCTTACTAATAAAACACTACCCAATTGGGCATGAACACTGATGAAAAAGTCAATATTTGGGGTTAGATTAAAGTTGCCTATGTCATCTTGTTGCGAAATAAAAATGGTACTGCCGTTAAACACGGAAATGGCTGATACGTTCTCAACGTGCTTTAATTCAAATTTATAACCATAAATGCGTTGTACTACTTCAGCGTCAAAAAATACCGGTAATTCACCTGAATAAATGATTTGGGTGTTTTTATTAGCCAGCAAGTTTTTTCTTAGAACTGCCAAAATAGGAGTCGTCTTTGATGAAAAACTGATTACATTTTCTGCTTTTATATAATTTAAGTTAGCAATTGCCCACTCTAGTACACAGGATAATGGATGACCTAAACGAATATAGTCGTAAGCAGTGGGTAAATCATTAAGTGCTGATACTTCAGAATTATTGTCATTAAATAAGGATTCAAACCGCTCTAAGAATTGAGTTTTAGCCAATTTTTCATCATAAATATCTAGGCGATGGGTTGTTAGACTCAGCCAAGCAGTTGGCATGTTTTTTAATACATCTTTAATATAATTTAGCATCTTACTTGCTTCCATAATCTTCACCTTTAGATAGGCCGCTAATATATTAATTAGATTTATTTAAAAAGTGTTAAATGGCGTTTTGTTAAATTGTACCTAACGTGTTCGTGTATGGATTCGTTGCGTTTAAGAATCTAAATTAATAAAAGAAAACGAACCTGAGGAAAATCCTACGGATTTTCCGAGTACACACATACCAAGCAATTAGTTATACACGTCTTAAGTTAGCATTTTAATAAAAACACTAAATTAAGGCATATAAATAAGAAAGAACAAAAGAGAGGATTAAGGTTAATATACACGTAGAAGCTTTAGACTTCGTCAACATTGA
>Ga0075467_10003649_pt1 | contig 11724 bp, 8 predicted proteins | sample DEB08_DNA_9_FD_75067 | JGI IMG/M metagenome (GOLD analysis project Ga0075467, IMG submission 75067) | Aqueous microbial communities from the Delaware River and Bay under freshwater to marine salinity gradient to study organic matter... | ecosystem: Environmental > Aquatic > Marine > Coastal ...
GATATGCCTTGGGGCGATATTGATGAGCTGTCGCCGCAAGATGCTAATGACTGAATCGTACTTCTCAATGTAACGATGGTATTTATCGGTTTATGCAACCCCAAGAGCCCGACCAATGTTGGCGCGGTAATGAGAGCGGTCGGGTGCTATCAGGCTGACCAAGTGCATTACACTGGAGTGCGCTTTGATCGTGCTGAGAGGTATCAAACAGACACCAAGAATACCAACCATAAGGTGCCGCTGAATCAGGTTGGCAGTTTGTGTGAGTCGATGCATGAGGGAATGCAATTGGTCTGCGTTGAGTTGGTTGAGGGTGCAGTGCCACTGCCAGAGTTTGAACACCCAGAACAAGCTATGTATGTCTTCGGCCCAGAAGACGGATCGATCCCACAGCAACTCGTTGACCTTGCCGATCATGTTGTTTATGTGCCAACTATTGGTTGTATGAATTTGGCTGCAAGCGTTAACGTTTTACTTTATGACCGCTCTGCTAAGTCAAGCGGCGGTAAGCGAGATGATTCAATCGTGTTAAGCAGTCGAGATGTTAATAATCGGCTGAAGGTTAAAGCAAAGGTCTAGCTTATGAAGCTACAGATGGATGGCTATCAATTGGCCTATGAGGCGACTTCTGGCGGTGGTCCATGTGTTATCTTTTGCCCTGGCTTCAACTCTACTATGCGAGGAAATAAGGCCAGCGACTTAAAAGCATTTTGCTTAGAGCAAGGGCTATCGTTTGTGCGCTTCGATTACAGTGGTCATGGCGAGTCTGGTGGGGATTTTGCTGACGCTTGCATCACTCAATGGCTAGCCGATACGGTGGCGATTATCGACCAGATCACAACCGGTGATGTGATTCTTGTCGGAAGCTCGATGGGTGCTTGGATTGCATTACTCGCGGCGCTTAAACGACCCATGCGTGTGACCGGCTTACTGTTAATTGCCTACGCTGCCGATATGACAAAGGCCTATACGAAACGCCTCGAAGGGTTGCCATTAGAAGTCGATGACAAGTCGCGCGCTTATTACTCAGTGGCGAATCAATATGATGATCAGCAACCATACTCCATTTATCAAAAAATGATCGATGATGGCGCCTCACACTTTTTATTAGACGGGCCGATTGATTTAGATATTCCTATCCGGTTGATTCATGGGCTTGAGGATAATGTTGTCGAGGTGCAACGTTCAGCACGTGTGGCGGAGCTTTTGACCTCCAATCAAGTAAGCTTGCTGAATGTCGAATCTGGTGATCACCGACTATCTCGGCCTGTGGACTTAAGCCGTATTCGCAGCCTTTTATTGGAGCTATTGCATGCCTAACCTTGTTGCTAGTCATTCGTCTTAGATTCTCGCGATAAGTTCACAACTAAAGGCCTGTGGCCGGTTCGGTTTTTAGTTGAAAAGAACTAAAATCAATTCATTGATTAAAACATCTAATTTGAAGAAACATTTTCGCTCACGCTGATTTTAAGTAGCGCCTGTGTGATTCTTTGGAGAATTTAAATGCCATTAAGCAGGCGACAAGTTTTGAAGTGCATGGCGGCGGCTCCGCTGGCTAACCTTGCGGCGTGCAGTACCTCACCCTTCGGTAGTCGGCATTCGTACCTGAGTCAAATAATTGAACCTCAGAATCAGAATACGATTTTTCACTGGATCGATATCGCGCTGCAACAAGTGCGCGACCAAAGAATTACTCCGCCGCGTGCCGCTTATAACTTTGCCATGCCGATGACGGCGGGCTTCTTAGCCGCTAACGGCATTACCCAAGACTATCAAGAACCCTTCGGCCTAGGCGCGGGGCCGAGTAACGCCGACCCTGAAGTAGCCTATGGTGTCGCCTTCGCGGTTGCTGCGGCTGAGGTCTTTCAGCAACCGTTTATTGTCGAGAGACATGCGTTCTTGAAACGTTTTGCCAACAGTGAAGCAAAGTCGACTGCCATTGAGTGGGGTAAAAAGGTGGGGCGTCACGTGGTAAAAATGCGTAACGATGATGGCGCTGAACCGAGTGAAGTAAATTTTTATCTTGGTCGATATAAGCGTCGAGATGACAGCCTAAAGTGGAGCCCAACCGGCCCATTTTACGGCGCTAAGCCTGGCCCGGGATTTGACTCGTTTGACCGAGCGCTATTCCCCGGTCATGGTCAGATTAAACCGTGGACAATGACATCGGGGTCGCAATTTAGAGCGAGCGAATTTTATCACCCTGCGAGCCCGGAATTCGCTGAAGAATTTGAAACTATTCGACTCTTAGGCAGTGCCGATAGCCGCGTACGAAGTGAAGATCAATCCGAGATTGCTTTGTTCTGGGAAGACGGCCCTTGGGGGTTAACCCCAGCAGGACATTTTATTTATATTGGCATGCAAGTTTTGCAAAATCAGGGTCTGAGTTTTATGCAACTGGCGCGCAGCTTTGCTTTGATTGGTATGACTCAGTGTGATGCGTCGATTGCGGCTTGGGACAGTAAGTATTATTACGATATTGTGCGTCCTGAAAGCGCAATACGACAACGAGCCGAAACCTTTGGCAACAGCGACCCACGAGTAAAATCTCAGGCTAACTGGCATAGTTATATACCCACTCCCAGTTTTCCGTCTTACACTTCAGGTCATTCAACCTTTGGAGCCGTTGGCGCCGAGATGATTGCCTTACTGCGAGGTGACGATAAGATTTCAATCTCCGGGCAATCGCCCGACTTGGTAATATGGCCACAATTACGCGGCATAAACCGACACTGGACTAGCCTCAGTCAGATAGCTGAGGAAAACGGTATGAGCCGACTTTATGGCGGTGTGCATTGGCAGCTTGATCATACTCAAGCAACGGCTGCTGGCCGAAAAATCGCGCAGCAAGCGCACAATAACTTTTTTCACAAGACGGCGTGATTATGAGAACTCCTAGTGTCGCAAATAGTGTCGCAAATAATGTCGCAAATAGTGTCGCAAATAGTGTCGCAAATAGTGTCGCAAATAGTGTCGCAAATAGTTTTGCTAAGTTTGTCGCTAAGGCATCAGCATCAATGTTATTGCTTGCCTCGCTTCCAGCCAATGCCTTAAATCTAAATTACGACAGCCTGTCGTCCTTAGAGCAACCGCTGGCCGCGCAATACGCTGATATCACCTTTAACCTTAGCGGATTAGTCGATGCCGCCGTAAATTACAGCAGTGATGACGACGATTTGTCATTGCTTGGTAATTTTCAAGTCAGTGCCGAAACCCAATTAGCCAATAGTTGGACATTAGGCGCGGCCTATTTCGCAGAGTATTCAAGCGCCAATAATGACGACGATAATTATTCTGACAATGCTGGAGTTTATCTCGGTGGTGTTTGGGGTACGGTTTCGATTGGTAATGTAACTGGTTTGGTCAGAGAGCAAACTCGACGTTCAAGAGGTATCGGCAATGCCGGCCTTAATTTTGATGACCAACTTGGCCAATTAGATGACACTGGGCTAGCCTATGTTGGTCGTTTTGGGGCGACCCGATTGATAGCCACAATCGACGATGACGGCGGTTATGAAATAGGGGGCGTTTTTCAGCGTCCGATTGGCAATAAAGACTACCGATTTTCGTTACAGTACCGCGATTCGACGTCAAGCAGCGATGTTACAGTAATTGAATTTGACTCCAAAGGCCTAGGCTTAGTCGCTGAACTTACCTATGCCAGCAGTGTCTTTGACATTGGAGTAGGGCTAGAGCAAGTAAGTATCAGCAACTTCTCTGTCGATCGCCGATATGTATCGTTTGGTGCGGTTCATAAAGTCGGAGTATTAACCTTCTCTGTCGAAGCGCATTTTGGCGATACTGATGGCGATGATGAGACCTCATATGCCGCCGGCCTCAGCTATGATATTGCTCGTGGCATGTCGCTAAATGCAGGGCTAAATTACAGCGATGCGCAAGTCGACTTGAATGGGTTTGCCTTGCTCGACGACGACCGGAGTGAAGGAATACTCTCATTTAGATATAGTTTTTAGCCACGGAATTTCTTATCACTCTTGCTGTGCCCTTGATGTCGACCGCTAGGTAGAAATTAGCCAAGCTATTGGCTTGGTTCAACTGTGCTCGGATCTGAGTCGTAATGAGGTAGAAGTCGCCTTTAGGCGACTTCCACGTTAGCCCCGAACATCGTGTTTAAAACATCGTCATGATAATCCGCTGCCGACTCAATAATAAAAAGAGACCAAGTTAACTAAGCTAGAACAGCTTTCTCCTCGGCAATAGAGTGTAAAATCCCATTCCATAATCGGATTCGATCTGCAATCGCATTTTGAGCTGCTTTTTTCGCTCGCAAATGTGCTCTTTCATTACCTTCAATCAATTGTTCAAGTATTTTATGCGCTGCAGGGCCGTGCTCATCGCCATCTAAATCTATATGGCGTTTGAGGTAATAAGTCATTCGCGGCGCTGCCTTTTCATCCAGACCCCACTGATTCAACATCTGTGTAAACATTTCTGGGATCGCATCTTCGCGACCATAAAGGAAATTAGCGGCAACCTCTTCGTCTGCCCCATGTATGGCTAAATTGACGTTGTTACTTACAAAGCGTTTAACATATGTAGGAATATCGGCAATATCCAACGCTTTTTGGAGGCCTACGCCTTCTGCCAGCGCCGCTGTAAATCTATAAAATGCGGATGTATCGGCACCGATTTCTTTCATTGCTTCCAAATACATAGTGACATGGCTTACTGGCTCACCATCAAGATTTACATCACTTTCTTCGTAAAATATTATTTCGTTTATCAAATGCGCAGCAGCCGAGTTTTTTGGGTCTTGCCAAGGTAATTCTACGCACGTTAGCGACCGTTGAAGGCGTTTTGCCAAGCTCATAAAATCCCAAACAGCGAACACATGGATACTCATAAAAACACGCAGATCGTCCATGTCCTCAATACCGCTGTAAATCAAATGCCGAGATAATTTATTGGTATCCGCTTTTAACTCATTTTTCATATTACTTGCCTCTTTCTACTACATTGGAACAAAGTGACTCAGCAGCCGTTGAACGAATATTTCTATTACTCTCTAAAAAACTAAAAAATATAGAGTTTAAAAACACCGCCGACGATGCCAACATCACTGAATTTAGGAAAAAATAGTGCTTGAGACTTTTGCGCCAACAGACACAGACCCATAAATGAATGAAAATGGCTAAAACCTGCCATTTTTTATTGATCTAAGAGAGAGTGTCTCGCTATTCCCGCCGCGATTAAGTTATTCCACCTTGATTAAGATTTGCCTAGAAGCTCCAATATACTAGGCACTTGTCCATTATAAATCAATAATTGCTATTAATTAATGTTCTATTAATGAGGGTGTTTGAGGCGCCCTCGTCGTGCTCCACATCTCGATCCTACATTAGCTGTGTCAATTTGTGCTCACAACATCATGATTAGGTTTAAATATACGAGTGCTGATTCTTCCGAGCTCAGCGTTTAATTTGGTCTACCAACTAATAAAAAAGATCTCAGAATAACTCGACGAGAGGAATAAAACATCGGTGATGTCATCACTTTTCTTTGAAGAACTCCGCAATTACGCCTGAAGCGCAGTTAATAACCCCTAGTTGTTGTGTGCGATAATCTGAAATTCGTTGAATACAGAGCGAGGCATCTCACCTCAAAGTTGTATATTTTTCAACAATGGAGACTTTTGATTCGTTACAATAGCTATTTATGGGCATTTTGCCCGATTGAGCTAAAGGGTTGTCTGGTTAAGCAGAGAAATTAAGAACCGTTAGCGCTACAGACTACATAGTCTGACAACGTCTTTGAGCTCGAAATAATTTCCGTTTTGGCGAATATTGATTGTGATCATTTGCTGCTCTGGCTTAACGGAGCAGAGGCTGTCAGAAAGTTGACGTATCGCGACGCGTTGTCGGATAAACTGCGCTTAGCCACCACTCAGGCAAATTGTGAAAGTAAAGGATAAATAGCCATGCATGAAATTAACTGCCCCCATTGTAAGAAAGCATTTAAGATTGATGAGGCTGGGTATGCCGATATTCTGAAACAAGTTCGAGATACTGAATTTGAGCAGCAGTTGCGTGATAGGCTTGAGTTGGCGGAGAAAGAAAAAACCAATGCTGTTGCTCTTGCTAAACAAAGAGTCAGTAGTGAAATGCAAAAAATCACCGCTGACAAGGACACTGAAATTCAACGGCTGAAGGCCGCATTAAACGCAGGAGAGATTGCGCAACAACTGGCTGTGGCAGAGGCCTTGAAGGCCGTCGAACGTGAACGAGATGAAATCGCAAACGAATTAAAGCAGGCCAAGCAAGCGAGCGAAACAAGCTCAGAACTTACTAAAGCAAACTATTCAAACCAACTTCAAGAAACCACGGCCAAGAAGGATGCTGAAATTCAGCAGCTAAGAACAAAGCTCAGCGCTAGCGAAACCGCTCAGAAACACGCGATCACCTTGGCTTTGAATGAAGCTGAGAGGGAAAGCAGCCAGCTGAAATATGATCTTGATCGAGCAAAGTCAGATAAGCTGCTTGCTGAGAACTCGCTCAAAGAGAGGTACGAGATGCGGATTAAAGATCGTGAAGATGAGATTGAGCGCCTCAAGGATATGAAGGCCCGTCTGTCGACCAAAATGGTTGGAGAAACCCTTGAGCAACATTGCGAAACTGAGTTTAACCGTATTAGAGCAACGGCGTTTTCGACAGCCTATTTTGAAAAAGATAATGATGCGCGAGCGGGCAGCAAAGGCGACTATATTTTTCGCGATTCAACTGATTCAGAAACTGAGATTTTGTCGATAATGTTCGAAATGAAGAACGAAAATGACGAAACAGCGACGAAGAAGAAAAATGAAGATTTCCTTAAGGAGCTCGACAAGGATCGAAACCAAAAGCAGTGTGAATATGCCGTTCTGGTGTCTCTTCTTGAGCCGGATAGCGAGCTATATAACTCAGGTATTGTTGATGTATCTCACCGATATCAAAAGATGTATGTAATTCGACCGCAATTTTTTATACCGATGATTACCTTGTTGCGAAACGCCGCGCAGAACTCACTTAAATACAAAAACGAACTGGCTATTGTGAAAGCGCAGAATGTTGATATCACCAATTTTGAGAATGAGCTGGATGAGTTTAGAAGCGGATTTGCTCGCAACTACGAACTAGCATCGAAGAAGTTTAAAACAGCTATTCTGGAGATCGACAAGACGATTGATCATCTTCAAAAGACCAAGGAAGCGTTGCTTGGTTCTGAAAACAATCTGCGACTTGCCAACAATAAAGCCGATGACCTCACGGTTAAGAAGTTAACCAAAAAAAATCCGACTATGGCAGAGAAGTTCGCTGAACTTAAAAATGATGATGGTATCGAGTCTGCATGAGTGCTGTGTTAACATTTTTTAGTATCCGGTTTGGCTGTCTGAACAGCATTTTTTCAAACTGACCATTAACAGCTTGTTCTTTATTGCTTAAACCTAATTTCACTACTATGCTTTTGCCTAATTCATCAATCTGGCATAAAGGTAAAAATGCTCCGTGAACAATGAAAGAAACTAAGCGCATTAGTATCTTAGATGTATTCATTAGTTACCGCCCTGTGCTTAAGCATATGCTCAAGCGGATTGTCCCGTCTGCGGATATAGATGACATCGTTCAAGAGACCTTCATTCGCGCACACGAGGCCGAAGTAAAAAAGCGAATCGAACACCCAAAAGCCTACATATATAAAACTGCGCGTAATCTGGCTCTGAATTTTATTGCCAAAAAAGAAAATACCATCACCTCAAAACTAGAGGATTATTCTGAGCCGGATGTCTATCTACAAGACCTCGCTAAAACTAATGAGCTTGAGTCCAAAGAGAAATTTCGATTATTTTGTGCGGCGGTTCGTGATTTGCCACCTCAGTGTCGGAAAGCATTTATTCTTAAACGTGTATTTGGTTTCTCAATAAGAGATATCGCGATAGAGCTAGATGTCTCTGAAAGCACTACAGAAAAGCATATAGCCAAAGGCGTATTGCGCTGCGCAGACTATCTAAATGAAAATGGTTATGAAGTTAGTGCTCGGTCAAAACACCCTACTCAAAAAGTCGATTCGTATTGAAAAATAGGAACAGTGATAATGTTCACTCTTTTTCTTGAATCTACACTGAGTCATTAAACCTTATGAGTCGTTAATAGTTATGAGTGAGATATTAGAATTCGACAAGCGAGCTCGTGTCCGAGGTGAGGCGAGTGTTTGGCTTACTCGCTTGCAGGAAGGGTTAACGCTTAGCCAGCAACAGGAATTAAGCGATTGGCTTGCCGATGCTGACGAGCATTCAGCGAGTCTGTTGGAGTTGGCGTCGATCTGGGACGAATTAGAGGTGTTAACCGAGTTGGCCCCCTTATTCGAAGGCGTAAATTTGCCATTAGCCGGACGACCCATTAGAGCAAAGGCTGTTGCGTCTAGCTTGTCATGGCGGCCTCTAGCGCTTGCTGCATGCCTGCTGGTTGTGGTCGCGATGGGAAGCTATTTCCTTATCAACGTGCCGGTATCTTCGGATAACTTACTCGCCTCTTTGAAAAGTGACATTGGCGCAATCGATAAGCTACCTTATGCATCAGGGGCACTGGTAAAGAAGCCTGGCGCAACCGTATTCACAACCGATATTGGACAGCGGCTTGAAGTCAAGTTAGACGACGGCTCTGTTGCTACACTCAATACCGATACTCAAATAGCGGTAAGTTTTTCGAAGCAGCAACGTATTATTCACTTGCTGCATGGCGAAGCGCATTTCAAGGTGTTTAAGGACTCCACGCGTCCGCTAAATGTCTTAGTCTCGGGAAAGTCGGTACAGGCCGTCGGAACCGCTTTTAGCGTTAGAAAAAAGAAGGGTACGGAGATCGAAGTTGCGGTCGATCATGGTCTTGTGACGGTTTATCAGCTGAGTTCAATTTCTCAGAAAACCTCTAGCCCTGCATTGAAAGCATCGCTGGACGCTGGTGATGTATTAGTTATCGCAGATGAAGAGCCCTCGTTGATTGAATATGATTTAGAGCAGATGGAAGATCGCCTCGCTTGGCGCGAAGGCATGATTGTGATCAACGATGAAACGCTAGACTATGTGATAAATGAGTTCGGTCGATACAGCGAGCAGAAAGTTTTGCTGGCTGATAGAAAAATGGGCGAAATAAGAGTGGCCGGTTATTTTCGTTTGGGTGATGTTGATGCATTATTGGTGGCCTTAGAAAAAAACTTTAAGATTCGATCAGAATATTATCAAAAAAATAACACCTTTGTGCTCAGTCAAATTTCCCAGCCAACGCTTTAGCTTAAGACGCTTAAGCCAGAGTTTTATCTCTAAGGTTCCATTTCTATCAAAGGTTCTATTTATATCAACGTTTTTCGAGTTTGCCGCAACGATGATTTTTTTTACATTATAGGTGGAGGATAATGAACACTTGTCGGTTTAATAGTTAATGCCTTTGTTTTATAGGCAGAGTCTAGTTGTTCTGAGAGAGCCTAAAAAGCTTTCTATATCACTGTGTACCCTATTCATACTAGTGGTGTTGATGTGCCCAAGGTCGGGTATGGCTTCGAATACCGAATACGACTTCAATATTAAGTCGCAACGCGCAGACAAGGCGTTGATTCGGTTTGCGAGGAAAGTAGGCTTGCCAATCTTGTTTCCAAATAAACAGGTTAGCAATCGCTACAGCAATACGATACGTGGCCGGTATGACCTAAACACAGCGATCAAGATTCTTTTGGATGGCACCGGCCTTAAAGCGAAAACCGGTGACTCAGGACAATTACTAGTAGAAATATTCAGTGAACCTGAGACAGATATGATAATACCAAAACTAAAAAAGAAGAGTCTACTCGCCGCCTTTTTCGGAACGGTGCTTAGTGCAGCAACGCCGATGGCAGCACAAGCGCAAACCGACGACGGCACCAACGCTAGCACCTTAGAAGAAGTGGTCGTTACCGGCTCACGTATTCGACGAAACCCATTGTCAGAAGCATCACCGATACAGAACATTGGCTTAGAACAACTTGATCAAACAGGCTTAACCAATATTGGTCAAGCGCTACAGCAATTACCGATTACTGGTTCAGCTGTTAACTCAAGGTTTAACGTGCCAGGTAACTCTGGTTTTCCACAAGATGGATCCGGCATTGGCGCGGGTGCAACCCAGATAGCGCTTAGAAATGTCAATGCTAAACGCACATTGGTGTTAGTCGATGGTCGCCGCTGGGTAGCCGGGGCTTCTGCTTCCGGTGTCCCAAGCACGGTTGATTTGAATACTATTCCGTCTAACATGGTTGAGCGGATCGAAATACTTCAAGGCGGCGCCTCGGCCGTTTACGGTTCTGACGCTATTGCTGGTGTGGTTAATATCATTACCAACACCAAGTTCGAGGGTCTGAGATTTGACGCTCAAGTTGGCGAATATCTTAGTGAAGGTGACGGGCAAGATAGCGATGTCTCCGTGTTATGGGGCACAGGTAATGACCGCACTCATGTTGTTGTAAGTGGCAGTTATGCGGAAGAAGGTGAGATATTCACCGCTGACCGAGCGGTATCGGCCTTTCCGGTTGCCAACACCACAAGTTGTAATGTGCCTGGCACACGTTGTTCGTCTTTCACGCCTCAAGGGCGGTTCATTCTTGGCCCGAACTTTGGTTTTCAAGATATGGCACTCAATACTGGCGCGCTTAATGATGGCAGCGGCAATATTCCCACCTTTGTCGCCGGTGACCCGAATGGCGGAGATTTTCACTCCTTCTCGGCTGATGATCGATTCAATTACAACGGCCAACAGTTCAATTATTTACGTACGCCGAATGAGCGATTTAATCTCTATACTCATGTTAGTCATGAGATAAACGATAACTTGGATCTATTTTTCAAGGCGTCTTATACAAAACGAGATTCAGATACACGTGGCGCTCCTGAACCGCTTTGTTTAGGTAATGGTTGCGGCACAGACATCACCAATAATTTCAGCGTCTCTGGTTTGAATCCGTTTAACCCTTTTGGTGTCGACCTGTCGGTAGCTAATGGCAATCTTGAATTTTTCGGCCGCCGTCCAATAGAGTCTGGCCCGCGCTTATTCTCTCAAGAAGCCGAAACATTATTTTTGAGTACTGGTCTAGAAGGCAAATTTGACGCCGGTGACCGCACTTTCTATTGGGATGCTACGGTCGGTTATGGCGATAATGAGGGTAAACAAGAAAAGCAAAACTCTCACAACGCATTGAACCTGCAAATAGCCTTAGGTGACCCCGCGGTGTGTGCAGCAACCCCAGGATGTGTACCATTTAACTTTTTTGGTGGGCAGGGGGCTGATGGACAAGGTTCGTTTACTCAAGAAATGTTGGACTTTGTAACCTACACTCAACGTGACTCAAGTAAGCAAAAATTACTTGATCTTGCCTTTAATATTTCTGGCGATATTTTTACCCTCCCAGCGGGCGACGTTGGCTTTGCGGCCGGTCTTGAGTATCGAGATCAAGAGGGCAGCTTTAGCGCCGACCCAATTGCTGAACGTGCTGAAACAGCCGGTATTCCCGCTGGCTCTACACGCGGCGAATTCGATGTTACTGAAATTTATGGTGAGTTAAATATTCCGTTAGTGGCAGATGCTAGTTTTGCTAAAAGCTTAGAAGCGAGCCTGGCGTTACGTTCGTCTGACTACAGCACCTCCGGCAGCGAGAGTACCTATAAAGCTGGCTTGCTATGGCAGGTTAATGACGCTTTCTCTCTGCGCA
>Ga0075467_10003651_pt1 | contig 11721 bp, 4 predicted proteins | sample DEB08_DNA_9_FD_75067 | JGI IMG/M metagenome (GOLD analysis project Ga0075467, IMG submission 75067) | Aqueous microbial communities from the Delaware River and Bay under freshwater to marine salinity gradient to study organic matter... | ecosystem: Environmental > Aquatic > Marine > Coastal ...
CCAAGAAAACGGGTCGACCGCGTACGACACGTTTGCGCGACGTGTTCGATGCGATCCTCTACATTGCAACGACCGGATGCCAATGGCGCATGTTGCCCAACGACTTCCCGCCGGTTTCAACCGTTCGGGGCTATTTCTACGCATGGCGCGATGACGGCTTGCTTGATGAGATGAACCGTAAACTGGTCGAAGTCGCGCGTCTGGCCGAAGATCGCAAAGCCCAGCCAACAGCCGGGATCATAGATAGCCAGAGCGTAAAAACCACTGAAAGCGGTGGGGTTAGGGGGTATGATGCCGGTAAGCGGATCAAAGGGCGCAAACGTCATATCGTCACCGACACGGTTGGATTGCTGGTGGGCTTGGTGGTCCACAGCGCTGGAATTCAGGACCGCGATGGCGCACCAAATGTGCTGAAGGCTATAGTTTCGCGCTACCCATCGCTGCGACACATATTTGCTGACGGTGGATATGCAGGGCCAAAGCTGCGGGACGCGCTGAAAGCCCTTGGCCGATGGACCGTCCAGATCGTTAAACGCTCCGACTCCGCTGAGGGCTTTGAAGTGCTTCCGCGCCGATGGGTTGTTGAGCGTACTTTCGCCTGGCTGAACCGATGTCGCCGTTTGTCGAAAGACTGGGAGAAAACAATCGCCAGCGCAGAAGCTTGGATCCTAATCGCCCACATTCGACGCGTCACACGACATCTCGCAAGAACATGAAATCAAACGAATATTTTTAAATCAGACTCTTAGCCAGAACTTGAATTTTTACCGCGCTGGGTCGCACGCGAACAAACAAAACGCCACGAGATCGGTCCTTCGGTTCGCGCGACGGCCGGCAAGGGGTTCGTGGGATGGCTGTTGCGACGCTCATCACCGTGGGATTTGCTCAGCCGTCATTGACGAAAATCAATCCTGCGTAGGTTCGGTCGGGCTAGAATTCAAAGAGCTCTGAAAAAAATGCAGCTATTGGGACGTTTCCCTTTCCATCGGCGAAACGCTCAGTTTGGAATAACAAAGAAACGAGATGATGATAGCCTCACCCTCAAACAATCACTCACCGTCTGATGGCGAAAGCGTAGATCGAATGGATAAGACGCCGGTTGCCTCGGATGTCGTGGTTTGCGTCGATGAGCCAGAATCTGCGGCAGGATTGCTTCCACATGCCCAAATCCTCGCTAAAGCGCTCGGAGGGATAGTTTCGCTTCTTCATGTAATGGAGGCGCGCGGTAAGGATGCTGCACCGATAGATCCGATCGATTGGGGCATTCAAAAGCGTGCCGTGAGAAATCGCCTTCTGGCTATTGCAAAGCAGTTCAACACTCCAGATCAGAGTATCGACATTCACGTGCTTGAGGGCAGCTGCATCGAGCAGGTCAGGAGTTTTTGGGTCGATCGGCCCAACGATGCTGCTGTCGTGTTGGGAGAAACGCAATCCCTGCCTGGGCATACTGGCGGCTTCATCGATGTGGTTCTGGCGTCAAGCGAGGTGTCGATCTTGTTGGTGCCAACCGACGCGCCATTAATGAAGACTCGGCGATATACAAAAATCCTCGTTCCAATCGACGGCTCCGGAAGATCCGCGAGCGCCTTGCCAACGGCGCTGCGTCTGGCAAAGGCGACACAGGCGACATTGGTCCTATGCCACGTGACGCCGCCACCCGGGCTGACGAAAATTGGTGCCGTCGATAGCGAAGCGATCGAACTGGGCGACCGTGTCACGGCACGAAACAAGCGGGTCGGACAGGCCTTTCTGAAACGCCTCATGGAAAGTGTATCGAATTGCGGCGTGCCGATCTCGACACGCATCGTTGTCGGGGGCGATGTCCGGAGAGCTTTGATCAAAATGATGCACGATGAGGGGGCAGACTTCCTCGTCATGGCATCCCATGGGCAAAGTGGACACGCTGACGTGCCCTTGGGCAATGTCGCCAACCACATTCTGACGCAGTCCAAGATCCCGGTCTTGATGGTGCGACAAAGGCTGAAATCCGCCGAGAATCATGCCTTTAGTGGCACAACATCCGAAGGTATCAGGCAGCCCTCCGATCTTAGGAAATGACAAGCCTTGTGGAGACGGCAGGGCGCCCAGTGGACGAAGATGCCGCCGGACGGCTTGCGGAGCTGCATCAAGTCGGCGAGGGCGAGCCTTGCGAACTGGTGTGCTATCGGTCCTTGTCCGCGTTTCCTGATTGGCTGAACTGCCTACGTGCCTATTGCCAGAAGCCGCCACCAGATCAACTCAGGGCGGCAGATTGGCTTCTGGACAATGATTATCAGGTCGCGCGTGCAATCCGCCTCGTCCAAAAAGACCTCCCGGCAGATTTCTATCGAAAACTTCCCGGCTTGACCGCGCCGAAGGGTGAAAACATCCCACGGATCTTTGCGTTGGCAAAGGCACTGATCCCTGCATTTCGACCTCAGATCTCGCTGAACGATCTGATCGAATTCGTCACGGCCTATCAATCCTCCGCGCCACTTACGAATGCCGAATTGTGGGCGCTGCCGTCCATGCTTCGACTGGCCAGCCTAGAAGACCTTGTCAGTGCATTCCATCAGTTGAGCGCAGATCTCTCGCCACCTTTCGAACCGCTCGAAGCAGCTGGCGATGATACGGTGGCCGAAGCCACCGATCGTATTGAGCTGGCAATATCGAACCTCATTGCGGCGCAGTCGATCAAATGGGCGGATTTCGTTGACCAGGTCAGCCCGATCGAGGCGATCCTTTCCGATGACCCGGCGGCTGCATATGCTGGGATGACCTTCGAGACGCGCAACCGGTATCGAAGGACGGTCGAACGGATGGCGCTTCGGTCGCGCATGTCAGAAGTCGAAATCGCACGAAACGTGGTCGAGCTTTCGAGCAAACAGGATGCCAATCCAGTCGAGGCGCATGTGGGCTACTGGCTGATTGCTGGAGGGCTTCGGAAACTGGAGGCCGTGACAGGCTACCGTCACACGCCGGCGGAGTTGATTCAACGCCCCTTTATCGTGCGAACAGGAGCCTTTTATGCCACAGGCCTGATCTTGTGCTTTCTCGCCGCGCTTGTGCTGCCCCTTGCTTATTTAGGGAAGCATGATCCTGGATTTTGGCAGTGGGTGGCCGGTGTATCGATGACCGCACTACCGGCGTCCATTATCAGTGTTGCAGTTGTTCACTGGTGCATCACAAAGTTGGCGACGCCGATCTCTTTGCCTGAGTTGGACTATAGTGACGGGATCCCAACTCATTGTGCAACTGCCGTAGCGGTCCCCGTGATCGTAAAGGAAGCTGAAGAGGTTTCCAGAGTACTCGAAAAACTAGAAATCCGCTGGTTCGCGAACCCCGACCCAAGCCTGCACTACGTGATACTCTCTGATTTCGCAGATGCCGATCAGGAAGTTCTGCCCGGTGACGCACCTATTGAGGCGGCTTTACATGCAGGGGTTGACCGGCTGAACCGGCGGCATGGCGTGATGGCCAAAGGTCCGTTCTTCCTTCTCCATCGGCCGCGCCGGTTCAATCCCAGTGAAGGCTGTTGGATGGGTTGGGAGCGCAAGCGCGGTAAGCTTGAGGAATTCAACAGCTTTATTGTGGATGGGATCTCTGACGGATTTTCTGTCACTGTCGGGGATGTCCAGCGCCTTGTTGGCCTGCGATATGCAATTGTTCTGGATGCGGATACCGAGCTGCCTCCCACTGCTGCAGAGCGTCTGGTCGGACTCATAGCCCACCCCCTGAACCGCGCGAGATTCGACGAGAACACGGGGCGCGTCGTGGCTGGGTACACGATCCTCCAGCCAAGGATTGAAATCTTGCCACAACTGGGTGGCGGGACGCATTTTTCCTATCTCTATGGCGGCGATACGGCGATCGATATCTACTCGCGGGCAGTTTCGGACGTCTATCAAGATCTCTTTGAAACCGGCATCTTTGTGGGAAAGGGCATTTATGATGTAGCCGCCATGCAGCGGGTGATGCAGGGTCGGGTTCCCGCAAACAGCATCCTCAGTCATGATCTCTTTGAGGGACTTCACGGGCGCGCAGGTTTGGCAAGCAATGTCGTGGTCTACGAGGATGTCCCTACCAGCTATCCGGAGCATGCGATGCGCATACATCGCTGGATGCGCGGTGACTGGCAGCTTGTGCAGTGGCTTGGCCGACGCGTCCCATCGGGGGACGGAACCCGCGTTCCAAATCCGCTCGGTCTGCTTGATCGCTGGAAGATCGCTGACAACCTAAGGCGAAGCCTGCTCCCCCCTGCGCTGCTGGCATTCCTAATCGGCGGATGGGCGATCTTGCCCGGCAGCGCACTTGTGTGGACGCTTTTGGCGCTGGCAGCGCCCGGCGCGTACCTGATCGGAGAGGTCATAGGCGTTGCGAGTGGTGGGGTACATCGCGGCTTCATTAGAAAGACTGGGCATCGGTTTCGCGCGCAGGGAGGAAGATGGTTTTTATCGCTTGCTTTTGTCATTAGCGATACCTTGGTCGCCATCGACGCAATTGCATCGACGCTTTATCGTCTATTTTTCAGCAAACGCCACCTTCTGGAATGGACTTCTGCCGCCCATGCAGTGGCCTCACTTTCCCACAGAAACATCCGGTGGACGACATGGCATCGAATGTGGCCATCCACGGCGCTTGCTGTCGTCATCGCGGGCGACTTGGCCCTATATGACTTTGCCTCGCTATTGCCTGCGACGCCCATCCTGGCGCTTTGGCTGATCGCGCCGGAGATTGCGATCTGGACAGCAAAGCCGCGCAGGTTTCGGGGAGAAACGCCCTCTGAAGCCGACCGTCGTTATCTGGCTCAACTTGCACGTCGAACCTGGCATTTCTTCGAGACATTCGTTGGTCCTGAAGACAACTGGCTGCCACCGGACAACTACCAGGAAGTGCCCGAGCACAAGGTCGCCCACCGGACCTCGCCCACGAATATCGGTCTCTTATTGGTCTCTACCCTTTCGGCACGCGAACTCGGATTTATCGCAACAAGCGAACTCGTTATGCGCGCGCAGAATACCCTGGAGACACTCGACAGGCTAAAATCCCATCGCGGCCATATACTGAATTGGTACGACACGCGAAGCTTGGCGCCTCTGGAGCCGCAATATGTCTCAACCGTCGACAGCGGCAATCTGGCGATGTCGCTGATCGCGCTCAAACAAGGGTGTCTTGAACTCGCTGACCTCCCTGCATTCGATAGTCGCAACTTTGACGGTTTGATAATATCGTTGGAGCTATTAGATCAGGCCGTTCGACACCTGCCAAACCATGATACCCAAGCCTTTGCAGACGCAAAGGCCGCGTTTTTACGACAGGTCGAGACATCGCGGACAAATCCGTCTGACTGGCCCGTCCTGATCAGCGGACTGACATCAACGCATTGGCAGCTGCTGGAAGAGATCATTCAGGACTCGATCAAGATATCCGTCGATGTTCTTCCTAAAAGCCTGCACGATGTGAACGTCTGGATGGAGCGGGTCCGCCATCATCTTCACACTCTTGAGCGGGACCTGGCGTACCACCTGCCCTGGCTCGGCCCGCTCAACGCAGCGGCGGCAAACGATGCTGCTTTCGCCGAGCAGGTTGGGCGCATCCTGTCGCCTCTCGCAACTTCTGATGGGCGGCAAACGAACGGGACTGAGCTCTTGGCGGAGATCGACAACAGATTGGCCCAGGGCGGATCATCTGCCGCATGGCTTGCCGATCTTCGCGATGCCATCGAGCGTGGAGAGGCTGCCCATGCGCAATTGCGAACCGATCTGAAAAGCGTGGCCGATCACGCGGACAGGCTCGCCTATGGGATGGACTTCAGCTTTCTCTATAATCCCAAGGTTAGGCTCTTCCAGATTGGCTACAATCTAAGCGCCGGACAGATGGACACTAGCCACTACGACCTTCTGGCGACCGAGGCCCGCCTGGCCAGCCTGTTTGCCATCGCCAAGGGTGACGCGCCGATGGAGCATTGGTTTTCGTTCAGCCGCCCGATCACGCAATTCAGCGGAAAGCCGTCGATCCTGTCCTGGAACGGGTCGATGTTCGAGTACCTCATGCCACCCCTTTTTCTGCCCAGCCATCGCGACACACTGCTTGGAGAAAGCGAGCTGACTGCCGTCGAGGTCCAGCGCACCTATGCGGCCGAGCGTGGTATCCCGTGGGGTATTTCGGAATCGGCTTTCGGAGTCACCGATGGTGCGGACAATTATCAATATCGCGCCTTTGGCGTGCCGGGGCTCGGGATCCGTCGCGGTTTGACAGAAGATTTGGTGGTGGCGCCCTATGCGACGGCACTGGCGCTTTGCTCCTGGCCCGGCTCCGCCACTCAAAACTTGCGGGAACTCGAAAGCCTGGGTGCGCTGACCTGCTATGGTTTTATCGAAGCGCTCGATTTTACGCCCAGTCGTGTGTCCGAGACCCGGCCTTTCGTGGCCGTCAGGGCTTTCATGGCGCATCATCAGGGCATGACGATGGCGGCGATCACCAATGTGCTGAGCGACGATTTCTTGGTGCGTTGGACGTTGCGCGAGAAACCGATCTCTGCAGTCGATCTCTTGCTGCAGGAACGCGTGCCGTGGGACGCGCCGCTCGAAGCGGGCCGTGCCGACGAGACATGGGAGACAGAACCGGCGGCGTCTGGTCCGCCTGCGTTGGCACCTTGGATTCCGTCGCCGGAAGCAGCCGTGCCGCAGATGCATTTTCTGGGGAACGGTCAGATGTCTGTCGGGATATCCAGCGCAGGTTGTGGTGGGCTGAGTTGGCGTAAGATCGCGCTGACCCGTTGGCGGCCCGACCCCACAAGCGACAGCTATGGGACATGGCTCTATGCGCAAGATTTCGATCGCAAAAGGCTTTGGTCGGTTGGCCGTTTGCCTGCGGGGGCACGCTGTCACGAGACGAAAACGGTCTTCCACCAGCACATGGTCGAGATGCTGCAGCGGTACGAGGACATTGCGATCCGCATGGAATTAGTGATCGCCCCGTTCGACGACGTGGAGATCCGCCGCGTAACGGTCATTAACGAAAGCAATACCGAACGGACAGTTGATCTGACAAGCTATGCAGAGATCGTGCTTGCCCCCCCTCAGGAAGACGAACGGCATCCGGCCTTCAGCAAGCTCTTCGTCGGTAGCGATTACGTTGTCGGAGAGGACGCGTTGATATTCGAGCGCCGGCCGCGCCGACCGGAAACCGTCCCGCCCGTTCTTCTGCACAAATTGGTTGCCGACGATCCGGACATCTCTGTGGTCGGTCACGAGACGGACCGCGCGCGGTTCATCGGCACGACCGGCAGCTTGGCATCGCCGATGGGCCTGCGAGAAGAGCTGAGCGGGACGATCGGGTGGACGCTGGATCCGATCATGGCGCTGCAAGCGCGGGTTAGCCTTGCGCCGATGGAAACCAAGCAATTCGCCTTTCTGACAATAACCGGCACCTCTCGGGGGCAGGTGCTGGCCACCGCCCGGCGATTCCCGCAGTCGTCTCTCGATCGGGCCTTTCGGGATGCAATGCTAGAAGTGAGACGCACCGTTCACCGTCTAAAGATCGAACCGCCTCATCTTCCCGAGCTTCAAGTTCTGTCGTCATTTCTTGCTCAGCCCGGCCACACGCTTCGCTCAGTCGTTCGCCAGACCGGCGAAGGCTGGCAGGGACAGGCAGGCCTTTGGCGGTTTGGCATTTCCGGAGATCTGCCGATCCTGCTTGTGAAGCTCGATAGTGCGGACGAACCTGACCTGCTGGACATTCTCATTCGCGCCCAACGGCTTTGGCACAGTGTCGGATTGGAGACTGACCTCGTGGTCCTGCGAAGCGCTGTATCGAGCTATGAAGAGCCTTTGCGAGAGTATGTGCAGTCGGTGCTTCGAGACAGCCACTCCGAGGGGTTTCTGGGTCGACGCGGCGGCATTCATCTGCTGGCCTCGGACCAGATCGACATTGCCACCCAAAGAGGTCTTGAGGCCGCGGCGCATATCGTCCTGACGGGGGATCATGAGAGTCTGGCCGATATCGTCGATGGCGCGCTCGACGCGCGCGCGCCGCTCCCGCGGTTCGAACCTTCGGCGCATGCGGCCTTTACCAGTGCGCCTCAGGCGGCCCGGCCAGAGGGCCTGCTTTTCGACAATGGTCTTGGCGGTTTCAACGAGGTGACCCGCGAATACGTGATGCATCTCGCCCCCGGCCAGCACACGCCTTCTCCTTGGTGTAATGTGCTTGCCAATGATCACTTCGGCACAATTGTCAGCGAAGCAGGCCTTGGATTCACCTGGGCCCTGAACAGCGGTGAGCATCGCCTGACGCCCTGGTCCAATGATCCGGTCTTCAACGAACCTGGAGAAGTTCTTTACTTGCGGGACGAAGCGCTGGCGGAGGTCTGGACGACGACGCCCGCACCGATGGGCCAAGACGCCGAGTGTCAGGTCAGTCACGGGATGGGCTATTCGCGGTTTCACCAGACCAGCAGAGACTTGGAGCAGGAGATGCTGGTCTTCGTGCCGGTGGACGCACCGGTCAAGCTGGTCCGCTTGAGGCTCACGAACCTCTCCCCGACTGCGCGGCGCCTGACAGCGACATACTATGCCGAATGGCTGATCGGCGCGACTGCAAGCGTGGCCAAGCCCCACGTCACCAGTCTCTACGACCCGAGACAGAAAGCGATACTTGCGCAAAACCACTGGAACCCTGAGTTCGGGCGCCGCGTGGCGTTCCTCTCCGCCTCGGCAGAACCGCACAGCGTAAGCGGAGACCGGCGCGACTTTCTGGGACAGGACGGAGATGTCTCGTCACCCGATGCGCTGCATCGATGGGATTTGGGTGACCGCTTCACACCGGGTGGCGATGCCTGTGGCGCCTATCAGGTACACCTTGTGTTGGAACCAGGGGCTAGTGAGGACGTAGTGTTCATCTTGGGAGAGGGTGGCGATCAGGCCGAGGCGGAGAGCCTGATCGCGCGTTGGCGCAACCCGTCTGAGATTACCGGAGCACTCCGGGATCTGCGTGCATTCTGGGATACAAAGCTTGGCGCACTTCAGGTCAAGACACCGGATCTTGCCCTGAACCTGATGGTCAATCAGTGGCTGCCCTATCAGAACCTTTCCAGCCGGATGATGGCGCGTGCCGGGTTCTACCAGGCCGGCGGAGCGTTCGGTTTTCGCGATCAGTTACAAGATATGCTTGGTGTCCTTCATAGTGACCCAAAACGAGTGCGCTCACACATATTGCGTGCTGCCCGGCACCAGTTCGAAGAGGGTGACGTGCTGCACTGGTGGCACCCACCGGGCGGCCAGGGTGTTAGAACCCGCTGTTCGGACGACTACCTATGGCTACCCTATGTCGTCGCGCGGTATGTTGAGGCGACGGATGGTGCCAATATCCTGTCGGAAGATGTTCCATTTCTTGCCGCGCCCGAGCTGCGACCGGACGAAGGCGACCGATATGAGCGGTTCGACTTGGGCGAGACCGCATCCCTTCTGGAGCACTGCGCCCGCGCAATTGATCGGGGCCTGCGAACGGGCGCTCATGGTCTACCGCTGATCGGCAGCGGCGACTGGAACGACGGCATGGATCGCATTGGCGCAGGTGGAAAGGGAGAAAGCGTGTGGCTTGCCTGGTTTCAGATTGCCACGATCCGTGCCTTTGCGCCGCTGGCCGAGGCTGCAGGCGAGACAGATCGAGTTGAACGCTGGAAAGGCCACATTCAGAAACTTCGAACGGCCCTCGACGAACATGCTTGGGATGGCGCGTGGTATATAAGGGCTTTAGACGACGACGGCGTCTCCTGGGGGTCTCACACGAATGACGAGTGCCAAATTGACCTCATCGCACAGTGCTGGAGCGTTCTTTGCGGCGACCCACCCGACGAAAGGTCACGGCAGGCATTGAAATCAGCTTGCGAACGGCTGCTGGACAGCGACCAAAGATTGATACGGCTGCTGACACCCCCTTTCCAGAACAGCAATCGGGACCCTGGGTATATCCAGGCCTATCCGGCCGGTATCCGCGAGAACGGCGGGCAATATACCCATGCGGCTGCGTGGCTCGGGGTCGCGATGGCTGAAATCGGGGACGGCGACCGCGCTTGGCAAGTCTTTGATATCATCAACCCGATCCGCCGGAGCGAAACCCAAGAGGCGGCCGAACACTATCGACGAGAACCATATGTTCTCACAGGTGATGTTTCAGGCAAGGATGAATGGACAGGGGTTGGCGGATGGTCATGGTATACCGGTGCTGCCGGCTGGACATGGCAGTTGGCCACGCGCGGCATTCTGGGCGTTCGCCTGAAGACAAAAGGCGTACATCTGGACCCCAGTCTGCCGAAAAAATGGGGCGGTGCCGAAGTTGCCTTGGATGGTGACCGGGGCCGCATGACCATCACCATCGAAGACCCAGAACACGTTGGTACCGGCGTTGTTGCAGTAATGGTGGATGGCGCTCCTTTCGGGTCGCAGCTTGTCCCATTCCCAGATGCCGGACAGAGCCGGCACGTTGTGGTTCTGCTGGGAACGGCCGGAACCGCCGACGCCGAAGCATCCGGTAGCCAAGGTTAGGCGCGCGCGCTCAGGTCCCCTCCAGGACCCTTTACGGTGCTGCGCAGTATCTCCTCAACACCTCGGCGCATATCGGATTTTGGTTCGCAACAAAGAGCGTCGCCTCAAACATTCCAACCTTGGATCCGCAATCGAACCTGTGACCTGAAATACTGAAACCGGCAAGTCCAAGGCGGTCTATCCCACGGGCGATGCCATCCGTAAGTTGGATCTCTCCGCCTGCTCCAGGCGCCTGCGCCTCAAGGTCCGAAAATATCGAAGGATCAAGGATGTATCGCCCAATCACAGCCAAGCATGACCGCGCCTTGGCTGGTGCCGGTTTTTCGACCACGCCATCGGCATGGAAAAACTGGCCTTCCTGCGATGTCACGGACAGAATACCGTAGCGCTCGGTCAACTCCCTCGGGACCTCCATGGCCGCGACGAGATGCTTGGCTGAACAGGTCGCGTAGGCCTCGATCATCTCGCTCAGGCAGCCTGGCTCGCCCAGAATTAGGTCATCTGGCAAGACGACGGCAACCGGACCTGGAAGAACTTGGGTCTTGGCACAGAGAACCGCATGGCCCAAGCCAAGCGGCTCATTCTGCATGACGAAAATTACTTCAGTAGAGGATTCGTTGAGAGCGGATTCTTCCAACTCGTGCGCAAGCCGCGCCTTTCCGCGTGCCTTTAGCGCCTCCCGCAGTTCTGCGTCGTCCCTCACATAATGTTCAATGGCGGACTTTGTGGGATGGGTCACAAAAACCATCCTTTCAACACCCGCGGCGCGGGCTTCATCGATTGCAAACTGGATCAGCGGTTTATCAATAACCGGAAGCAACTCCTTCGGCGTGCCCTTGGTGGCTGGGAGGAATCTGGTGCCAAGACCAGCAACCGGAAATATTGCCGTGCGAACCATTTTGGTTTTCATTCACTATCCTTACTTCCTATTGCCAAGCCTCAGGTCGTTGCATGCTCCGGATGGTGACGTCGCGCGCTGGCTCAGGAGTGCTGTCAGAGCAATACAAACTCGATGTCCCGGTTGCCCACCTAGGTATTGACGCCTATTTTCAAAGCCTCGTGGTTCACAAGTTGGCCCATGGCCGCGCAGCCGAACGCCTGTGCGTCCGTCAATCGTTTGGATCACATCTAGCATTGGGAAATCACCGTCGTTTCGGGCTGCCAATAGCGATAGGTCAGGCACCTTGACGGACATGAA
>Ga0075467_10003654_pt1 | contig 11713 bp, 10 predicted proteins | sample DEB08_DNA_9_FD_75067 | JGI IMG/M metagenome (GOLD analysis project Ga0075467, IMG submission 75067) | Aqueous microbial communities from the Delaware River and Bay under freshwater to marine salinity gradient to study organic matter... | ecosystem: Environmental > Aquatic > Marine > Coastal ...
CCAGAAGCAGAACTGCCGACGCCTTACTTCTTCCACGATATCAAGGGGCACAAGCGCACGGGGCTGCGCCTCAAATGGTGGCAATCAGGCGCGATGACCTGGCGCGATGCAGCACTGTCCGTGCCTGACCCCGCAGCGCTTCCTGGAACGCCAATCGAGGGCGAGGTCGCGTTTCGCGCTTATGATGCCGAGGCGAAGCCGGTGTTCTTCGGTCACTACAAAAGGCTTGGCTCTCCGGCGATAGACGCGCCAAATGCGGTTTGCCTCGACTATCCCCGCGTGACCTGCGCCTACAAATGGGCTGGTGAACATCAGCTGGATCCGAAAAATCTCATCCTGATCGATTGAGTTTGCGGGAGTGCTTTGTAACCGCTGTTTAGACATCACCTTCCGATGACGACTGTATTCTGCGACTGCGTGGTCCATGGATTTAAAGAAGTTTCTTCATGGATCGTACGGTTGAGTTTCTCACGGATGCGGGCAGAGGTGGTCTGAGGGGCCCTCGCTGGCCGCAGGATGTGAAAGGCGCGGATCGTAGCCGAGACGCTGGTGGGTGGCGCGGGAGGGCAAGCTGCTCCTGCCGAACCTGGATGGTGTTTGCTTTGTTCCGGTTGCGGTTGAGCAGCCCACTGCCACTTTGCCGGACGTGCCTGAGACCGAGATGGGCGTGATCGATGTGCTTAAGGGCAACGTTACGATCCAGTTGGCGGCAGACACGTCCGCCGTGCGGATCGCCGAGATCGCGGCTGCGCTGTGATCCACCCGTCGCACGGTGTGCAGATTTTTGTCGTGACCAAGCCTAAGGACTTCCGCAATAGGCATGACGGTCTTGCGGCGTTAGTGCAGCTCAATTTTAAGTTTGTTTATCGCCATATCAATAACTTTGGACGGATCATCCGCAAAGAGAAGTGATACCCATGAGGTCATACTAGGTCCTCCTGGATCGATTAAGCCTTCACGCACATCAAATGCACCCGAATCCTTCAGAAGCGCAATCAGAACCCGCTGAAAAATATCACCATCCAATTCGACGTATTCTTCATCGGGATCAAACTTTCCAAGTGTGATTTCCCAAAGCTCATCAAGCCCCCACTTTTTGACGCTTAGAACCGTTTTCTGGTTCAAATTCAAAAGAAACGCGCGTTCAGCAAGATCCGAAAACTCCGCCTGTCGGTCATATATTTCCCCACCTAGGCACTCGCCATACGTGCGGTCAAAGTCAGCTACCAAGTGACCGCAGCTTCCGTATTCCGTAGAGTTACAGATAGGACAGGCCGGTCCTCGTCCAGTGTTTTCGATGATAGTCATGGTATTTCCTGCGATATGCGCGAGATCTTACAGCCTCAGTGTCACCAGTAGCTATTTGAATCACCACTGTCTGCTCTTTACCGCCGCGGAAAAATCCTTGCGCCTCAAAACATGTAAATGACTTGAAGGCGTCAGCGCATGGTTCCAGATGCTTATCTCTTCGGCTTGGGACAGCCTGCCTGAGGGTCCAGAACCGATGGAGATCGAATGGTTCACCCGATCATCCAAATAAATATCCCGTGTTGAGCAACATTAAACTGCTTCCCATGGAAGTGGGACATCACTCCTGCCGAAGTGGCCATAAGCGGCGGTTGGATAGTAAATTGGTCTTTTGAGGTCCAGCATTTCGATTATGCCTTCTGGGCGCAAATCAAACTCGGTTGAAAGCTCTTGAACAAGGTCGCTTTTTGGATCGCTTTCCGTCCCAAAAGTCTCCACAGCGAAGCTGACTGGTTCGGCTATGCCAATAGCATAGGCGAGTTGCACTTGAGCGCGCCTGGCCCAGCCGCGGGCCACCACCTGTTTGGCAAGGAACCGGGCCATGTAGGCAGCAGAGCGATCAACCTTTGATGGATCCTTGCCAGAGAATGCCCCGCCACCATGGGGAGCCGATCCACCGTATGTGTCGACAATAATTTTACGGCCTGTAAGACCTACATCGCCTTTTGGGCCGCCTGTAACAAACCGACCGGTTGGATTGATCAAGGTCCGGAAATCCTCGGATCGAATATCGTGGGAAACGACATGGTCGATGATATGCTCTTCCACCGCATCTCGCAGGTCATTCAGTCCGACCTCATCAGTATGTTGAGTGGACAGCACGACGGCTTCGATTTCGGCGGGATACCCATTGACGTAGCGAAACGTGACCTGAGCTTTGGCGTCTGGCCGCAACCACGATAAAGTGCCATCTCTTCGAACTTCTGCCTGTCTGCGCATCAACCTGTGGGCAAACATGATTGGTGAAGGCATCAGTTCTGGTGTTTCGTCGCAAGCGTAGCCAAACATCAGACCCTGATCGCCCGCACCCAAAACACCATCATTGCGATCGACCCCTTGGTTTATGTCTTGGGACTGGCCATTGAATCGGACTTGAACCTCGCAGCGATTGGGGTCAATCCCGGTGTTGCCATCGTCATAGCCTGTATCCTCGAGCACCTCACGCACCAAGGTTACGGCGGCTTCTCGGACCGCTTGAAAATCCTCTATACGACAAGTTTTGAACTCACCGGCGATCACCACGCATTGGTCAGCAAGCATCGTTTCGCAAGCTACTCGCGCATCAGGATCGCGCGTCAAAAAGGCATCGAGAATGCGGTCAGAAATCCGGTCGGCAAGCTTGTCCGGATGACCCTCTGAGACGGACTCGGAGGAAAAAAGGTAGTTTTTAATAGACATATCAGTCTCCTTTTAGCCGCGTTTGACAAAAAGTCAGGGGCGGCAATCTAGATCAAATCCCCCTAGCCATTAGGTTGGCCAAACCTCGTTTCAACGCAAAAATAGTAAACTTGGCACAGCATCGCTTCTAGACCAGACAATTGCATCTTGATGAAATCTACGACCAAGTTGCTCGGCCGTTTCCTGATCTACTCCGAGCGCAAGGTAGCTTGCCTCTGGCGGCCAATCCCCCATCGGATCCGCACCGGTTCCGTCAAGTATAACGCTTGTGATCTTCTTTAAATCTGCGCGCAATTTTGAATGTGCAGTTTCGTTGGCATCACCGCTTTGAACACTTCCAAATGGGTTAAAAGCAGTGATAAAAACACCACAGCTTACTTTGTTCACGTTAAACAAATCTTTTAGCCTAGGTGAAAATTCTCCAATGCGTAGGATAAATGCGTCTGGACCCGAGCCCACTGCATAGTGCGTCGCCTCGTAGGCTGAAATTTTCTCTATTGAAATTTTGGTATGGTCCACTTGCTAATCCTCCAATTGCCGAGGACCAACACTCCCCGTATACTTGCTCTTACGAACCACATCTCCTTTCGGAAACCACCTTGCCCAGGAAGGCAGGTTGGTATGGGCAACAGCCCAATCTTGATGTCGGTCTACGGATAGCCTCCATCGCTATTTGTGTCAAACGGCTTGCCGCAGTTTTCACTGGGGTTATCCATATTTAAGTCGATGAGCACAGGTATCTCAAACAAAGTTCCTCTGATGGCCTCTAGACATATGTTGCAAAATAGTAACATAGAGTGTGGAGGATCGCTTGAAAGCACCTTGGACGATAACACTTCTTGCAAACCGCATTTGAAATGTCTAACCGGCTTCCACTGCAAACCTCATCCTACAGCTCTTCTTGCTGCGCAGTGTCTAATTTCGAAACCCAAACTGAGCGACACCTCAACTCTGTTTCTGAATCGCTGATTGCCTAATCTCTGGCAATTGGGCTGTTTTGTCAAAGCGGAGAAAATTTTGAGGTGCTCTCAATGGTCCGTAACGTAGACACAGTTCCCGATGAGGTGGAAAGCCATGAAGCAGATTCCCGAGTTGACGATCAATTGGCATGTCCTTGAAGCGTGCAACTACGACTGCTATTTTTGCTACGCAAAATACAGCCAAAAGTCGAGGTTTTCACACGATTTTGAGAACGTTTTGAGGGCGTTGAGCGCGCTCAACAGTAAAAAATTGGATTTCCAATCTGGATCGGCCCAGGTGGGGTCGATACGGGTCAATTTTGCTGGCGGAGAGCCGTTTCTCGCCAAGGATCTAGGTCCTGCTATTTCGTTGGCTTCCAATCTCGGATTGCGCCCTTCGTTTATTAGCAATGGATCCTTGATAACCGATGAGTTTATCAAAGAATACGGACCAATGATTTCTGTGGCGGGCTTCAGCATTGATAGTTTTGCGGCTGGAGTTAACGACGAAATCGGCCGAAAGGACAATAGGGGGCGTCAGGTCAGCTTAGATCGGTTTAAGCAAATCTTCTCTTTGTTTAGAGAGGTTTCTCCCAAAACACTGCTGAAGATTAACACGGTTGTCTGCCGTGAAAACGCTGATGCCGACCTTACCGATCCACTTGGTGAGTTGAGTCCAGATCGGTGGAAGGCTTTGCGTGTTATCCCTATCCATGGCGCGGTGGGGCACGAAATTTCTGACGAGCAATTCAAGGCGTTCCTTGAGCGCCATCGTCGCGTCGCTGGCCAAGTCGTACACGAAGACAACGATCATATGCATCGATCGTATCTGATGCTTGATCCGGAGGGTTGCTTCTACCAGCGAGAGGGCTCTGGCTACATCAAAAGCGAGTCAGTTGCCAAAGTGGGAGCTGCAAAGGCTTTGCAAAGTGTAGAGTTCGATGCACAGACGTTCCTTACTAGATATTGAAGGCTTGAGACATTGGGGTAGAGCGATGCCACACGACCACCTAACGCTGCGAGAAATCGGCGAAAAAAAAGTAGTCAGCGAGTTAATCCACCAATTGAGGTCAACAAACCGGTTGCTAGACGGTTTGGGGCATGACGCAGGCTTCGTTCCTTTTTCACTTTCAGAAGACGAAGTATTAGTTGTGAATACTGATCGTAGTGGGGAAAACTTGGCATACAAGCTAGGGCTGGCGGGTCCGGAATCGGTCGGAGACTTAGCGGTATCGCATGCAGTTAGTGACATCGCCGCTGCTGGCGGCGAACCTCATGTGTTGACTGTATCCCTCTTGCTGCCTGAGCATAAGACACTTGAGTATGCCAAGAGCCTTATGAAAGGTGTGCAAACAGCAGCAGACAGATGGGACATGGTAATCGCATCGGGCGACACCAAGAAGAACGCCAGTGTCGCGGTCGTGGTAACAGTAATCGGGAAGGCAAAACGCTCCAGGTGTCTGACGCGATCAGGAGCCAAAGTGGGAGACCTCCTTGTTGTGACAGGGCACCTGGGAACCATGTTTGCAGCCGCTCTCGCGCATCAATCACGGTCAGAAATTCCAGCTGACTTAGAGCGAATCTTTCAAGAATCACTCGTAAATCAACGCCCACCGGTAGAATTGGGGCTTGCATTTTCCAGATCCGAAATTGCTCACGCATGCACCGACATTAGCGATGGCCTCCCAAGCGCGGTTTTTGATCTTTGCAATTCGAGTGAAGTTGGAGCTGAATTAGAGATACACAAAATACCGGTATTTGAAAAGGTATGGAGTTTCGCAAATACTTCTCTTGGGGTGAAGCGGGAAAGCCTAATAGCAGCCAATGGAGATTGGCAGTTTTTATATGCCATTCCACAAAGAAAATATGAAGATGCCTTAGCTATAGCAAGGAAAGTCGGAGTCCCTATTTCGGCGATTGGTACTTTTACAGCCGAACGAAGCGTCACAGCAAGAGGGGGAGATGGATTGCGTCGGCACTTGAATAGAATAGAGAATGACGGATTCTTCAAAGTGAATGGTCAAAGCTATTTTGACAGGCTTGCGAGCAACCCGCCTCTTCTTGGAAGTATCGTCTAGGAGATTTCAGATGGCATCGTCGATAAACGAAAAATCTCTAGGAATGGCTTGGATTGAATCCATTCGTTCCGTTCTTGATAATGGGGACCTACACTTCGATGAGGATGTATCAATATTGGAGTTGCGCCTGGGTTTAGCGGTCACGATTACTAATCCAAGAGTTGCAGATCCAGTGATTGAGCGTTGGGGTGATTCGTCAGTGGTGTCTCGGATGCAGAAGAAGTTTACGAGAAATTCGAGAATGGATGACCGGCCGTTCACGTATGGTGAGCTCATTTACTCGAAGAATGGAGTCAATCAATTCGAATGGATGCTGGAAAGGATAAGAAAAAAGCCAGAGACAAAATCTGCAACTATTTCTTTGATTTCTGAGGGCGATTGCTCCCAGAATCTTCCATGTCTAGTGTGTCTGGATGCAAAGCTCAGAGGCAATGCCGTCGACTTGCATTTTTTCTTTAGAAGTCAAAATATTTTTGGGCGGCAATATGCGAACTTGATTGCGCTAGCCGAGCTGCAGAGAAGTATGGCTTCAGAATTATCTTGCGAGATAGGGTCAATTTCTGGATACATTTCATCTCCTCACATCTACGATTACGACATCGAAAATGCAAATAAATTGGTCGCTGGCATTTCGTTTGAGAATGTTGACCAATTTTACGACCAAGGGCCTCAATCTATTCGAAATGGATACAAGTAGTCTCTCAAAGGTATTCGGTTTGGTGTTTAAATTATGAAGTAAAGCCGGGGTGTGCGGCGATGAAACCGCGTGACGGCATAACATGCTCGCGCGCTCGACTTTGCGCATGAGAAGTATTTCTGATTTTTTGCGGAATTTGACAGGCACTAAAGGATGAAGATCATAATTGTAGCAAACGCACTCGGCGCAAGTTTGTCACTTACTTTGACGCTCTATCTCTGGCGCGTTTTGTATCCCGTGACGGATTGGGCCGTCCTCGCACTACTGCCGCTCATGGCGCTGATCTTCACGGGTTCGCTTTTGACTAGCGCCGCAGTTTATGGGGCCTGCATGAGGGCAGCGGTCCGGGGAAGTTCGCCATTGGCTTGGCTAGTGACCGGGAGACTGCGAGCATTGCTGGGAGCGGCGGTGTTCACGCTTATCTCAGTACCCTTGTTAGCTTGGCATGCCCTCTCGTCTACCTACGCTGAAGTGTTGTTGCTCGCTTTCCTATGCTTTGTAGCCCCGTTGCTATTCGTAGGCACCGAGTACAAGCTACTTGATCATCTCACGCCCTCGTTCGCCCGAGCCACGGCTTTGTCGGGAGCAATGCTGATTGCGGCGGTCTTCTTTGTCCCGCTGTTCGCTTGGGCCAACTGGAATTTCACGCCACAACCTGTTGCGATCCGAATTGCAAGTCTCGAGGAGGCTTTGCAACTCGGCTTCAGCCAGTTGCCGGAGCGTCGGGGTTGGGTGGCAGAGCTACTGGCTCCGTTTTATGTGCTTGAGTACGGGAAGCTATGGTTTGTGGTACAGGTGGATTCGCCGAAATGGTTCTCTATGTGGTACAGCGTTGATGCGTCTCTCATCAGTCTCGTGGCTGCGCGAGCGAGTGTAATTTTGATGTCGCTGGTACAGGTTCCGATAGGAAGGAACGACGTTGCAAACCTTGATTCCTGACGCGCGAAGAACTGAACCAGATCAGAGAAAGAACAGCAGTTTAGCTTCTCGATTCTTCTGGGTGACAGTGCTGATCCTTGCCGTTGCAACGATCGGACTTACGGTCGTCGGTGGCATGCGTTCAACAGAACTTCCAAGCCCTGCCGCGGTCGAATTTTCCCCGACCACCCTCGAGAGGTTACTAAGTGATACAGCAAATGAGGCAAAGAGGGCCGTCGAGCCCGATATCCATGAATTACTGGATGCGGTCTACGGACGGGCATATGCCGCCATCCCGGTATACGCTGACTTCCACTACTCGGTACTCGGCGAGTATGTCGAACTGACGGAAGCAGTCCGTGGCCAGATGAGCGTGGGTTTGTACGAACGTCTCTTTGATGGTTTTGAGCAACGCTTGACTGAGGCTGCGTCTGCCCTCGATCAACGGTACGTCCAAGAGTACCAAAGCAACTTGCAGAACCAGATAGCGGATCAGTTATCAACGGAGGGCATTTCGCTACCACTGGGAGATGTCACCGATAGTGTCTTGAAGGATGCAATCGCTAGGGTCCAAACGACACTTCCACTTGCGACAGCGTCGGCTGGGATCGTCGGAAGCGGTTCGCTCAAGGTACTCTCGGCAACCATCGCTAAGAAGCTGGCCACAAAAGTCACAGCCAAGGTCTCTGCCAAGGGCTTGGCAAAGGGTGGCGGCGTGTTGGCCGGCGCAGGGGGAGGGGCGCTCCTCTGTTCGTGGAGCGGACCAGGTGCTGCTTTGTGTGGCATCGTTGGAGGTGCTGCTGCGTGGTTCCTGACCGACGCAGTGGTCGTAAATATCGATGAGTACTTCAACAGGGAAGACTTCGAAGCCGAGCTTCGCGCAATACTGGATGAAGACCGGGCCGAGAAAAATGAGCTACTGGCAGCCGCCCTCGAAGCCAAAGCCGCCGCTATGGATGCATTAGTGGACGAAATCTTCAAGATGCGCGATCTCTCCGTGGACAACTAAAAAACAAAAGGCAGACCCTGCTGAAACCCATCTTATTCATACGATCCTTTGGCGCGCTTGGCTGCAATACCCGACACAGTTTCGGCTTTCATGCGCACAGCCCTTTTCGCTGCCGCGTTCCTCTCGAGAAGCCACATAGAGATGACTAACCATTTACAATGTCGCGCAAATACCCAACGGTGTATTTCAGTTTTAAGTCGGGCACTGTCGGCAATATCAGACGTCTTCTCGGCTTCCAGTGGTTGTCTCCACTTACTCACTTTTTGAGGATGCGTTTTTGATAGATTCGATGACGGACAATGATTTGATATGGAATACCTTTCTTCGAGCCGCGTGGGGCGCTACGCCTGAGCACTTGCGGGAGCTGAAAGAATTCGAGGAAGATGCTCTGAATGGCCGTCGGCCCGCAGACGTGTATCCGCAAGTTGTTGAGGCGAGGGCTGTTGGTGAGCAAGCCCATGGGTTGGCACAGGCGCTCGCTCAGGTCTTTCAAGATAGCGGAGAAACTGCCGCCCGAAACTGGATCGACGAAAAAACTGGATCGCTTGATCGTAGAATAGGCAAAAACCTGAACCATGAGCTTGGAAAAATGCTCAAGCGCCAGCAGACTTATTACCGGCGCCGTGACGAGCCGCAGGACAGATCGAGTGTACGGACGGCTGTGGTCGAGGGGCAGCATCGCAATAGCCTGCGTCAGCAAAGACCGTCGACCAATTGGAGCATCTACATAGACGAAACAGGCTCCAATTTCGACGAGACTGCGCAAGGGTTGCCCGGTTCCGATAAAGCCGTGGGAAGGATTGTTGCTCTCGCAGTGCCCGCCGGGACCGATATGCTGCCTACCAGAGGTTTTCATGCTGCCGATGGCACTTCTTCAGAAGTTGACGCGATGCTGCAGCGTGTCCTGGATGCAGCGGTTGGGATACTCGGCTTCAGCGTTCAAGACCATACGTCCCGGCATCGCTACTGGGTTGGTCATGTGGTCCATCTGATACGCTGGACATTGCTGCAATTGCCGGTTCCAGCAGGAAACGATGGTTGCAAGGTCCATATCTACATAGAAAAGCGTGGCAGCTTCAACGAGCGGACTAGCCTTGATATCGTGCGGCATACGCTAGAAAGCGAGCTTAGCGCACGTGACCCCCAACGTTACGGGCACCTTGAGCTCGATTTGAGGTTCATGGACAAGAGCAACCCTATGAACGGCTATGTCGATGCTGTGGCTTTTACCTGGGGCAGCCCTTCGTCTGCAAGCAAGGATCGCCTGGAAAAATCCTTGCTCCTAGGCCATTGTCTGATCGATGCGAACGAGACGAGTCTGCACCATCTATACTTGTCTTTGAACCAGCACGGGCCGCTCGCCCCAGGAGACTGGTACGCGTTGTGTACGGCTGCCACCAGCGACCCCGAGGGCGGATTCCTGAGCCGCGCCCTCGATCGTCTTGGGCATGATTTGCAGCAACACCCTGGACAATGGGAACGCTATTTGGCCGAAGTGCAAACCCGCCTTCATACCAAGCAATACTCCTTACCGGAACTGGGTAACGCCATTGCATGGCTGCAGCGACATGCTGACAAGACGCACACGCTGCCAGGGTTTTTGCAGCTTCAGCTTTCAAGCAGCAATCTTGCCCTGGCCAATCATCAGGGACGTATTAGCCGAGAGCTTTCACTCTCATGTCTCAAATGGATCAAGCAATTGCGTGACGAGGTCCCTCAAATGGCATGTGAAGCATTGTTGCGCTTGAACAGCACCCTGACCAACGATTTCGAGTTTGACGCTCTAGATCAGGAAATCGAAGACTGGCTGGAGCAACCCGTGGCCGTTGCTGGCCTTCTTAACTACGGCAAGCTTCAGTCCACCAAGGGGCAGTTGCTCGCGTTCCGAGGCCACGCTCGGCAGGCCCTGCCGTATTTCGAAGAAGCGCTATCCAGCTTTGCCCGCCTAAGTGATCCCGCTCAGGCAATGCGCGAAAGTCGGCAAACGCGCGCCTATCGGCTCATCGCTATGATGGACGCGGCGGTGATGCGCGAGTCGGGAAGCAGCGCCGCGTCCACCCCGAAGATAATTACGGAAATGATGCAGCACTTCGGGGACAGAGAGCCTGAATGTATTAGTTCCCAGATTGCGCACAGCGCCCAAGCTGATCGCTTCGACCACCATCTTTGGTTGCGTGCAATGGTGTGTTTCCCACACGCGCTCGCTGAGGCGCGCGAGGCCTATCTGAAACAGAGCATGCACTGGCAAACGGGGCAGGATCACCCTTGGCCTCTGATCTATACCTACCGCGCCTGGCTGTTGCGTGATGCAGGAAGGACAGTGTCGGCGCAGCAGCAGTTGGATAACGCGATCAACGTATGCATGAGCCTCGATCATGGCCCAACTTTAGTCTGGATGGCAGAAGTCCTGCGGACTCTAGCACCGGCATTGGCGCTGGATCTCGGGAATGAGCATCCAAGCTTGGCGCAGCGCGAGTATCTTCAGAAGCGTCTTCCTTTGGCCCCGCATGCGGAACTGACCGCTTTTGCACGAGCAGTTTCAGGTCAAACCATATCGCACGCCGGTATCCTCGCACATCTGGCTGCTTGCTTGCCATTTAACTTTCACTGAATTTCCTTTGAAAGGGTGCGCACGGATCACCCTTGGAACTAAGCTCGGAAAGCGAGACTGATGTCGATGTCCTCCAAGCCTAAAGATGCTCGTGAGTTGGCTCTGCGTGTGCTGCGGCACCCGCGTGGCGGCCTAGAGGCTTTGCTCGCACTCGCGAAAAACAGTGAGCCGGAATGGCTCGAACTCAAGGCGGCATCATTTCCGGAAGAGGGCCAATTTGCGAAGGGGGCAAATGAGCACGATTATCGGTGGAACGTCGCCAAGGCGGTCATCGCCCTAGCGAACTCTATCGGTGGAGTCGTCCTGCTTGGCGTGGACGATGAATGTCGGCCGATCGGGATTGAGGCCAGCGATCCGAAGCACAAACGGGAGCGCGATGGTGCGGAGGCATTCCGCCGCGAAGTGATCTTGCAACAGGTACTGCTCCCGAAGCGCGGCTGGAAGACCGGTCGGCATGGCACGCTAAGTCTGATCAACCTGCCTCTGTTTGAGCGGCTTGTGTCCCTAGAGGAAATCCGCTGCGGTGAGAAGACCGTGCTGGCTATTTTGGTCGACCCCGTACCCCGCGGATACGGTTACGTGGAAGTTGAAAAGGGGGTGGGCACTGAGACGGCCGCCGTTTTGACGTACATACGCAGTCGGGGAGACGTCGGGCAGGTTGTTGAATTACCCACGGACGAATTGGCCGCACGCACGGCACATGACGACCAGCGAACCCAAAACGCGTCGGAAATA
>Ga0075467_10003655_pt1 | contig 11711 bp, 7 predicted proteins | sample DEB08_DNA_9_FD_75067 | JGI IMG/M metagenome (GOLD analysis project Ga0075467, IMG submission 75067) | Aqueous microbial communities from the Delaware River and Bay under freshwater to marine salinity gradient to study organic matter... | ecosystem: Environmental > Aquatic > Marine > Coastal ...
CAACCATAAAACAGCATCTGGAATATCCGCCAACGCTTTTAATAAAATATCAAAGCCTTTATTGGTATGCAGCCGACCCGCCGCTAAGAGTAGAGGCACATCAGCAGGTGTGTTAAAACTCGTTCTCGAAAGTGGTTCAGCAACTGTTTCATCAACAAAATTAGGAATCTGAAAAACTCTATCCGCAGGAAATCCACTTTCAATCATATAGCGGCAAATACCTTTGGTAATCCCTATCCAGTAATCACAATGTTTATAATATTTTAAATCGTAATAATGACCAAGCCGAGCAATCAGCTTGTAGTCACCTTTGGGCGTTAGCATAGTGGCTCGATTCATATAGGTAACGACAACATCGGGCCGCCACTGCGCTAAGGCTTTACGATATTGATAACGGCCCAAAATATCTAATCGCCCCCCCAATCGATGTAGAGATACAGGCACGCCTGCTTGCGCAAAGAGATGCTCTCTGCGCTCATTCGGTCTAGTAAACGCGCCCTGCTGGCTCGTTTCATCTTCAGCCAGAGCGCACACTAAACGAGTATAAAAATTTTCGGCGCCGCCGATAGGCGCGCCTGCTAGAGTATGGGCAACGCGGATAGTCTTACCTTGATTAATCATTTATTTTAGATGCTCTTTTTAGATGCTCTTCTTAGATGTTCTCTGCTCTTCATTCAGCCACCCATGATAACCCCAATCGGCATTTGATGCTTTTTTAGCTAATAAATTAGCCATGGCCGCTTCCAGCTTTTCTATTTTTTTACGGGCCTTAGCCCTAGCCAAAACCTTCGAAAAATAATACAAAACAGGAAGCCCTGACCAACCTAAACCGTCAATCACTACTAGCCTATACACCTCTGGCGGCTTATTCTGACTCTTTGTTTGCTGCACTACAATATTATGTAAAAGTAGATCGCGAGAAGGCATGCCGAGTCCAGACCAAGAATCAGAAAACAGTGCGAAGGCTTTTTTGAGTGATGATGTAAAACCATTCACCCACAAATATTGTTTAAGAGAGAGTGATATTTTGCCATCAAAATCTCGGATCATTTCCAAGCTTAGACCACTACCAAGATCTGTTTCAACCATTCCAAAATAACGAGGAATGAGTGAAAACGCTTCATCTCCCACCGATTTTTTAATCCTTTCTACTTCCATTAATTCATTTTTATTTTCATCGAACCGGCTTAAAGGTTTTAAATTCTTAGGGAATTTTTTTTGCTTACGCCGTAATTCCGGAGTCCTATCAGGCCTAATAATTTTAATGCAGCGGCTATTATCTTGCGGATCAAAAAAACAAAGACGATTACCACCCTGGGTAAAGGCCTTATCGATATTATGTAGTTTAATTAGCGCCGACATTTATTATTTTTCTATCCAAACATAGTCATAGCTAAAAGACTGCCCTAAAGAAGCCTCTACTATATATTGCGCATAAAGCGTTGAATTAATTTCCTTATGAAAAAAATCACGGGCGCGACCTGCCCATTTTTTACGCTTATCATCATCATGGTAAAAATCGACAATCTTTTCTTTTAGATCTTCCTTGTCTGAGAAATAGACTAGCGTTTCATCCGGGAACAACCGATGAAAATTTGCACTTTCATGAGTAAACGTTAATAAACCATTACCTATCAATTGAGCCATTCTTGCCGATGAATACCAATGCTTACCTTCCTGTCGATTTAAATTTAAACCCATCTTAGAGCGGGCTAAAGCATGATCATAATCTCTACCCCAAACAGATTTTTCATCAAAGCTGCCTGGTGTTGAAAAATGAAATTCTTGGGGTAGATTTTCTTTTAAGTATAAAGCAATTTCACCTCTTACCGTATGAGAACGCTCTTTACTGCAAAAGATAAGATCAGTCGACAAATCTTCCGCTAACGCACTATTAGCATCTTCAATTGAACTATCGACAGGGTTGGGCATATGAAACAGCTCGGCTCGCGCGCCCTCAAACATTGCAAGCTCCGATAACCCAGAGGATACAAACATAGCGTCAACCACACTACAGCGGCTTTGTATTTTTTTAACATTTTCAGGTATAAACAGCGGGTCATTATTACAAGCGCTAATAACAATATTAGAATTGATTTGTCTAATTTTTTCTAGTGTATTATTTTTAATAATGTCGCAATGACCAATAATAACCAGGTCTGGCTCAAATGCTTCAACCGTTTCTAACAAACGTTGATTGGCCTTTTTCTTGCCTAAGTCACGAATCCCAAATGGTGCTTCAAAAGCGGCGACATCGCGATCACTAAATGCTTGTACGCAATGGTTATTACGAACCAAGCCAAAATATAATTTTTGAGCCCAGCTCACACGATTGTGACCATATTTTCTTAACTGTTGATGAGCAACATGTAAAATACGCATAAAAACCCTCAGTCGCTCAAAGCTTGCTGATAGACCGCTAATGTTTTATTGGCCTGGATGTCTAAAGTAAACTCTTTGGATAGATTTATTCTGTTACTCTTATCTCTTAAGCTTTCATTTTTTAGGCAAGTAAGAATAATATCGGCTACTTTTTCATTATCCTTATAAGGCGCCAAACCTTCTGGAAAACACGCTTTTAGTGACTCTGCTGGCCCACCATTATTATACGCCACAACCGGCACACCTAAAGCCAAAGCCTCAATAACGGTACGCCCGAATGGCTCTGGTCGATTTGATAAATTACACACTGCGCTCGAAAGTGAATAGATATTATGAATATCTGAACGATGGCCGACAAAGGTAATATCGTTTTGTAAATCAAGCGTTTCAACTTGTTGCTTTAGCTTATTTAGATAGTGTTGTTTATTACTATCTGCGCCACCAATGATTAAAGCATGAAAGGTAGCGCCTTTATTTTTTAATCTTACCACCACATCAATAAAATCTTCATGGCCTTTCCACGAAGTAATTCGCCCCGGCATAATTACTATAGGCTTTTCTTTACACTGAGGATACTGCTCAAAAAAACACTCGCGCCACTCATTGGTAGGCTTATAGCCACCATTAAAAATTGACTCGTCGACACCACGGTGAACAATAGAAACCTTATCTTTTTTTGTTTTAGGATAAGAGTCAATTATATAATCATATACACATTGCGATATTGCGATGACGCGATCACCACAAGCCATGATTTCACTGTAACGGTTAATTGAATACAAGCCATGAAAAGTGGTAACAATGGCGGGGCGTTTATTTTTTGGCAGTCGGCCAATGGCTAACCATACCAACCAAGCAGGTAAGCGAGAGCGTACATGCACAATATCTGGATTTAAATTTAGAATAATTTTTTTGAGCGGTTTAACAAAGCGCAAAGATAAGAGCGATTTTTGATGCACAGGGAAAAGTATATGCTCGCCTCCCTCCTGAACTAACTTCTCGACTAATCTACCGCCATGGGAGATAACCGTTGATTGGTGGCCTTGGTCAATTAGGTAGCGAGAGAATTCGACAGTGCCTCTTTCCACACCGCCAGAGTCTAACTCAGGTAAGACTTGTACAATATGCAAAAAAGACACTCTCCACTAGTTAGCCCTAAAAAGCGCCTTCCATGGCATTTTTTATGGGTCGCAATAAAAATACTACCGTAAAAACGTGGTTTGTCATTGATACCTTCCATGATATCAACTCCTTCGGAGCAGCCTTTGGCTGAGCAAATCGGCTCTCCTGCCGATTGGTCTCTCGTATTTTTATTGCTCGCATTGGCCTATCGGCCAATGGCATGCCATCCCTAGCCTGCGCGTCGACCAATTATTTACAAAGGGTTAGCCAGTTTTTATGCTCTGGGCTGCGCCCATGGACCGCATCGAAATACATTGTTTGTAGCTTCTCTGTTATCGGACCTCGACCACCTTCACCTATTTGGCGGTTATCAACTTCACGTATTGGAGTGACTTCAGCAGCACTACCCGTAAAAAATACTTCGTCAGAAATATAAACTTCATCACGTGTTATTCGTTTTTCAACGATATCTATTCCCATTTCTTTAGCGAACCTAAAAATGGTATTGCGAGTAATTCCGTCTAACGCAGAGGTTAAATCAGGCGTAAAGATTGTACCGTTACGAACAATAAAAATATTTTCACCACTACCTTCCGCAACGAAGCCGTCAACATCTAATAACATTGCCTCGTCATAGCCGTCACGCATGGCTTCTTGTAAAGCCATCATCGAGTTCATGTAATTGCCGTTAGCTTTTGCTTTACACATTGTCACATTAACGTGGTGGCGAGTGTAAGAAGAGGTTTTAATTCTAATTCCTTTTTCCAAACCGTCCTCCCCTAAGTAAGCGCCCCATGGCCACGCCGCCACCATTACATGCGTTTTTAAGCCATCAGCCCTAAGCCCCATCCCTTCGGAACCATAGAAACACATAGGCCGAAGGTAAGCACTACTCAAGTTATTTTGCTTAACTACCTCTATTTGCGCTTTCGACAACTCTTCTTTAGAAAATGGCATTTTCATATCAAGAATTTTTGCAGAATTAAACAAGCGATCGTTATGATCACTCAAACGAAAGATGGCCGGGCCATCATCAGTTTCGTAAGCACGCACGCCTTCAAACACACCCATACCATAATGTAAGGTATGGGTTAGCACGTGGACCTTAGCCTCGCGCCAAGGAACCATAACACCATCTAACCAAATAACACCGTCTCTATCGGCAAAAGACATTCTACTCTCCTATAATTTCTTTTAAGTACTCGTAAGCAGCACTATTTTTAAACATTGACTACACGCCAAATAAGCAGTCATTTGCAAGACTACTAACAACGCATAAAAATTCTTATTTAAACCAATCCTGCCAAAGCGCCTTTACTTGTTGCCGTTCCATTACAAAGGGTTCGCCCTCTATGACAGATGATGACCGTTGCTGAAGGGCTAAACGATGACTAAAAGCACGGTAGGATTGGTATATTTCAATTAATTGATTCGCCTGCCCAGCTTCAATAAAACCTATGTTTTGCAGACTTTCGAGTATTCGAATATTGTCCGTCCACTCGTTGAGCGTAGGGTGCTGATGGCTCCACGCTAAAACCGCGTATTGAACCATAAATTCAATATCGACGATACCTCCGGCATCTTGTTTTAAGTGGAATTCTGTATTTTCAGGGCTATTTCCTTTACTTTTGGGTCGCACCCCTAAATGTTCGCGCATTTTTTCTCGCATCTTAATCACTTCCACTTTAAGTGCGCTCACGTCCCTCTCCTGATTTAAAACCTTCCGTCGTAACGAGATAAAATGATCCACCAAAAAGGTATCTCCCACAATAGGGCGGGCGCGCACCAACGCCTGATGCTCCCAAACCCAAGCATCATTCTGCTGGTAACGAGAATAAGCCGCTAACGAAGACACTAACAAGCCCGAGTTACCGGATGGCCGCAGCCTCATATCCACCTCATACAACTGACCCGACAAGGTCCGAGCGTTGAGAAGGTGAATGATTTTCTGCCCTAGGCGCGTATAAAATGTCTGACTATCAACCGGCCTTTGGCCATCGGTCATTGCTTGAGCATCGACATCATAGATAAACACTAAATCGAGGTCAGAACTATAACTCATCTCAATGCCACCGAGCTTTCCATAACCAACGATCAAAAAGTGAGGTGACTCATCACTCACCTCTGGAGGATATCCATGGCGCTCTACGATTAAGCGCCATGCCAGCTGAAAGGTTTGCTCAAGCACCACTTCCGCTGTAAACGTCAAGTAATCGCTCACTTTCATTAAAGGTAAACTGCCCACAATTTCACAAGCGGCAACTTGTAAGTTGTGCGCTAAGCGAAAATAGCGCATCGTCTCCATATGCACTTCAACATCATCTGGCTCCAATCTCAATAAGCGCTGACGCAGCTCATCACGTAAGGAATTTCTTTCTGGTAAAGAATAAAGCGTACTCGGCGAGAGTAATTCATCTAAAAGCGAAGGAATTTGCGTTAAGGTTTGTGCCACCCATGAGCTAGCGGCGAATAAGCGCGTTAAATGCTCTAGTATTTGCGGGTTTTCTAGTATCAATGACAAATAACTGGTTCGCGTCACTATAGACTCGAACCACGCTAACAAGCGCTCTAGTGTGATCTTAGGCTCTATAATATCGCTACTATATTTCACATAAACAGCCTGCAATAAAAGAGGCACACACTCGTCTAATTTCTCCCTAGCGCCAGAAGATAAACTGATGACATTCCGGCTTTCCTTAAACTCGCGCAATAAAAATATTATCGATTCTTTTTCAGCGCCAAGCTGTGGTGGGACAGACTCTATACTTAAAAAAGACCACAACAACTGCCATTCTTCTGCTTCTTTTTTATATTGCTTATCCTCCTTACCTTCCTTATCTTTAATGTCAGGGTCGGCAATAATTTTTTGAAATTCGTCATTTACAAACTTTCTATGTTTTTCTAGAAGGGCAAAAAAATTATCCCAACTTTCGCGGCTAACCATCCAGGCCAAGCGCTCGCAATCAACCCTATCAAAGGGTAATTGTTGAGTTTGCATATCTTGATAAGCTTGAATAGCATGTTCGGTTTTTCGTAAGAAAAGATAAGCTTCTCTTAAGCTTGCGACTATTTCGCTCTCTAAATAGTGGTTATCTTTTATAACATTCAATACCGATAATAAATTCCGTTCCTGCAAGCGCGTATCGCGACCACCTCTAATCAATTGAAATGACTGTGCAATAAATTCAATTTCTCGAATACCGCCGGCACCTAGTTTAACATCTCCCTGTAAACCTTTGCGCTTCACTTCTTGAGCGATCATTTTTTTTAATTTTCTTAACGACTCGACCATCGAAAAATCGATATATTGACGATAAGTAAACGGCACTAGCACAGCATGCAAAGACTCTTTCGATTCTTGCTCAATGACCAACGATTGAACAAGATCAGGTAATGTAGCACAAGCAACTACTCGCGCCTTAACAGCCGCAAAACGTTCCCAGTCTCGCCCTTGAGACTCATAGTAATTTTCTAAAGCAGTAAAATTACTCACTAAAGGGCCACTTTGGCCGTAAGGGCGAAGTCGCATATCGACCCGAAAAACAAATCCGTCTGCTCTTACTTCATTTAACGATTTTATTACACGCTGCCCCAGCTGGATAAAAAATTGTTGGTTTTCGACCACGCTTATTTTTATAGTTGAACTTAAGGTCTGTGTAGTACCCGCTTCAGGAAAAGCAAAAATCAAATCAATATCGGAAGAAACATTAAGCTCTCCACCACCTAACTTACCCATCCCTATTACAAGCATAGGCTGCGGCCTTCCGCTTTTTTTTCCGATAGGAAGACCCAACTTAACTATTAATTGCCTATAATGAAAATCTAAAGTCTGCTGAAGAAAAACTTCTGCCATTGTCGTCATTGCATGACTGACCTCATCAAAATCAGAGAGATGATTTAAATCACGCCAATACAGCGCTGTCATAAAACGTCGACGTAAACGCCTCAACAAGCTATCAAATTCGGCCAGTGTCAATGTATCAGAACAAGCCGTTTCGATCGCATCAATAATTTTAATGGGCGTCAGAGCTGAAAAAGGACTATCACTTAAAAGCCAGTGAAGCAGTAAGTCAGGGTATCGACAACAGGACTCTAAAATATATTCGCTACCGACTAAAGCTCGAATCAACTGCAGTGTCAATTCAGGAGAACCCTCTAGGATAGACGTTAAATTTTGCTGCTGCTTTTTGTCTAGGCTATTACACAACTTAGTGACAGCATGCTGAGCTTGTTCTTGCAAAACACTTGGGATAGAAGACGCAATCGTAGTTTCGAAAAGAGTATTCATTTTTATCAACGTCTTTAATAGTAGCTGAATAGAAGATCATTATTAATACAAGGAACAGCTACCCATAGAATATTAATACATCAAACTATAAATACTAAGAGCATTTATGGAGGTTGACGAATACCGCAATAAGGAAAACACCATAATATAGAATTTTTCACTGCTGTCCCGTTAACTTTCATAGGAACACCATTTGATTGATGTCAGACAACTTGCCATCAAGTGGTTCACTCACACTCATGTTGACCACGTGCCGTAAGGTAGGCTGTGCCCACAAATAAAACAGCATTTATCCAAAATTAGCGGCTCTATTAACATTAGAAATCGACTCGAAAAATCGACTCGATAATGTATCTGGTGGGCACAGCCCACCCTACACTACTAACTGAGGATACCCACAAACTGTTAGAACTGTAAAAGGTAAGTAGCCTATGGTTTTCATGTCTCGCACTCGTCATAGGGCTGCTTGACCATGAGTGCTAGGGCTTATGGCCAACCGCTCTCAAGTTAATGGGACAGCAGTGAGAATTTTTATTGTTTAAAATTAACCTCAATAATCCACCGGAGGCGCAACCCGCATCACCTCTTCCAAAGTGGTAATTCCCGCTGCAATTTTTTGTGCGCCAGACAAACGTAAGCTGCGCATACCTTCTTTCATTGCAGCCTTGCGTACCGCATTAAAATCACAACTATCGGTAATGAGCGCCTTTAAAGTATCTGTTAGCGGCATAATTTCATAAATACCTTGGCGCCCTAAATAGCCGGTATTGCGGCATTCTAAACAGCCAACTGGATGGAATACCTTTGCTGGCAAAGGCGCCTTCCAAGGTTTCACTAGGCTGCTCCACTCTTCTTGGGAAATATCGCCCTCCTCTTTGCAGTTCGGGCATAAAGTACGCACTAAACGTTGGGCCATCACCCCCAATAGAGTTGATTTAATTAGAAAGCTGGGCAGACCCAAATCCAATAAGCGAGTGATGGCCGTCGGGGCATCATTGGTATGCAAAGTAGATAGCACCAAGTGACCGGTGAGCGCCGCTTGAACCGCCATTTGCCCTGTCTCTTGGTCACGAATCTCACCAACCATAATGATATCTGGATCTTGTCTGAGCAGGGTCCGAACACCAGACGCAAAATCCAAACCAATAGCTGAATGCACTTGGGTTTGGTTAAAACTTTCTTCTACCATTTCGATGGGATCTTCAACCGTACTAACGTTAACCTCCGGTGTGGCCAGTAATTTCATTGAAGAATACAGCGTGGTGGTTTTACCTGAACCCGTTGGGCCTGTTACCAAAACGATGCCATGGGGCTTGCTGGTCATCGCATTCCAGCGCAGCTGATCATCACCATGTAGACCTAGCTCACTAAAACTACGCAAAAGTACATCGGGATCAAATATCCGCAAAACCATTTTTTCGCCAAAAGCCGTTGGTAAAGTTGATAAACGCAACTCAACTTCGCTGCTATCAGGCCGCTGGGTTTTAATACGCCCATCCTGAGGTTTACGTTTTTCAGCAACATTCATGCGACCCAAAATTTTAAGGCGGGAGGTTACCGCAACCCCTACCGAAGCGGGTAATTCATAGACCTGATGCAAAATGCCATCAATACGAAAACGTAGCCTACAAATCTCCCTACGCGGCTCAATATGTATATCACTGGCACGTTGATCAAATGCATATTGTAATAACCAATCGACAATATTGACTACATGCTGATCATTGGCTTCGGGATCTTTGAGCTCTCCCAGTTGAAGTAATTGCTCAAAATTGGTCGCCATCGATTGCTTTGAGGCTATTCCACTAGCGCCAAAAACCGATTTCGATAAACTATAAAGCTCTACTACGTAACGGCTAATATCAGCAGGATTTGCAAAAACTTTTTTAATCGGCTTACCTACAACGTGCTCTACCTGCTCTTCCCAGCCGCCCATAAAAGGCTGGCTCGTGGCAATAACAACAGCATCATGGGTCACATTAACGCACAGAATCCCGTGGCGCTTAGCAAAAGCAAACGACATGACCTCTGTCACCTCATTCACTTTTACTTTAAGAGGGTCTATATGATGCAGGGGCAGCTGACATTTATCTGCTAACCACTCACACAGGACTTCTTCAGATAATTTGCGGCCGGGTTTAGCCATATCGTCTAAGCCAAGACTAGCGATATAATTAAGAGGGTGCTGCGCCGATTGTTCGCGAGAGCGCTGAGCGCCACCCACCATATTGGCCTCGCCTTGCTGAAGTCGATTATCGTCGACTAAGTCGTCGAGAAGAGTGCGAATATCGAGAAGCTTATCTATGGGTTTATCCACATCGGGGCCTTTTTTATTTGTATGCTGTTATTTATTGAAGTATTACAAAGACAGCGTTAAGCGCAATATTTTTATCGTAATATAAAATGGTATAGTGCCCAATAATCAGCTAACTATCAATGTCATACAGTGAGCGAATAGCCATTCATGAATAACAAACATTTTATTGATCAACTGTCTCAGCTAGTCGCTACGCCCTCGGTTAGCTGCACCAACCCCAAACTTGATATGGGCAATAGAGCCGTTATTGATTTATTAGCGAATTGGCTAGAGCCACTGGGTTTTAACATAGACATTCAAGTACTACCGGATCAAACCAACAAAGCCAACCTGATTGCCACTTTGGGAGAGGGCGATAAAGGCCTTGTATTTGCCGGCCATAGCGATACTGTTCCCTATGATAAAGATCGTTGGCAACACGACCCTTTTTCACTAACCATAGACGACAATCGGGCTTATGGTTTAGGCGCAACGGATATGAAAGGTTTTTTTCCAACCGTACTTGCAGCCATCCAACCTTTCTTAAATATCCCCTTAGCACAACCCATTATTATTATTGCTACTGCCGATGAAGAAACCTCGATGTCAGGTGCACGCGCACTTGTTAATCAAAAACAACCCAAAGCTGCTTATGCTGTGATTGGCGAACCTACCAGCATGAAACCGATTCGCTTGCACAAGGGTATTGCCATGGAGGCCATTCGCATAGAAGGCAAGGCGGGACATTCCAGTAACCCAGCCCTGGGCAATAATGCGCTCGACGTTATGCACGATGTGATCGGTGAGTTAAAACAGTTTCGCAGTGAGCTTCAACAACACTATCAACACGCCGGCTTTACTATCGAGGTCCCGACGTTAAATTTAGGCTGCATTCATGGTGGCGATAACCCCAACCGTATTTGTGGTCGCTGCGAATTAGAATTTGATATTAGACCATTACCGGGTATGAACTTAGATAATTTACGCGAGGATATTGACAAACGCTTGAAGATCATTGCCGCCGAAAAGAATATTATTATCGAACGCAACAGTTTATTTTCGGGCGTCGATGCTTTTGAGCAGGATAAAAATTCCCCCTTAATTAAAACAGTTGAAGAATTAACACGACAAGTATCGGGTAGCGTCGCCTTCGCAACTGAGGCTCCGTTTATGCAAACACTGGGAATGGATACCGTGGTGATGGGGCCTGGCTCTATCGATCAAGCGCATCAACCTAATGAATTTATCGATTTAAGTGAAATTAAAAATGCCGTCGATGTACTACAAGGCTTAATTAAAAAATTCTGTCTAAAAAATAACGACAATCAATAATATGACTACTATAAGCGAAGATATGGACGAGCAAGAAAAAAAAGCAGAAACTGAATTAGAGCATATTAAAAATGCGCTAAACACACTTAACCAACATAAATTTGTTCGCTTGTTTAACTCAACGCCAAAAATGCTTTGGTTCCAATTTTTGAGAGGGATGGCTTTTGGTTTCGGTAGTGTTGTAGGTGCAACTATAGTGGTATCGATAATATTAGCTTTGTTAGCTCAAATTGAATTTATACCGATTATTGGGGAGTGGGCGCTGCAAATTATGGAGGAAATAAAACAATA
>Ga0075467_10003657_pt1 | contig 11709 bp, 3 predicted proteins | sample DEB08_DNA_9_FD_75067 | JGI IMG/M metagenome (GOLD analysis project Ga0075467, IMG submission 75067) | Aqueous microbial communities from the Delaware River and Bay under freshwater to marine salinity gradient to study organic matter... | ecosystem: Environmental > Aquatic > Marine > Coastal ...
AAATGATTCCCCGAATCATTTTGCATCCCGTCCGCTAAGCGGTTCACCAAAAAAATGATTCCCCGAATCATTTTGCATCCCGTCCGCTAAGCGGTTCACCAAAAAAATGATTCCCCGAATCATCTTTTTGGCTCATGCTAAGAACTGGTTAAATTATTAAGGTTTTGGACGATGGGTTTTGAACGGCACTTTATAGGATTGATGCCGTTCAATCCACCATCTTTTGATGAGCAATTGATATTGAATAAACAACGTAAAATATTGATAATTAATACTTTATAATTGAGCGTATAATTAGAAAATAGGAATGAAGTTTTAGTGATTTACAGCCGAATGAATACCTATTAAATTAATTAAAAAACGCTTCTTTCCAATACTATCAACTACTTATTTAAACATAAAATAATTACAGATTATAATTCCTTTTCTCAGTGAGAAATAGGAAGCATAGGCTATTCCTATATAATCGTATATAACAATATTTTTAGTTGGCTGAAATGCTTAGCTATTGCTTTTGCAAGAGGTGTTTTCCCAATGCCTTATAGTTAGGATTTCAAAAGACTAATTATGCTTTTTTTATTAAATTTTATAACCACTTTTATTTTAGTTAAACCATAATTAACACACTTATGAAGTACACAAATTTTATTCCCATTGATTTAATCCAACGACGCAACAGTCGTGAAACAAGGGTGTCCAAAAATAATTGGACACAAAAAATTAGTTTTATTTTTACTTTACTACTCTGTTTTTCACTCAGCATTTCTGCCCAAGAAATATGGACGGGAGCAACAGATGGTGATTGGACAAAAAACAGTAACTGGGCGGATAACACTGCACCCCTAAGCGGGATAATTGCAGGCTCAGGAGTTTTGACGATTAGTGCAGGAGCAGCTAATGCGCCTACGACGAATTTACCAGCAACGATTACTGCTAAACAATTAGTAGTAATGTCCCCACTAACTATTCCCACTGGTGTGACCGTTAATGTAGATGGTTCTACATTGACTTCGGATGGAGTAGTCACTTCTAATACAGGAGATTTAACTGTATTAGGAACTTTGAATATTGACAAAGCTGATATGAATGGTTTATCTGTTGGTCAAGATGGCACAGATTTATTTAATTTAGGAACTGTACGAATCACTAATTCAGGAAGAAATGGAGTTTTACTAACAGGCACAGGGTCGTCCGTTATTGATCATGTTTTAACGGTAGAAAATTCTGGCTATAATGGCGTTTATGTAGACAATGTAAGTGCACTATTTAATAATCAATTAGATGGTAAAGTTACGATTAAAAGTTCTCAGAAAAATGGTATTGAAAATGCAGGAACAGTTGAAAGTTCAGGCGACATTACTATATACGGTACAACTGATGAGAGCGGTATTACCAATGCGATGACAGGAACTTTTACGGTTGATTCTTTAGGCGTATTAATGATTACAGGAGTAGCAAAGGATGGTATTAATACTAGCGGTACTTTTGCGAATGATGGTGGAGAGATTAAGATTGGAGATGGAACAATTGGAGGCGTAGGAGAAACAGGAGTTGAAGTAGTTTCAGGAACTTTTGATAATTTTAGTACAACCACACTAGGTGGAGGAACACTAACCGTTAATGGTACAACAGGAGATGGTATATTAATTGGAAATGGAGGTACTTTAACGAATGGAGATAATCCAGCAGTGGCAGGAGATACACTAGGTATTATTACAATTGACAATAATAATGGAAACGGTATCCAATTATTAGATGGCGCAACTTTAGAAAATGTAGAGCAATCAAAGATAATAGTGGGTATGAACAGTATTGTTCTAGCACAAGTAGGTATCTTAAGTGCAGGGTCTGGTGTCGTGACGAACTTAGCAAGTACATTGACCCTAAATGGTTCTATTAGTGCAGCAACTTTGTCAATGCCATTAATGAATACAGGAGCTTGTAACTTATTAGAAATTAATGCACCGACGAATTTTGCAGGAGGTTTAACGAATGAAGGAATTGTTGTGTCGACAGCTCCAACTGGTACAGTTGTAGGTGCGATTACGAATACAGGAATTATTATCGACCCTAATAACTCTTTTAATAGTGTTTTAACGCCAAGTGCAAGTAGAGCATCATCAGTAGATGTAGATAATACAGGAGGAATAATTATCGCACCTTATTCAGAAGAGTGCTACACAGATACTTTAGAAAATTTCTTAATAACAGGATTGGTAGACCCTTCTACAGCAACGCATTTACCAGTATCTCCATTCACAATGGTAGGGAATAATGATGCAGCGACCCTAGATGCAGCAAATAATAGATTAGTCTTAAATATGATTCAATCTTTGATGAATTTTGACTTTAATATTGTTAGCGGAGCATCTACTTGTACTACAACAGGAAGTGTTGCTATCAGTTTTGCGAATGTTGTTTCACCAGCAGTAGCTTGTAATAATAACATACAAGTATCATTAGATGCAAGTTGTTCAGCAGTTTTAACACCAGATGTAATTTTAGAAGGAGATTATGATTGCTATGATGGATTCACAGTAGAATTATTAGAAGGAGCGAATATTGGACAAGCAATGCTTGATGAAAGTTATTTAGGACAGACCGTTCAAGTAAAAGTAACCAGCCCATTAGGAAATAGTTGTTGGGGAACAGTTACCGTAGAAAGCAAGTTGCCTCCAGTACTAGTTTGTACCGATACAACAATTATTTGTAATCTATCAACAGACCCAGCAGTGATTGGTGGTCAACCAACAGCTACGAATTCGTGTAATAATAATGTTACATTTACTTATGTAGATAATATTGAAAATTTTACTTGTAAAGTAGGTAGTGGAGTTGCTCCAGATACGATTAGCAAAATTCAGAGAACGTGGAGAGGAACAGATGGTTTTGGAAATAGCACTACTTGTCTTCAGACAATCCATGTTGTAAAGCCTCAACTTACAGTAGCAGATATTATCTGGCCAGAGAATGATACGTTATACTGTGGAGATAATCCTAGTGTAGCACCAGAAACAACAGGATTCCCTAGGATTAAATTTAATGGAGATACTGTTAGTATTAATCAATTCTGTTCTTTTGGTTTAAATTATACTGATCAAGAATTTGCAACGAATTGCTCAAGCGAAAGAAAGATTTTAAGAACCTGGACTATTTTTGACTGGTGTCGTCCAAGCTTAATATTGACCAATGCCTTTAACCCTGGAGCACAATTAATTAAAGTAGTAGATACAGTTGGCCCAGCAATTACAGATTTACCATTTAATACAGAAATTCAAGTATTTTTCCCTGACCAGAATAGCTGTGGAGCGGATGTAACAGTACCTCCTGTTGTAGTGAATGATGTTTGTTCTAATGAATCAATTACCGTAACTGTTTCAGCAGGATTTAGTACGATTAATACCAATGGAGGAACGCTAAAAGATGTTCCATTTGGTTTGCAAACAATTACTTACAGAGCAACAGATGCTTGTGGAAATTCAAGTACCGCAACAACGACTGTTTTCATTGCCGATAATATTGCACCAACCGTAATTTGTAAAGAAAACATAGTTGTATCCTTAACACAAAGCGGAGTTGCGCAAGTATTAGCACAAGCATTTGATAATGGAAGTTATGATAATTGCCAGTTAGATAGTATGAGAGTAAGGAGAATGGACTCTTGTGGCACAGAAATGGTTTTGCCTTTCGGAAAAGTAGTTGATTTTCAATGTTGCGATGTTGGACAACTAGTAATGGTAGAATTAGGGGTATGGGATTCTGTAGGTAACTTCAATAGTTGTATGGTAAGAGTACAGATTCAAGATAAAGTAACGCCAACGCTTACATGTCCTTCAGATGTGACGGTAACTTGTGACACTGACTTAACCGATTTATCTGTTTTTGGCCCTGCAACTGCTTCAGGCGGTGCATGCAATAATACCTCTCTTAATCTTGAAGAAACTAAAGACCTTGACAACTGTGGTGTCGGAACAATTACTAGAACTTGGACAGTACCAAATACGACTGTTTCTTGTACACAAACAATTACCGTAACATTAGTACCAAATCCAAGTTTTAATATTACAAGAATGCCACAACCTGAGATTGAAATTCAGTGTAGCGACGGTGTTGATATTGAGGCTTTAGGGCAAGATAGTTTACAAGTAGAAAGTTCAGGATGTCAGTTATTAGCAGTTTCTTATAACCAAAGAGTATTTAATACATCAGGTGAGTGTAAAGAAGTATTGAGAAGTTGGGAAATTATTGACTGGTGTCAAAATCCAACTGCAACACCAGGATTGCCTGGCTACCAAGTAGTCACACAAGTAGTTAAATTGATAGATACAATTGTACCAACGTTTACGAATACAATGGATACAATGATTGTCAATGCAGGTCATACAGAATGTAATGCTACCGTTACTTTACCAGCTTTTACAGCAGTTGATAGTTGTGATGTTATACCAAGCGTAAGAATCAGTGGCCTAATTGCCAATTCAGCAGGTGGATTTGATACCTTAGTAAATGCAATAGCTGGTACAACTATCTTAGATGTACCAGTAGGGACTTACAGAGTGATATATACAGCGGTAGATGGATGTAATAATAGTACCTCTCATCCATTGACTATTATTGTACGAGATAATCAAGGACCAACTATTTTTTGTGATGATTTAGTAACGACTTTAACCTTAAAGGCAGACGAACCAGCCGATAGTGATAATAGAGGTTGGGTAACTGTTTGGGCTTCTGATTTTAATTGTAAGATTACAGATTGTGACTTGACAGGAATGGTACAGACTTTAAGATTCCCATCACAAGGAATTGGTTTGAATACTCCTCCAGCAGATACTTCTTTTGGTTGGACATTTAATTGTACAACTAAAGGAGAGCAAGTAGGAGATCTTTGGGTCAGAGATGGTTCTGGCAATTGGGATTATGTAAGAGTGACAATTGATGTTCAAGACAATATGAATATTTGTCCAGATATTAGCTTCAGTGGTAATGAATCAATGATTTCAGGAACAATAGAAACAGAAGTTGGAGAAAAAGTAGATGAAGTAACGGTAAGTATTGGCGGTTATGACATGACACCAACCGTAACTGGAGTAGATGGGAGTTATGAATTTGGTAAATTACCAAACAATAGCAACTATACGATTGCACCTGAGAAGAATATGGAACCATTAAATGGTGTTTCTACCTTTGACTTAGTATTAATTAGTAAGCATATTCTAGGGTTGAATAGATTAGATTCTCCATACAAGCAAATTGCAGCAGATATTAACCGTTCAGGAACAGTTACAGCATATGACTTAGTACAATTAAGACAATTGATTTTAAATGTAACTACCGAATTTGCGAATAATGATTCTTGGAGATTTGTAGATGCGAACTATCAATTTACCACAGAAAATGCAGCAGCTGAATCTTTTGCAGAAGTTGCAAGTATTGGCAACTTAGCAGATAATACAGAAGCGCACTTCGTTGCTGTAAAAATAGGAGATGTGAACACTACGGCTACTGCAAATAGAGGATTAACTAGTAGTGAAGCTAGAACAACTAAGGGAACATTAGCTTTTGCAACTAAAGAAGTAAGCTTTGAGACGGGGAATGTATTTAATGCAGACTTTAATTTAGCGAACCTTGAAAATGTAGAAGGGTATCAATTTACATTGAATGTAGATTTATCTAAAGTAGAAATTGTATCTGTTCAAGAAGGTGTTGCTAAAGCAGCAAACTTTGGAGAACGAATGATAAAGCGAGGACAGTTGACTACAAGTTGGAACCAAGGAGCAGAAACTTTGCAAGATGAAGAAAGAATGTTTAGTGTTACTTTGAGAGCGAAAGAAGCAGGGAATTTAAGTGAAGTAATCAATATTAGTTCTGAGTTGACAAAAGCGGAAGCATATAACAACGCAGGTGAAATTTTAGAGGTATCCTTGAATTTTAATGGAGTGAACACAACAGAAAATGAATTTGTTTTACATAACAATAAGCCAAATCCATTTAAAGATGTGACAACTATTAGTTTTGACTTACCAGAAACAGGAATGGCAAGATTAACCATCTTTGATTTCTCTGGTAGAGTAGTAGAAACGAAGGAACAAAATTTTGCAAAAGGGTACAACCAAGTACAAATTGAAAAAGCAGGATTACAAGGAAGTGGAATTTATTTCTACCAATTAGAAACGGCAACACATACAGCGAAGAAGAAAATGATTTTGATTGATTAAATCAATTAAATTGGGTTTAAAATACTTAAAATAGAGGATTAATTCTTTATTATAGAAAATCAAGCCTAATTCATTTTAGAAGTCAGAATCCTTCCTTAACATTATTGTTGAGGAGGGATTTTTTAGTTTGAATAGTCATTAAATGATTAATTAAAAAATATTTTTCTTTATTTCATGAAATTTTTACTACTTTTAGACCATCTGTAGAATTTAATAGAAATACCTAATAATGAATAAACTAGCTAGTTTTATTAGAAATATAGAGTTAGGTAAAGATATATATTAAAATATTAAATTCAAAAATACCTCTTTCAGGGTATAAAATGAACGGATACCGTTTTGTATATTTGTTTTATTAAAACTAATAACCCTATTAACTAACCATATAAAATTTTTAATATAGTATAAATAACTACAATTAGAATGTAGATGTATTACCCCTACTTAAATACATTACAATCTGTAATGTATATATGATATATCTTCAATGTTCATTTCAATTGCCGCTACAAATTAAGCTCTTACTCAAAACACTACAGTAGCATCGCCATAATCGAGATTCATAAAAATAAGCACAACACATGCTCAAATAAATGGAATTTGTAAACCTTCCTCTTATTTGACGTGCTTCCCATGAATAATTTACAAAACTATTTTTTAGAGCTTCAGCTAATAAACTGATAATTAAATTAGAGGTTTGAAGTCAGACTAAACAGGTAAAATACCTGAAAGTCAGCAAATTAATTAGATGATTTCTGACATCTGATACCTTCTTTAATATATCAACTTTTAATCTGATGCGCTATTATTAGATATTATTACTTGTTTATCAAGTACTTATATACTCACATTTTTTTTTGTTTTTGTAAACCTATAAAATTGAACACATGAAAAGATCGAATTCTACTTCGTGGTTTTTACGCGGATGGACAGTCCTGTCCATGATGTTGTTTATGCTCGCATCAAGTACTAGTGCTGAGGCACAAGCGTACTGTACGATAGCTTGTAATGACAACTTACAAGTGTCTTTGGGCACAGACTGTAGAGCAAAGATTACTTATGACATGATTCTTGAAGACGCAGACAATTCTAGAACATGTTCGCCTAACGGACGTCAAGCGTTCGTTATTTTTGTTTTAGATCACAAGGATAAGGTGATTGCTGAAACAGGAACTGACAAAGATTACATTACCTGTGAGGATGTGTTAGCTAATGGTGGCAACACTTTCCGTGTTAAAGCAAAGCACTGGGCAACCGGTAACAATTGTTGGGGTCTCGTAACAATTGAAGACAAGATTAAGCCTGAGATCTACTGCCGAGACGTAGAGTTATGGTGCAATCAACCTTTTACACCTGAGTTTATTGAGTGTCACGTAGGAAGAGGATATGGTTATCCAAAAGTTACAGATAACTGTGACGAATTAAGATCACCAAGACGATACCCTAATCCTAATGGTGTATCTTGCCAACCGATCGCTTTAACGTACAAAGATGAAGTAATTGACATCTCTTGTGTGGATTATGACCATGCTGGTTATAGCGCAGTTATTAAGCGTTCTTGGTATGCAGTTGATGGTTCTGGAAATGAAACACACTGTACACAAATTATTAAATTGAAGCGTGCTAGAATTAGAGACATCAACTTCTCTAAATCTATTCCTAACTACACGGGACTTCCAGGCGATCATCCTGCAATTTTATCTAAAAAAGGCAACGCATGTAACCCTAATACTAATCCAGGGTTAGTATTAGGTGGAAAGTGCCCAGATGGAGAAGGTAATAAAGTTGGTGAAACTACTCGTCCTGGTACAGGAGCTGGATCTGGCGAGCCTACAGGTTTCCCAATGATTCATGGTATTCCAGTAACTAAGTATAAGGCAGATGGTTCTGACTTAAACATTGGATACTCTTACCCATGGGATTCTTATGGATTCTGTGAAATTAACGTAACTTACAAAGATCACGTAATTCCTGTATGTATTGGATCTTACAAGATTATTCGTACTTGGAAATTAGTTGATTGGTGTACCAATGAAATCGTTGAGCGCAACCAAATCATCAAAGTTGTTGATGCAGAGGCTTCAATAGATGGTCCAGGAGACATTGCATTAGTAACCAACACAAATACTAAAGCTTGTGAAGCAGACTTCAATATTCCTGATGGTAAAATTTGGGAAGCTTGTGGTGAAGTAGCTTATGCTTATGTAACGATTGTTGGTTACAGATTAGTTACACACCCTTATGCTAGTTGGGCGGAAGAAGAGTACAAAGTATTACACAAAAGAGAAGGTAGAATTGTTGGTTCAGCAACTGGCGATCCTGTAACAGTTGATTACGGTAGAGTTAAATTAGAAGGACCAAGATGTGATCAAGATTATTCTAAATTTAAAGTAACTTACGAATATATCGACCATTGTGGTAACGAAGCTTCTCATCATTATAATGTAACTGTTGCTGACGAGACTGCTCCAACGCCAGTATGTCAAACTTTGACTACTATTTCTGTGGATAGAGAATGTGAAGCACATGTTTTTGCTGAATCTTTCGATTCTGGAAGTCATGACGCTTGTGATGAAGGACCTCTTCATTTCGCAGTAAGAAGAATGGATGAAGGTGGTGCATTTAAACCACACGTAGTATTCGATGAAGCAGATGTATGGGCATCAGCTGAAGGTAACCCTACTTGGGTTGAATTACAAGTAACAGATTGCCACGGTAACTCTAACACTTGTATGATAGAAGTATATGTTGATGATAAGGAAGCTCCAGTAGTAACAGTTGCAGACAAAACGATTGGTTGTGATTTATTAGACAATAATGGCGTAATTCCTGACCATTTAATTCCTGCGCCTTCTGTTCATGACAACTGCCCAGGTTATACTATCGAAAAAACAGTTTCTGATTGGAGAAACGAGTGTTACTTAGGTACAGTAACTATTACTTATGTAGCTACTGACAGACATGGAAACGTATCTGCGCCAGTTGATCAAGTAATTACTGTTCAAGACAATACACCATTAGATGTTATTTTCCCTGATGATTATTTAGCACTTTGTACTGCTGAAGACGGAAGCGGATTCGGTGGAGCTTTAGATCCAGATGTAACGGGTCGTCCAATTATTCTTGGGGACGATTGTGAATTAGTAGCAATTAGCTACGAAGATGAAATTTTAAGAATTTCTGACGATGCATGTTTCAAAATTGCACGTTATTGGAGAGTAATCGATTGGTGTGCTTACGATATAGACCACCCATCTGATGATGCTCACTTTACCTATATGCAGTTCATCAAAGTATTGGATCAAGTTGCGCCTAATTTAGAAGCGCCTGCTGACGAAAAAGTATGTATTGACGGAACAGATGATTGTAAGACAACGGTAGCAGTTGGTGCACCAGTATTCTCTGATTGTTCTTCTGACGTAAGAGTTAGAGCAGAATGGTCTTTCGTTGCTGACGATTGGTACTGTGGTACTTCTACTTCTGGTGTTGTTGCTGACGCATCTCAAGGATTTGTAACGGGAGCATTCTATCCTGGTGTTTTAACGGTAACTTTCATCGCTGATGATGGATGTAATAACGTAACTAAGGATGATGCAGTATATACAATTGTTGATTGTAAGTTACCAACTCCTTACTGTAGAGACGGAATCCGAATCGAGAACATGCCTTCAACTGGACAAGTTGAAATTTGGGCTGTTGATTTAGACTTAGGTTCTTTTGATAACTGTGATGGATGTGCGAATGGTGCAGTAACTTTATCTTTCTCTTCTGACAAAAATGATATTAGCAAGACTTTTACTTGTGATGATATCGGAACTCAACAAGTTGAGTTATGGGTAACTGACCACGCTGGAAATCAAGATTTCTGCCGAACTTTCGTTATGGTTCAAGATAACCAAAGTGGATGTTCAGGTTCTGCTTCTGGAATGGCTGCAGTAGCTGGTAAAGTAGCTAACACTAACGGTGAATTAATAGAATCAGTAACAGTTTCTGTTAATGGTGCGAATACCATGTCTGAAACGACTAGCGCTGCTGGAAACTACGGATTTGAATTAAGCGTAGGTGGTGATTATACAATTACTCCTCAGAAGGACATGAACCCATTAAATGGTGTTTCTACTTATGACTTAGTATTATTACGTAAGCATGTATTGGGAACTGAAGTACTCGACAACCCATACAGTTTAATCGCTGCGGATGTTAATAAGTCTGGTGCTATTACTACATTTGATATGGTTGAATTACGTAAGGTCATCTTACAAGTTGTACCTACATTCGAGAACAACGATTCTTGGAGATTTGTAGATGCGAACTACCAGTTCACTACAGATAATGCATTGGCGGAGAACTTCTCTGAAGTTTATAATATCAATAACTTAGCTAGTAGCATGGCGATTGACTTCGTTGCTGTTAAGATTGGTGACTTGAACGGTACTGCTACTCCTAACTCTTTAATGGGAGCTGAGTCTCGTACAACTGCTGGTACATTCACTTTAAATACAACGGATAGATTAGTAACAGCTGGTGAAACAGTAACGGTAGCATTTACTGCAGATATGGCGAACGCTGCTGGATACCAATTCACTTTAGACTTCAACGGTCTTCAGATGGTTGATTTAGTAGAAGGTGCTGCTAAGGCTGCAAACTTCAATACTAACTTGGCTGCAAGAGGTATCTTAACGACTTCTTTCGACGGTCAAGCAACTGACGGTGACTTATTTGCTGTATCTTTCGTAGCAACTGCGACTGGTCAATTAAGCGAATTAATTAGCGTTAACTCTGAATATACTGCTGCGGAGGCTTATACAACTTCTGGTGAATTATTAGATGTTGCTTTAAACTTCAATGCAGGAGAAGCAATAAGTGCTGACTTCCAATTATCTCAAAATACGCCTAACCCGTTCACTGGTGAGACAATGATTCGTTTCAACTTACCAACAGCAGGAAATGCTACCTTGACGATAATGGATGTTCAAGGTAAAGTATTATTACAAAACAGTGGTGACTTTGCGAAGGGTGCTAACCAAATTAGCCTTAACGCTAAGCAATTAAGCACAACTGGTGTACTTTACTATCAATTAGAATCTGCTGATAACGTAGCTACTAAGAAGATGATTATTTTGGACTAATCTCCAAGATACATGATTAGCTACCCAGTAGTTATATATCTTGTAAACCTATTTGACTGTTGATTCAGACTGTACTATAGGTTTACAGAAGAAACAGTTTTAGGGATGACCTCTCTTTCTTTCGAGAAAGGGGGGCTCCCTTTTTTTATGCCCTTTCCTATTGTCATTGAGATTGAAATTGCCATTGCTATTGAAATTGAAATTTTTTATTTTTTTCCTTTAGAAATTTGGAATTGTGATCTGAGGGTGATTTTTTAATAGCAATAGCAATAGCAATAGCAATAGCAATAGCAATAGCAATAGCAATAGCAATAGCAATAGCAATAGCAATAGCAATAGCAATAGCAATAGCAATAGCAATA
>Ga0075467_10003658_pt1 | contig 11707 bp, 9 predicted proteins | sample DEB08_DNA_9_FD_75067 | JGI IMG/M metagenome (GOLD analysis project Ga0075467, IMG submission 75067) | Aqueous microbial communities from the Delaware River and Bay under freshwater to marine salinity gradient to study organic matter... | ecosystem: Environmental > Aquatic > Marine > Coastal ...
CGGAAGGCCAGCGGGTCGACGCGGGCCGCACGGGCCAGTTCATCGATGAAGCTTTCCATGAAGAACCCATTGACCGAATTGCCAACCGATCGCCACGAGCCGACTGGCACGGCAAGATCGGTGAGATGGCCGGTAACGCGATAGTTCGGGATCGCGTAGGGCTGGTTGAACATCCCCTCGACGGTGGCCTTGTCGGGGCCGGGCATGGTGATGCCGGATATGCGGCGCAGGCTTTGTCGAATGACCGATGGTGCGGCTACGCGCCCTTCAAGCACGTTCAGGAAACCGCCGCGGATCACGCCGCGCATGCGGGCGGCGGCGGCAGGGCGATAGAAATCGTGGCGCATGTCTTCTTCGCGCGACCATGTAACCTTGACGGGCGTGCCCTGCATTGCGGTGGCGACGCGGGCGGCCAGCACGACAAAGTCGGACTCGCTTCTGCGACCGAAACCGCCGCCCAGAAACGTGGTGTGGCAGGTGACCTGTTCGGGGTCCAGTCCGGCGGCCTCCGCCGCCTTTTGTTCCGCGATCGTGGGAGCTTGGGTTCCGGTCCAGATTTCGAGCGCGTCACCGGTATGCAGGGCGGTGGCATTCATCGGCTCCATCGTGGCATGGGCAAGCCATGGCACGGTGTAGTCTGCCGTCACCTCGATGTCTTCGCCTGTCACCGCCACATCGACATCGCCATCGTCGCGCAGGGTGGAATTCGGCGTCGCATCCAGACTGGCGCGGATCGCGTCCAGCAGGGCATCGGTGGTTTCGGGGTAGGGCGCGGGCCCCCATGAGATATCGACCGCATCGGCGGCCTGCATCGCAAGCCAGGTGTTGCTGGCCACCACCGCGATACCGGTGCCAAGGTTGATGATGCGCTCGACCCCCGGCATCTGTTCGGCGCGGACCGCGTCAAACACCTCCATCGTGCCGCCAAGGCGCGGGCTCATGCGGACGGTGGCAAAGCGCATACCGGGCAGGCGCACATCAGCCCCGAATTCCGCCGTTCCTGTGGATTTCGCCACCATATCAAGGCGTGGCATCGGGCGGCCCAGATACCGCCAGTTGGACGAGGGGCGCAGCGGCACATTGCGCGGCGGATCCAGCAGTGCGGCATCTTCTGCAAGATCGGCATAGCGGATTACCACGCCGCCCGGCGCGGTCACGCGGCCATTGTCGGTGCCAAGCGCATCAATCGGCACGGCCAGCCGGTTGGCGGCGGCCTGTTTCAGGGTTTCGCGCGCGGTGGCCCCGGCCTGACGCAGTTTTTCAAATGCATCGATGGCCGAGGTTGACCCGCCGGTCACCTGCGCACCGAGCATCTTGGGCAGAACGGTCATCGCCTCGATCATCATCTCGTGAAAACCGGTGCGCTCATAATCATTGATCGGCAGGCCATGGGACATTACGGCCCCGTTGAAATAGGCTTGTGCGGTGGGGCCGTGGATCACGCGGACGCTGTCCCACGGGACGTCCAGTTCCTCGGCCACCAGCGCGGCGGACGTGGTGTGGATGCCTTGGCCCATTTCGGCGCGCGCGGCGATAACGGTGATGCCCTGCTGATCAATCAGCAGCCATGGGTTCAGCGTGACTTCGCCGGGACCGGGTTGCAGAGGGTTCGGCAGGTCGCGGCGGTATTGGTAGACGCCGAATGCCACGCCACCGGCAATGGCGGCGGTGCCAATCAGGAACGTGCGGCGCGCAATTCTTCCAACGCGGCTCATGGGTCTAATCCTGCCGCAGGTTGGCGGCGGCGGTGTGGATCGCGGCGCGGATGCGGGGGTATGTGCCACACCGGCACAGGTTGCCGGACATGGCGGTATCGATCTGGTCGTCGTCGGGAGCGGGGATATTGGCCAACAGGGCCGCCGCCTGCATGATCTGCCCCGATTGGCAGTAGCCGCATTGTGCGACCTGATGTTCGACCCACGCGGCCTGCACGGCGTTGAGAGCCTCGGGTGTGCCCAACCCCTCGATCGTGGTGATGTTGCCCCAGACGTCGGCCAGCGCCACCTGACAGGAGCGCACGGCCTCGCCAGCGATATGCACGGTGCAGGCCCCGCATGCCGCAACGCCGCAACCGAACTTGGTTCCCGTCAGTCCGACCTCATCGCGCAGCACCCACAAAAGTGGCACGTCATCGGGGAGGTCAATCGTGTAGGCGGCTCCGTTGATGGAAAGGGTCGTGGGCATTCGCACCCCCTGTCTTGAATTCGATTATGACAAAATGGCGGGAAGATGTCAGGGTGTCAATTGACAAAATGGACAAGAACTGTCACTTGCGGAACATGGGGAATATTCAGACCGATAGCCTGACTGCGCGGATCGTTGCCGGCATGCCTGACGACAAGGCAAGGGTGATCTTGCCTGCGGCGTTTGCGGTGTTCCTGCAATACGGGTTTCGCCGGGCATCCATGCAAGACATTGCCGAAGAGGCGGGGATGTCGCGTGCGGCGTTGTACCTGCATTTCCGGAACAAGGACGATATTTTCCGTGCCCTTCTGGAGCATTATTTTCGCGCCGCCGCCGACATGGTGGGCGAGGCATTGGCCGCGCATTCAGACCCGGTTTCGGCGCTGCGGGCGGGGTTCGCGGCCCAGATGGGCGATGCCGCCGAAGCGATGATGACCTCTGTCCATTGGGAAGAGTTGATGTCAGTCAAGAATGGTATGTCGGCGGAAGTGATCCGCCGGGGAGAGGCGGGGTTGATGCGCGCCTATGCGGATTGGCTGGTGATCGGGGAAGCGACCGGTCAGGTGGATTTGAGCCGTTTTGCCGGAGGTCCCGATGCGTTGTCGCAGACGCTTGTGGGGGCCTTGAGCGCGTTGAAACACAGCCATGCGGAATGGTCGGAGACGGTGTTGGCGCGCGATCATCTGGCCGTGGCGTTTGGCCGGGCGTTGGAGCCGCGCTGACCCGGTCGGCACTGTGCGGTCGTCAGGCAGGTCTGCGGGCCGTTGTCCGTATGGCCAATCCAGTTATTCGGCGGGGCGCGCGGGGAAGAAGGGGGCCAGCCCCCCGTCAGCAAAGCTGCCTCCCCCCGGAGTTTTCCGACCAAGATGAACGGGATGGGCCGTCAGACCCGCGCCCCGATGCATCAGCGGCCACGGATCCTTGGATCGAGTGCGTCGCGCAGCCCGTCACCGATGTAATTCACCGACAGCACCGTCAGCGAAATGGCCAGCCCCGGCCAAACAACGCGTTCGGGATGTGATTGCAGCCAGTCGGTCGCATCGAACAACAGGCGCCCCCACGTCGGGAAGTCGGACGGGAAGCCAAGCCCCAGAAACGACAGGGCGCTTTCGGTAATGATGGCGTTTGCGATGCCAAGCGTTGCCGAGACCATGATCGGCGACATCACGTTGGGCAAGATATGCCGCGTGATCATGCGGCGCGACGGTGTCCCGATGGATTTGGCTGCCAGAACGAACTCGCGTTCTTTCAGGGCCAGCACGTCGCCGCGCACGACGCGCGCGGTCTGCATCCAACTGGTGATGCCGATGACAAAGACGATCAGGATGAAGATGCCGCCTTCGGGCCCGAAGGCCCCGCGCAGCTGATCGCGGAACAGCATGATGATAACCAGCAACAGTGGCAGCAGCGGCAGGGCGAGGAACAGGTCGGTCAGGCGCATCAGCGGCCCGTCCATGCGGCGGAAATATCCCGCGACCACGCCGATCAGGGTGCCGACAACGAGGCTGAGCAGCATGGCCGTCAGGCCCACCGCGATCGAGGTCTGGCCGCCCGCCATCATGCGGGCCATCGTATCGCGGCCCAACTGATCGGTGCCCATCGGGTGGATCCAGCTGGGCGAGGCGTTGCGCGCACGAATGTCGATATAGCCGGCGTCGATTGTCCAGATCAGCGGGCCGGCATAGACAAAGAGCAGCGCGAAGATGAAGAAGCCAAGCCCGAACAGCGCACCCTTGTGCGTCTTGAACTGGTCCCACACATCCCACCACTGGTTGCGTGGTGCGCGGTATTCTTCCATCGCCATGTCGGGCCCCGGCGGGGGCGTGGCGGAGGCGAGGGCGTGATCAGTCATAGCGGATCCTCGGGTCAAGGACGCCGTAAAGCACATCGGCGAGCAGATTGAAGAGCACGATCAGCACTGCGAAAATGAAGCTGACGGTTTGCACGACGGGAATGTCGCCGCCCTGAATGGCGATGATCAGCAGCTGACCGATGCCGTTCACCTTGAACACCTGTTCGGTGATGATGGCCCCCCCGAAGACGGCCGGGACGTTCAGGGCGATCACGGTGACGACCGGGATCATCGAGTTGCGCAGCACATGCACCAGCACGACGACCCGTTCGGTCAGGCCCTTGGCGCGCGCCGTCCGCACATAATCCTGATTGAGGTTGTCGAGCATCGAGGCGCGCATGAAGCGGCTGATCTGGCTGGCGTTGAACAGGCCCAGGACCATGACCGGCATGATGATCTGCTTGATCTGCACGATGAAGCTGTCCCAGTCGGTCACCACGTGGGTCGTGTCATAGACCGATGGGAACCACCCGAGGTTCACCGCGAAGATCACGATGAACAGCACACCGGTGAAGAAGGTCGGCACGGAAAAGCCCAGCATCGAGATGAACGTGCCGATCTGGTCGAACCATGAATATTGCCGGTAGGCCGAGATGATGCCGATGGGCAACGCGATCAGGATACCCACGATGTAGGAGACGCCCACGACCCACAGGGTCTGCGGCATGCGCTGCATGATCAGGTCCATGACCGGCGAGCGGGTCTGGTAGCTGATGACGCGGGGACCATCGGGTGCGATTTCCCAGCCGGTCCAGCCTTCGAGCAGGTGGAGCGGTTCATTCCACATCATCAGTTGGAGCCAGCGGAAATACTGCACCAGGACCGGCTGGTTCACACCGAGGCTTTCGCGGATCTGTTCGCGCACTTCGGGCGGAATGGTCAGGGGGAGCCCGGCCGTCGGGTCGGAGGGCGACAGTTTCACAATCAGAAAGATAATGAAACTGATGAACAGAAGCGTCGGGATGGCCAGCACCAATCTTCGGATCGTGTAGGTCAGCATACGGCGGCGCCTCGGTTCAGCAGTTTGGGATGTCGTGGGGTTCAGGGTGACCCGCGCCGCCGAAACGGCGCGGGCCGGTGTTTGGTCAGATCAGCGGATCACTCGGTCCGGTGCCAATCCATGATGTTCCACAGCTCGCTGTCCCAATCGGACATACGGATGCCGCCCAGGGTATTGGCATGGGCCGACACGCCGCCACGGTGGACCAGCGGAATGATCGAGTAGGACTGCATGATCGCGTCGTTCATTTCACGGGCCAAGCGGCCACGCTCTTCGAGATCGGCGGTGATGGCCATCTCGTCGACCAGCGCGTCGTATGCCTCAGAGCAGAAACGCTGGATGTTGGCGCCCTGCCACTGGGTGTCGGGGCTTGGGATGTCGGAACAACGCCAGTTGGCCATGTACGCCTGCGGATCCACACCAGCGAAGTTGTTGGTGTACATCTCGATGTCGGCATAGAACTTCTGGAAGGTATCCGGGGATGCCGGATCGCCGCCGAAGAAGACCGACGCGTCGATGTTGCGCAGTTCGACTTCGATACCCAGTTCTTCCCACCACTGCTTGATCAGCGCCTGGGTGTCCTGACGGACAGCGTTGGTCGAGGTCTGGTAGAGAACGCTGAGCGGGGTGCCTTCGTATTCACGCACGCCGTCACCGTCGGTATCCACGATCCCGGCTTCATCCAGCAGCGCGATTGCGCCGGGGATGTCCTGCACGAGGCAGCCGTCATTGGCTGTCGATGCATAGAGCGCGGGTGCAGGCAGCACGTTACAGGTGGGCTGGCCACCGGCACCGTAACCGATTTCCACGATCAGGGCGCGGTCGATTGCCATGGACATGGCCTGACCGATGATCGTGTTGGTCAGGAACGGGTGCGGCCCGCCAGCAACCGTCGAACGCAAGTCGCCAAGCGCCGGGTCAGGGTTGGTCTGGTTCAGGTGCAGACGTTCCACCGAGGTGCCGAATGCGGTCACGACGGTGCCGTTACCCTGAGATTCCATGGTCGCCAGAATGGTCGGGTCGATCTGCAGGTTCCAGGCGTAGTCGAATTCGCCGGTTTCCAGAACGGACCGCGCCGCTGCTGTCGCATCGCCGCCGCCTTTGAAGGTCACGGAGGCAAAGTAGGGACGATCGGGGAAGCGGAAGTTCTCGTTGGCTACGAATTCGATCACGTCATTGGGACGGAAATCCGTCACGACGAAGGGACCGGTTCCGATCGGACCGAAGTTGGCGTCGGTGCATTCGGGCGCACGCGCACCAAGGCACTCGGCGAATTGCGCGGCCTGAATGATCGGCGATTCCGACCCGACAAACGCGGTGTAGGGGAACGGAGTGGATTGCGCGAAGTTGACCTGAATAGTCTGGTCATCCACGGCAACCACTGATTCCACGCCATCGAAATAGCTGGCCTGAGCGCAGCCACCTTCGGGATGGGTGCAATATTCCCACGTGAACACGGCATCGTTCGCGGTCAGCGCGGTTCCGTCGGACCACATCACGCCATCGGCGATGGTCCAGGTGATCGAGGTCAGGTCCTCGGACACGCCGCCGTTTTCAACGGTCGGGATTTCCGTGGCCAACCACGGCACCATGGTGCCGCTGTCATCGAAGCGCGCCATGGATTCCAGCACGAGCGATGCGCTTTCAACTTCCTTGGTGCCGCCCGACAAATACGGGTTCAGCGTCGATGGTGCTTGCCAATAGATGATGTTGAGGTGGCCGGACGCGCCGCGCGAAAGATGCGCGTCGGCCATGGCCGCAAGTGGCGTCAGGGCAAAAGCGGCTGCCGCGCCAAGTAGAAGGGTTTTCGTTCGCATTTTTGGTCTCTCTCTCCTTGTTGGGCGCTCGAACGCCTCAAGATTATGCCACCTTTTCGGCGGTCTTGGTCGTGTTTTCGTACAGGTGGCAGGCAACAAATCGGCCGGGGCGCACCTCTTGGAACTGGGGTTCGATCTGCTTGCAGATATCCATCACGACGGGGCAACGGGTGCAGAAGTTGCAGCCTTGGGGCGGGTTCGCCGGGCTGGGCACGTCACCTTGCAGGATGGTCCGGTTGGCGGTGTCATGGGCTACCGGATCGGGTTCGGGAACGGCCGACAGCAACGCCTTGGTATAGGGATGCAGCGGGTCGGCATAGATCTCGTCGCGGGGGGCGAGTTCGGCCACTTTTCCCAGATACATCACCGCGACCCGGTCCGCGATATGGCGCACCATCGACAGGTCGTGCGAGATGAACAGGTAGGTCAGCCCGAATTTTTCCTGCAAATCCTCAAGCAAGTTCACGACCTGCGCCTGAATCGACACGTCAAGCGCGGCGATGGGTTCGTCGCAGACGATGAACTTGGGGTTCAGGGCCAAGGCGCGGGCGATGCCGATGCGCTGGCGCTGACCACCCGAAAATTCGTGCGGATAACGGTTGGCGAAGTCGCGGTTCAGGCCCACCGCATCCATCAGTTCGTAAATGCGGGCCAGCCGTTCATCCGATGTCATCTTGCTGTGTTCTGACAGCGGTTCGCCAATGATCCCCGCCAGCGTCATGCGCGGGTTCAGTGAGGCCTGCGGGTCCTGAAAGACCATCTGCATGGTTGGACGCATCTTGCGCAGGGAATTGAAGTCGGTCTGGGCGATTTCGACGCCGTCGATCTTGATCGAGCCCTCGGTCGGCTCGTAAAGCCGCAAGATGGCGCGCCCGCAGGTGGACTTTCCGCAGCCCGACTCGCCCACAAGGCCAAGCGTCTCGCCTTCGAAGATGTCAAAGCTGACATCATCGACGGCCTTCACATCGCCGGTGTGCTTACGCAGCAGCCCGGTCCTGATCGGGAAATACATTTTGAGACCCCGAACCTCGACCAGCTTCTTGGCATTGGTGGTGTCAAACATCGCGTGGCCCCCCTGTTGCCGCGCTCCAGAAACAGGCGGCATCGTGTTTCGGGCCGACCGGCGTGCGCAGCGGGTTTTCGGAACGGCAGCGATCAAAGGCATGGGGGCAGCGGGCGTTGAACGGGCAGCTGTCGGGTGGACGCGCCAAAATCGGCGGCTGTCCTTCGATGACCTGAAGTCGTTTCACACGATCACGGGTGACGGACGGAACGGTTTCGAGCAACATTCTTGTATAAGGATGCTGCGGGTTCGCAAACAGCTCCCGGACGGGGGCCTGTTCCACGACTTGACCACCATACATGACCATTACGCGATCAGCGATGCCGGCAATCACGCCAAGGTCGTGGGTGATCCAAACGATCGCCATGCCAAGTTTCTGGCGCAGGTCCTTGATCAGTTCCAGGATCTGGGCCTGAATCGTCACATCAAGCGCCGTGGTCGGTTCATCCGCGATCAACACTTTGGGGTCGCAGGCAAGGGCGATGGCGATCATCACGCGCTGGCGCATGCCGCCGGAAAACTGATGAGGGTAATCTTCCAGTCGACGGCGGGAATCGGGGATGCCGACCAGATCAAGCAGTTCCACGGCGCGGTCCCGCGCTTGCGCCTTGTTCAGCCCCATGTGCTTCCGCAGCGGCTCCATGATCTGGTAGCCGACGTTGAACACCGGGTTCAGCGAGGTCATCGGATCCTGAAAGATCATTCCGATCCGGGCGCCGCGGATGGCGCGCAATTGTTCATCGGTGGCGGTCAGAAGGTCCTGACCTTCGAACATGACGGTCCCGTTGCGCACCTCGGCGGGCGGCATGGGCAGCAGGCCGATCAGCGACATCATCGTCACCGACTTCCCTGATCCGCTTTCGCCGACAACGCCAAGAAGCTCCCCCGGTTCAAGGTGAAAGCTCACGTTATTGACCGCGTGGACTTCACCACGCCGAGTCTTGAAAACGGTTTTAAGGTCCTTCACGTCAAGGACAAAGGGCGTGGCCCCATCGGGCATATGTGAACGTTCCTTCTTCACCTGTTGGCTGCGCCGCCTCTTTCTTGGGCAGCTGCATCAGGAGCAGACGGTAACATGAAAATCGGCCCCCGCAAGAGATTAAGGAGATTACGTTGCGTGGTCATTGTGCAACTGCCCAACCTTTGGGCGCAAAGTGCAGGCCGGGCTTGACGAGCGGGCAGCATCGGCACAGTTTGCCGACAATTCACAATCTGGAGTTTGTCCATGACCACCGCCCTTTCCGCGCGGGAACTGCTTGAAAAACTGGTTTCTTTCCCGACCGTTAGTCGGGATTCGAACTTGGAGCTTGTCGATTGGGTGGAGGCATACTTGAACGGTCTGGGCGTGACCTGCCACCGCGATTTTGACGAGACCGGGCTCAAGGCCTCGCTTTACGCACATATCGGCCCCGAGGTGGATGGCGGCGTGATCTTGTCAGGCCACACCGATGTGGTGCCCGTGGACGGTCAGGACTGGGACACCGATCCGTTCACCGTTGTGGAAAAGGATGGCAAGCTTTACGGGCGCGGCACCTGCGACATGAAGGGCTTTGATGCGCTGGCGCTTGCGCTGGTCGCGCCAGCCCTGAAGCGGGGGTTGAAACGCCCGCTGCAAATCTGCCTGACGCGCGACGAGGAGATCGGCTGCCGTGGTGCGCCCCCGATGATCGCCCACATGGAGGGCCGGATGCCGCGCGCATCGCTTGCCATCATCGGAGAGCCGACGAGCATGCGGACGGTGACCGGCCACAAGGGCGGCACGGGCTTCGACATGCATTTGCGGGGGTTCGAGGTGCATTCGTCGCTGCAGGATCGGGGTGTCTCGGCCATCATGGAAGGCGCCAAGCTGATCAACTGGGCCAACCAGATGAACGCGGAAAACCGGGCCAACGCCGACCCCAACAGCGCGTTCGACCCGCCATACACCACCGTCCATGTGGGCAAGATCGAAGGCGGCACCGCCCATAATATCACCGCCAAGGATTGCCGGTTCGTGCTGTCGTTCCGGGTGATTCCCTCCGAAAACCCGCAAGACTGGGCCGACCGCTACCTGACCGAGGTGCGCAAGCTGGAGGCGCAGATGCAAGCGGTGCATCCGTCGTGCTTCATCGAGGCCAAGCCGTTGTGGGAGGTGCCGGGGTTGGCACCCGAAGTGGAGGGCGAGGCCGAAGCGCTGGTCCGCCGCATCACCGGCGACAACGCCACCCACGCCGTCAGTTTTGGCACCGAGGCCGGGCAGTTTCAGGCCGGGGGGTATTCCGCCGTGGTCTGCGGGCCGGGCAATATCGAACAGGCGCACCAGCAGAATGAATTCATCACGCTGGAGGAGTTCGCCAAGGGTGAGGCGTTCATGGCCCGCTTGCTGGATATTCTTTGCGAATGAACCTGCCGGTTCATGCCCGATCACCTGTTGAACATCCCGGTCCGCCCCCTGCGGAGACCGACGTGGTGATCATTGGCGGCGGCATCATCGGCGTGATGACAGGCTGGCAGCTGGTACAAAAAGGCGTGCGGGCCGTCGTCGTCGAGAAGGGCCGGGTTGCGGGCGAACAGACCAGTCGCAATTGGGGCTGGATCCGGCAGCAGGGGCGCCATGCCTCGGAGATCCCGATCATGGCCGAGGCCAACCGGCTGTGGCGGGCGATGGCGAAACAGACCAACGAAGATATCGGACTGCGGCAGGCGGGGGTCACCTATCTGGCCAAGGATGCCGCCGAAATGGCGCGGTACGAGACGTGGATGAACAGCGCCGCGGCGCATGACATCGATACAAGACTGTTGAGCGGAGCCGAGGTGGCGCAAGCGCTGCCGGGGCTGTCACGCAGTTATCCCGGCGCAATGCAGACGCCCAGTGATTTGCGGGCCGAACCTTGGGTGGCAATTTCCGCGCTGGCCCGCGCGGCGGTGCGTGACGGGTTGGTCATTGTTGAAAACTGTGCGGTGCGTGGTCTGGATATGGCGGCAGGCCGGGTGGCGGGCGTGGTGACCGAAGCCGGACCGATCGCCGCGCCATCGGTCGTGTTGGCGGGCGGCGCATGGTCGGCATTGTTCCTGCGAAGGCATGGCGTGGCGTTGCCGCAACTGTCCGTCCGCGCCAACGTCCTTGTGACGGAACCCCTGTCGCAGCCCTTCGAGACGGCGGCTGCGGATCACAAGATCTCGTGGCGACCGCGGATGGATGGCGGGTTCACGGTGGCCCCAAAGTCATACCCTGAACTGTTCGTCGGGCCGGATGCGTTTCGTGCACTGCCTGCCTATGCCGGGCAGCTCAAGGCCGATCCGCTTGGCGTGAAATTACGCCCCGCAGCGCCAAGCGGCTACCCCGATGCATGGGGCACGCCGCGGCGCTGGGCCGACGATGCCGAAAGCCCGTTCGAACGAATGCGCATTCTGAACCCCACCCCGAACCGTCGAAAGATCGCCGAGATCCTTGGGCAATTCGCGGACCGGTTCCCCGGCCTTGGGCCGGTCAAGATGCGCACGTCATGGGCGGGCATGATCGATACCATGCCCGATGTCTTGCCGGTTGTGGATCATGTTGGCCCCATTCCGGGCCTGACGCTTGCGACGGGAATGAGTGGTCATGGCTTTGGCATCGGCCCGGCCATTGGCCGCATCGTCGCCGATCTGGTGATGGGCGCGGCGCCCGGCCATGACATGCGCAGTTTCCGGTTTGCCCGTTTTTCAGACGGCTCGCCCATACGTCCCGGTCCCGGCCCCTGAAACGCTTGCGGCGCCGATCCTGTATGGACACACTGTCATTCTGCCAATTCAAGGACCTTTCCCATGCC
>Ga0075467_10003662_pt1 | contig 11704 bp, 12 predicted proteins | sample DEB08_DNA_9_FD_75067 | JGI IMG/M metagenome (GOLD analysis project Ga0075467, IMG submission 75067) | Aqueous microbial communities from the Delaware River and Bay under freshwater to marine salinity gradient to study organic matter... | ecosystem: Environmental > Aquatic > Marine > Coastal ...
CTCTGGGACATAGGAGCTTCAGAGGCGAACAATCGGAGAGGCAAAAAAGCCGTAACCAGTAAGACCAAATGAATTATTCTGCCTAGTAATTTATTCTTATACATTTCACATAACCTTTACATATATGTGGCTTTTTTGAAAAAAGTGGTCAACCCATGAGAATGTCGAACATGCTAGATTAGCCCTTGTCATTATTTGTATATAAGACTTTGCTAACAATAAAAAAATCAGAAAACTTATTATAGACAGTTACCATTGCTTTAAACCTGTTTATACAACACAGGGTATATTTCTGTGTCGTGGCGTTCAGAACAATGGGCTTATGCCCTAGACTCATTGCGAGGTTTGCGACCACTGATAATGTGATAGCCATATTGCCCTCGGTGCATACCCATTAACATGCCGTAGACAGGAGCGATAAAATGCCCCATTTGTATTTTTGTGTCGTCTTGGCTTAAGAATATTTTACTGAAAAAATAGTTAAGTGATACCCAAGGCACATATGTCACGCTCAAAGCAACTCGCCATGATGCATCCTGTACTTGAATGTCTTCATAGCCAATGTCTTGCATGGCGGCCACAAAGGCTTCCACGCCTGCGAAGTCATCTAGCACCCAGCCCTCGCATACTTTACGATAAAAGAAATTAAACAGCCCTGTATGCTTTGACCCTTTAGTAAAACCATCGGCAACCATTAAGCGCGCACCCGGTTTGAGCACACGAAATGATTCTTCTAGAAAGGCACGCTTGTCTTTTCCCTTATCGTAGCAGCTACTCTCTAGTGCGAAGGCGCCATCAACGCTTTGATCAGGTATTGGCAAGTCGCAGTAGTCCATTAATTCAAACCGTAGTCTGTTTTGATAGCTCGCATCCGTCGAGAGTTTATTAGCTTGTTCAATTTGCCAGGGCACGATAGTAGCTCCCGTGACCGATACCTTGTCAGTGTTACTAACGATATAGCGCCCACTAGCGCCCACACCACACCCTAAATCAACTACGGTGCTGGGCTCATCGTCTGAAAGCTCCAAACGGGTTAATGCTTGGTTGTTCATTTCATCTAACATGGCTTCACGATTAAATGGGTTTACGCCCCATCGGAAGTAACCAAAATGCATATTAAAGCGTCGGCTCCACGGTTCGTAATCCATGCCCGCTTCAGAGTAATAATCGATGATGTCTTGTCTGTAGGCTGAGGGAGGAACTTCTAAATCCTTTAGATCTTGTGTCAATTGCTTACTCATCTAATTGTGTGTGAATAGAGTTTGGATAGTAAAAAGCAGCGTTAGTGAATATCAAGCGAGATCATAAGTAACGCGGTGAAGGGTGCTTTGATCGATATGCTCGAAGTCTTTACCGTAAATATGTAAAGACATCACTTCACGGTATTTAAGCTCATTATTATCGACACTTAATTTCATTTTAAATGCTTTTGTTTTAGCTTTTTCAATCATAAATGGGGATTGAAGAATGCCAAAAGTTTCACTTCCTGCATGAGCCTCAACATTAAAGACACTTACTCCATTTATCTCTTGAAAATTACCACCCGCTAGAACGCAAACAGCTCTTGGGATAGTAATGGAATGCATGATAATGTCAGTGCTTGGCTCATATATCCAATGACCGATCTGATCGTGAAAAATTAATCCACTTTCAGTACGTCTAATAACGTGGTGGTATTTCACAGACACTAACTTTTGCTCTTCAGCATTTTCAGTAGCACCTGCTACAGTAAATTTGAGTTCATCTGTAAATTTGCTCTCATCTATATTTGCTTGGTTATCAGGCGCCTTATCGATACCTTTTTTGCCAGACCAGTTGCCAATAAGTTGTGCTAATGGTCCGTAATCTATTCCGTCAATAATTGAACTCATCTAATTATCCATGCAGTTTATATTGTTAATATACGCGAGCGGTCTTACCCACAAAAAGTAGACGCTTATTAGGCGCATATCGCGTAATAATTATTTTCATAGTCAACGGGGCTAATATAACCAATAGCTGAATATTTTCTAACACGATTGTAAAACATTTTAATGTATTCTAATACACTCGAATAATCATCATTTACGTGAAGGTACAATGGAGAGTAAACTTATTCAACTTTCAGTTTGAAAAACGAGTCCATCATCGCATTATCTCAACAGCTATCTTTACGGCTCACCTCGATGCCGCTTGACTGTATGCTGGATACCATACTTTCGTTATATAAGGAAGGCGCTAGCTAAGCTCATTCGCTTTTCTGTAAGGACCTAGGTAATCAAATAAGCGTTCGGTTACTTGCCAGTACTGTGTTTTCTTTTTGGCTATCACAAAGTCAGGGGCAGGGAGGTAAGGTAAAAATTTCTCCACCTGTTCAAGAGTGTTGAATTGAATCGACTGACTTCCGTTAGCTATTCTTCGTGCAAATAAATCGTTAAAGGCTTGTTTTGAGTTTTTATAATTAAAGCGGAAAGCTTCCGATAAGGTGAGGCCGTCTTCGTCGTGGTAGGTGATTTTTAAACTCTTGTCCGCCCAGATAATCTCTGGTGTGATAGCAGAACAACGCAGTACTTTATTGGTTTTTAAATTTAGAGCACTTCTTAATAAATCATCGGGGTCAATTAACTTCTCTGAGCAATGCTGGCATTTTCTGGCGGCGATATCATTTTCTTGGTTGCAATAAGGGCAGTGTTTGAAGCGAAAACGGTAAGTGCATTGCCCCTCTACGTCTGGGTCTTCGGGGGTTTCAATTAAACCATGACAACGACGCCCGAAATGCTCAAGAATATTGCCTGCTGCGTCTGTTCTCCCCCAAAATGCATTCGCAAAAGCGCATTCAGGGCAATGGACTTGAACAGCAACGGAATCTTCCGTGGTTTTTTTTTCTCCAATTTCTGGCTGAAAAATATTGTAACCATTATTGGTATAATCCAATATCAGGCAGTCCTTCTTCCCCGGGCTCAGGCGCAAGCCACGACCTACAATCTGTTGAAATAAGCTGATGGATTGAGTAGGGCGCAAAATGGCAATGACATCCACGTGCGGCGCATCAAAGCCAGTCGTCAATACCGACACATTCACCAAGTATTTAATTTTTTTGGCTTTAAAAGCGGCTATTAGCGCGTCACGTTGTGCTGTTTTTGTCGTACCTGTAATCAAGGCAGTTTGGTCTGCAGGTAAATACTCGGTGATTTCTTGTGCATGATCTATGGTCGCAGCAAAAATCATCACACCTTGACGGTCTTGGCTAAGCTGGATAATTTGCTCAGTAACCGCTTTGGTGACTCGTGGGTGTTTGTGGATGAGTTCATTTAAGGCGATATCATCGGTATTTTGTTCGCCGTCTAAGCTTTCCGTCAACAAACTAAAGTCATAATGCGCAATCGCGGCATCATAGTGAATAGGCGGCGTTAAATAACTGTTTTTTACCATGTGCTGGAGTGGCAGTTCGAAAATACACTTTTTAAAAAAAGAGGTAGTGCAGGGTCGTGTATAGCCATGATAATGATGCTGATAAATCCAGCCACTACCTAATCGATAAGGTGTAGCGGTTAAGCCAAGAATTTTCACTGTAGGATTAAGCGTGCGAAAATGCGCCAGCGTTTTATGGTATTGACCGCTGTCGTCTGTGCCCACTCGATGACATTCATCAATAATAATCAGGCTGGCAGGGGCTTGAAAAGAGTCTAGGTTAGCAGAAAGTGACTGAATACTCGCAAAGACCGTTTTTGCTGTGCTATTTTTTTGGCTTAGTCCTGCCGAAAAAATACCCGCAGCGGAACCCGTAGCAAGAAATTTAGCGTGATTTTGCTCAACTAACTCTTTGACATGAGCAAGGCAAATGACACGCCCCTTTGCCAGTCGACTTAACTCAGCAATTACTAAGCTTTTACCTGCACCGGTAGGTAATACAATCACTGCGGGATCATCGCTATGACGAAAATGCTCTACAGCTGCCTCAACCGCTTGAGCTTGGTAATCTCGTAATATGAATGTCTGGTTCATAATGCTTGGAATCTAGAGTCTGGGTAAGGGTGAGACTACATTAGCATAGTGGATAGGGTGCTTTAGATGTTTTTAATATAAGACTTGCGCCCGTTGTTGTTACCTTAATGTGTCTCGCCTGGCTTTGGAACATCATCCTTGCTGACTTGCTGTTCCTCCGATATCTCGCTAGCCCATTCATGGTCAGGAGCGCTGGCTTTTATACCCTTCTGATTAGCACCTCGTGACGGAGTAAACGAGAGTCTAGCCATGAGAGGAAAGTGATCTGAACCAATCGTAGGTAAGCGTTGAATGTTCTGCAATGTAAAATGCTGACTATGAAACAAGTGATCCAAAGGCCAACGCACAAGCGGGTAATCTACGTGAAAAGTGTTGAATACCCCCCGCCCCACACGCGGATCTAGCAAGCCACTAATTTTACGAAAGAGTCGAGTTGTAGCAGACCATGCGACGTCATTCAAGTCCCCGGTCACGATCACAGGCTGGCTACTCTCGGCTACACTTCGAGCCACAATCACTAGTTCAGCATCACGTTCCGTTGATTCGGAGTTTTCTGTTGGGCTTGGGGGGACTGGATGAAGAAAGTGCACGCGAACCTTGTCTCCTGTTCGTAATTTTAGCGTTGCATGTATCGATGGAATATCTTCCTCAACCAAATAGCAGACTTCTTGTTCGCCTAAAGGCAGCCGTGAAAAAACGTGCATGCCATAAAGGTTATCTCGAGGGCACTTTATACAGTAAGGCATCTCAGTTTCTAATACCTCAAGCTTTTCTTCCCACCACTGGTCTGATTCCAGTGTTACAAGAACATCGGGTTGATGCATTTTAACCAACGCTATCAACGCGTCGGCATTTCGGTTTGATGTGAGCACATTAGAAGTTAAAATGCTGAGTTGGATATCAGGATTGCTATCAATTGAAGTTTTAACCTCCTTAGGCCAAAAAAAAGTATACGGTAAAATCCAGCACGACTGCCATATCAAACACAGAATCGTGATGGCAATCAGTGACTGGGTTATGACCATTTGGATGTCGAGAAAAATAAATTGCGCAACCAGCAGCACAATTGAAAAAGTCACAAACTGTAAACGAGGAAAATCCATCCCCCTAATAATCCAATGAGAAAGTCGCAATATAGGCAGCAAGGTTACTAGAAGAATAAACAGTGTGGAAACTACAAGTATTTCTAACATTCTGAAACTAACCTAATAAAATCGCAATTTTTCGAAAATTGATCTATTTGTCTAACGCCCAGCACTGGCTATCTACTGGTGCTGCCTGTTAGGGTAGTCTATTATAGCAAGACTATCGTCAACAAAGCCCATGCTGATGTCTGGTGAGTTTTTAATTTTTTTAACAAAAGCTTAGTTTTTTATCAAATGCGCCCAATCCTAATTGTCTTTGTTGAATTCGCTTGAGCCGATAATTTCTATATCGAACTTTACACCTTTTACACGAGATGATTCAAGAAAATTAAGCGAGACATTTTGGCGTTTCTCGGAACTTCTTTTTAAAACTCAGATGACAGCCAGCTTTCAAGTTTTTTCTGAAAGTTAATTTTTTATTTAACCCTAACGACTCAAACAGCATTTGCAGGTCGCGTGATTTTACTTGTTAGATAGTTCTTGCATATTATTAGTGTTTTCTGTTGGCTTATTTTTGAAATATTTATGTGAAGATGGTGCCAGAAGCAGAGCCGCAGTAATAACTTTAAATAGATAACCTATACCACCAGTAAATAGTATTGCATCTAGTATAAATAGGACAAAAAAGACGTTTATCCAGCGTTTAAGCAGGCAGATAAAGCTTAAAAGTGACATTAGAAGAGTTGGGGCCATTGCGCCAGAATAAGCCCCAGAATCAGAAAGCCTAAATGTAGATGGGTCGAAACCCATTCCCTGAATGAACCCTATCTGATATTCAGATAAAGTACTGTTTTCAGCTACCCAACCGACATATGTTGCGTACGTACTTGCCACAATAATAAGTAAAGCTACAGCGGCATATGCGAATATTACTATTTTTACTGGGATGGGTCTCTTCATTTTTTAAAGTGCTCTATATGTGCGGGTGTGTTTTTTCGTTTAACGCCAGTACGCGTTTTTTTGCGTGCGAACATGAAAATTTTTTTAAAAGGCTCTACACCCAATTTGTTTGCGAATATTTTGTAAGTTATCTTTCGGTATTTTTTTAAAGATATCTGTAGTGATATTTCCATATTCTTCTCTCATAACAGAAAGTTCTTCGGGATTCGCTGCTGGCAGATACCACATGACATACCCGCAGTGTATCGGCGCTTTTTCATAGGTGTTTTCGTAGTCAGCAGCAATATATAAACCCGGTTTTGGCGAATTTGGCGGGTTGTTGTACAGTGTTATGCGCCAGATATCTCGGTTAACCAGTTTGCCCATATTCTCTCCAAAATAATCAGACTCTTTGATTTTCCAAGCAGAAAATTCAGTAATGCTTTTCATGCCTAAATCAAGCATGTCATATGCCTTCTTGAATTCTTCGGACTCCTTGGCGGATAGGAATTCTTCTGTCATTTTCTTTGTCTTTGACTTTATTGCTTCTTCTTGAGTATTCGATAATTCTAGCTTTTTTGGTGCTGCAGTTACTGCTACTTCATCAGTGCATTTAATTGTCTGCAGGAATGTGAATGACGAGGCTTCAGAACCTTTAGTAATAGGCTCAGAGCTATCAAATGAATATTTCCCAAATAAAGGTGTTTTGCCACTGCAAATTTTAACGGCACTAGAATAAATTGATGATTGTGCATGATCAATTTCTAGCGGAACATCATTCTTAAAAATAAGCTGGAATGTATCTGTGGATATTTGCTTATATGAAAGCGTTGCAGCTGAGCTATACCCGCAATAGAAAATAACAAATAATTTAAATATCTTTTGCATGTTTCTTAAAACCTCTGGCGCCGCTGTATGGGGCGTTTTTTGTGTGTAGAGTTTTTGGGTGATGTGGCGAAGCCACCCCGAAACGGAGTGAAAAAATCTCCTGTGACAGTTTTATTGTGTGAATTACACAAACCACCCAATTTTTTTCAGTCTATATTCTACTCAGATAACGTCACTGGAATGTATTCAACTGTCTTGTTAGGTATTACGGTACTTCTTTTTGAATATATACTTAGACACATGTACTCCACTAAGCAAGCCTATACCAAATATTACAGGTATAAGGGAAGACAATAAAACGCTTTTACTCTCACCGACCACTGATATTACAGGAGGTAATGAACTTAAAAGCATAAGCCAGCCGCCAAAATGAAAAAAATGTGCTGGCTGCCCAAGATTAAATGGGTTTTGATACCAGTTTGGTTTGAGCCATTTGTCGTCCGACTGAGGGCTCATTGCTTGAATCCCTATAACGAACTGTAGGCCTACAATACAAAATATAAAGGCTGCCAGAAGATCTGTAAATATTATTGATTCTATAGTATATACACTTGAAGTAGAGCTGATAACCGTTGAAATAACTCCAAACACAATTAAAGACAGTCGGACATAAAGCCAATTTACACGAGTACAGATATTTGACGTGAGCTTACTTGTGCTTGCAGTAAAGTCATCGATAAAAATTTTAAACCTTAATAATGAGTTCATCCTTTTACTGCCTAACGCCAAGGTCACAGGATGACGTGGCGTAGTTGTATTTAATGTTAATGGCGCGCCAGCGCAATGCATCAAATGCAAGCGCAGCTTTGGCGTTCCTGTGCGCCGCCTTATTAGTTGCAAACCGCCTCATACTTCAACAGCTCAGCACCTGTAAAATAGTTGCCATAATACTCATTTGACCGTTCTTCTGGGTTAGCAGTAAAGTCGATATAAGCCTCTCGGCAGTGAGGGCACCTAAATGGATTGTTATATTTGAACCTTGTGCCGTCAGGGGCAAGAGGTAGCTGCGACTCTAGCTCAGACAGGTCTTGTTCATCTGGAGTAGATAACGCAGCTGGACTTCCCGTCACTCGATCGCTCACTGTTAAAGTATGAAGGCCAGAGTCAGAATAAAAATACCCTAAATTACTAAAGCCAGAATGAAAGGAGTCAATTAGAAATGACTTTCGGCAATATTCACACTCGCACGAGAGAGAAATTGCTCCATTCGTAACATTGCCATTAAAATGTAAACCACGTTTAAATAAGCCTTTACCAATGAATGTTGAATTCTTTGTTTCTGCTCCAATTAGAAAGAAAGGTTGAAACCTGATGCCTTTAGCCTCTCCTTTAGAAAAAGACTTTGGATCATACTTACTCACCTGAGTAATAGCACAATCAGCTTGGCAGGCTTTGTTCGGGTGCACTCGAATAGAGAAATGAAACCACCCAGAAAAATCACCTAATTCATGGGTGTGTGATTCACCAGTATTATCTACAAATTCAATTTTACTGCCGGCCTTTAAGTTTCTAGATGGATCTTTCTCGCATGGGAGTTCACTTTCTAGAATATTACAAACCTCTTCATCGTTCACTAAAACGCGAAGAATAGGGTTTTCTTTTTTCTTGAAGAAATTTAACATACTTTCCTTTGCAGCTAACGCCGCTAGCAGCTTACGGAGTCAGATTGACTAGCTTTGTTATTGCGATTATTTATTGTAATTAGCCCTGCTGTAAAGCATGCCCACCATATTACTGAGTTTATAGCCATTGAGAAAGTGTTTAGCTTTACTGGAACATATTGCAACCCAAGCATGATGAAAGAAAAAGCTAAGGTGCCTACCAAAACATATAATAAGAGAGTTTGAAAGTCGCGAGTAGATAGTTTAATGCCCCAAAGCTTGGTGATAGTTAAAAACGTTGCCACAACTCCGGCGATACTCGGTAAAATTAAGAAAAAATTTTCAAATATTTTCGGTAAAAAGCTAACTGGGAAGGCTAAAAATAAGTTTAGATAATTGGCAATCCCTAAAAAAATAATTCCTATTATTTTGTTTTTTGTAGGGGTGTTTTTAAAAGAAATAACCAATATCGATGAATATATAAAACCCGCACAAAATAGCGTTATAGCCGAAAGGTCCTCGTCGATAGTTGAAACGATACCCAAAATGGAGATTATGGAAGTAAGTAAAATTAGTCTATTGCTAATGATAATATTATCTTTGATACGCTTATCTGTTGTTTCAGTTTCGTCAGAAGTTATAGAGTTGCCGCGAATTTTAAATATATAGATTAATGGGAGTAGAGCCAGCGACCATAAGGAAGAGGCAGCTGCTGTAAATAAAAATGCTGACCCTACACCCCCCTCAAGCTCAAACTTCATTGCCGCACCCGTAATAAGGGATAGAAAAAAGCAGGTTCCCGTCATTTTAAAGTAAGGCAATGAATAGCTATTTTTTGAAAGTAGGGCAGTAAACGACCATATTAATAATGTCGGCGCCAATGACAAGCACAGCAATAACGCTGCCACGACAATCATTATTACTATATTCATTGATTACCCCTGTGAGAGTGCTAATACCTCAATCAACTGCTTCTTTAGCGATCGGTTGGATTGACTTATTGGATGATGAACAGTTTATTCTAAGTAGCCATTCATTATATCGGCCTTTAACTTCTGAAAGCTTCTTCTTTGCACTAATACATTCGCTTTCAAACCCAAATTCGGAATAAAACAGTGGTGACAGCTTGCTTAATGTATCACTAGTGTCAAAATTCAAGTCTAAGAAATTACGGAAGTTAACAGAATACTCTTTGTGAACTGTTCCGCCATACCTTTTACTAGCAATCAAACCTTTAGCAAACATTAATCGGTTTGCATCGGATTCAGGCATATCCTGCCAGAGGCTTCGGTACCACTCAATCATCTGAGCTTCTCCCCAAATTGCACTACCTGGTAAAATTTCATTGTCAGCTAGTGTTTGGGCTAATAGTTGGCCAAGGCCGTCTAGATATTGCGGGAGTATATTTGGGTCTGGCTTAGGATATTTATTGGAGTTTGTGTACTGACATATACCCTTTTCTTCCAATTCACTTTGAAAATAAAACGGAATTTTGGCGGCCACACCTGAAGTTTCTGAAAAAAAGGTTTTCTCAACTATAGAGAAAACCTTTTTTTCTTGCTTTACATCCCACGCCTCAATTTTTAATGTTGATCTTAAATCAAGGTAATCTTTTTCATAATGCCCAAACACTACAATATCAAGTTCGTTTTTTATAGCAATACTTTTCAGTATTTCAAAACTCCATTCTTCAACTGACAAAACTGGACCGGCGCCTTTAATTACAAATATATAATTTGTGGCATTACACCCTGTTTCTACGTTAATTCTTTCTGCTAAGTACAATGGTAAAGAGCGTGAAGTTCTTCCTATATCATCCTCTTTCTGTGTAATAGGCTTTGTAGGCATATTCGATTTCTTTGCAGATAAGTTAAAGAAACCAATTTTTTTCGCATTATCCTTATTTCCCGCTAAAAGCCATTCTGCATGATTCAAGCCATTAGCCCATATAGGGACATCTAGTGATAAAACTGAAATTTCGGGGGGATCGTCAGCCCATATGTGTGAGGAAAGAACTAATAATAGTAGTAAAATATTTTTTCTGTGGCTATATTTTTTATGTTTTGACATGCTTTCGGTGTTTCGTTAAATGGTAGTTCGATATTAAGCTCAACTAATATAATGTATATTGGTGGAGCTTGCCCCATAAAGTATTGCGTATTTCATTAATTTCGTCGAATGTTTCATTGTAGCTTTATTTGTAGAGTAGATAATGTTTTTAATTTTCCCACTATCATCTTTTTTTCTCAAGAAGCTGAAGTGCCCGACATAAAAGACGAGCACTTTTTCGCGACTCCAGTCCACGCTTTTTGCGGGCTATTTTAATGTGCTTGTTAGCTATTTTATCATTATGGGCACGCCACAAGCTTTATCGTCTGCTACAGACGTTGATGCTGAGTGCCCCCACCTTTACTCAGAAGCTCTAACATAGATGCCCCAAGAATAATCCCAATTATTATTTCAATTGAAAACCTTAATATAGGACTCATCAGTATATTTGTATCCGAAGTTAATGCCGCCATAAACTGCGGATCTGTAATTTTTTATTTTGTGGTAGCGTAGCATTAAATCACAAAAAACGTCGATTTGATGGCTTGTTATACCTTTTGGATTTTATCAATTTCTACCCAGATGTTTTCACAGAGATTAGGGCGATACGCCGAAGCACGAAAAACAGTGTTCTCCAATTTGTACATGTCAAGAAACCCTTGGTCTTTAATTCTTATGCATGCACGCATGTTGGCTAGGCGATCAGCAGCTTTAACCAATAATGCGAGCTCTTCTTTGCCTTTTATTAAAGCCATTTTTTTATAAGTAGCCGTTTTTCTAATTTTTCTAGTTTCGCCGGGTTCGTCACTTAATATTGAAACGCAACTCGCAACTAGAGGCCCAAAGGTACCTCTTATTTCTTCTTCCGTTGTTTCAGTATCCTCGACTGTATCATGTAAGAAAGCTACTACCTCAGCTAACTCTCCGTACTCGCTTGCAATATCGGCAACCTCATCTAGGTGCACAGAATAAGGATGTTCACCGTACTTCTGGTCCCCGTGTGCAATAATGGCGAAGTCTCTAGCTTCATTTCTCACGCGACACTCCTTTCGTTGGCTGCATAACGCTCGCAGCTTCGGGCGAATTGTAGCGACAAAGGAGCGAAAAGTCGTTTCGACAGACTGCGCTTGTTATGCATCTACTCTTTACCTAGCTCTA
>Ga0075467_10003663_pt1 | contig 11704 bp, 12 predicted proteins | sample DEB08_DNA_9_FD_75067 | JGI IMG/M metagenome (GOLD analysis project Ga0075467, IMG submission 75067) | Aqueous microbial communities from the Delaware River and Bay under freshwater to marine salinity gradient to study organic matter... | ecosystem: Environmental > Aquatic > Marine > Coastal ...
AACAAAGTCGGGTTTAATGGTGGGCTTAGGCGAAACTAAAGAAGAAATTTTTGAAGTGATGCGCGATATGCGTGAGCACAATATTGACATGCTCACCATCGGGCAGTATCTACAGCCATCCAAAGATCATTTAGCCGTTCAGCGCTATGTAACGCCGGCAGAGTTTGAGGAATACAAACAGCTTGCCGATGAAATTGGTTTTAAGCGCGCTGCATGTGGGCCGCTAGTACGATCCTCTTATCATGCTGATCAGCAGGCTCATGGGGGAGATGTAAAGTAAGTTAAGAAAGTTTTGGTCCAGACTTTCTATCACTACTGGCGGTTGTAAGTGAATTGACCGCTCTCTAAGAAAGTAATGACCTGACTGATTACTTTTTCATTCTTCATCATAAAAGGATGAGTGACGGGCATAATAATGTGATCACTCATTCCTTTTAGTTTACTTCTCTCTACAGATACTTTTCCATCATCATTCCCTGGGATCAGTGTTGATAAGATAAAATTAATACTCCAGTTTCCAGCAATTATGCCTAGTTCAAAGTTTGCCTCTCCTAGTTGCATGGGTATGCTTTTACTGTCAGTTCCCAGCTGTAATCCAGCCTCTCCATTAATAAAATAAAAGCCCGGAATGTTCTTTAGTTTATCTACCACTTCACTGCCTTGGTTGGGTGGTCCCAACATGACAACGCGATGAAGTTTTTTAATTGCCTTCTTGTTTAAGTAATTACGAATCAAAATCCCGCCTAGTGAATGAGTGACAAAATGTACCTTTTGACCTTTGGGGCATTTTTTTATGGCGGGTTCTATCGTTTTCTCTGTGAGTTGCTCTATATTAAATTTAGTCGAAGGGTAGTCTAGATTAACGGTGTGGTATCCTGCGGCTATCAACCTTACCTCCATTTTTTTCATCGAGTCAGCAGAGCGGGTAAGGCCATGTAATAAAATAACGCAGTCTGCAAAGACATTGGCTTGAACAGAAAGTAAAATAATTCCGATAAAATATTTTATTTTTAGCATTCTATATAGTTTTCAGGCTCAAATCTCGGTGTGCAAATCACTAAAAAAATCAAATCATTTTCTCCCGTGTTACGAATAGCTTGTGGACAATTTTTAGGGATGATGATTACGTCTCCATTGCTGACTGTGGCGCAATTCAATGTGTTACTGTTTGGATCTCCCAGTGTAACTTCACCAGTACCTTCTAGAATAAGATAACGCTCAATAGTTTGACTTAGTTTATGTAACTGGGTTTCTGTATTGGGCAGTACTCTTGCGCGGGCGATGGATACGTCTGGATCCTCTTCAGCGTTAGAGTACTCTAAAATATAACAACCTTCATCGAAGTAGTATTCGTCTGTGCTACTTGTTTTTAGAATGGTCGGGGTTTTGATATTCATGTTGATGCCATCATTTTAATTGCGCAAAGGCTTTTTCTGCAGCATCGAGTGTCGCCTGAATATCATCCTCAGAGTGCGCAATAGACATAAAGCCCGCTTCATAAGAAGCAGGAGCAAGATACACTCCAGCATCTAACATTAAATGAAAAAACTGATTAAAGCGCTCTATATTACAGTTCATAACTTGTTGATAATTGGTTACTCGCGTAACACCACTATTTTCTTTGAGAAAGAAAAATCCAAACATGGAGCCAACATGATTCGTTGTAAAAGGAATGCCCGCTGCATCGGCACGCTCTTGTAAGCCCTTTACTAATGTGTCGGTAGTGGCAAAGAGCTTTTTATAAAAACCAGGCGCTTGTAGCCCTTTTAAATTTGCTAGACCGGCTGCCATTGATACGGGATTTCCCGATAGAGTTCCTGCTTGATAGATAGGCCCAAGTGGTGCTATTTGATTCATTATTTTTGCTTTGCCGCCAAAGGCTCCAACCGGCATACCGCCGCCCATGACTTTACCTAAGGTGATAATATCGGCATCGACTTTGTAATGGCCTTGCGCACCGCGTTCATGAACGCGAAAGCCAGTCATTACTTCATCAAAAATAAGTACGCTGCCATAGTTATCACAAGCACTTCTAAGTGCTTCTAGAAAGCCTTTAATAGGAGGAACGCAATTCATATTGCCAACAACAGGCTCGACTATAATACAGGCAATATCTTCACCGATTTCGTTGAAGAGTGTTTTAACTTGCTCAATATCGTTGTAGTTAAGTGTAATGGTATGGTCGGCGAGGGCTTTGGGTACACCAGGGGAGCTAGGCACGCCTAAGGTTAATGCGCCGGATCCAGCTTTAACTAACAGGGAGTCAGAATGGCCATGGTAGCAGCCTTCAAATTTAACGATTTTATCTCGGCCGGTATAACCCCGAGCCAATCTAATCGCACTCATGGTGGCTTCGGTTCCCGAGCTGACAAAGCGCACTTGATCCATATTAGGAATTGTTTTACATACTGCTTGTGCCAGTGTGGTTTCTAGTTCAGTGGGTGCGCCAAAGCTCAAGCCATTTAAGGCTGTTTCGCGCACAGCTTCTACGACGTCGGGATGCGCGTGACCTAAAATCATCGGCCCCCAAGAGAGTACGTAATCGATATAACGCTTGTCGTCTTCATCGTAAATATAGGCACCTTTGGCGCGCTTAAAAAAAACGGGTGTTCCACCTACCGCTTTAAAAGCACGTACGGGAGAATTAACACCTCCGGGAATAACTTTCTGGGCTTGAGAAAAAAGTGTTTCTGAGCGACTCATAAATTGACCTTAAACAATGTTATTAGCTTTTTTGAAAAATTGTGGTGAGAGATTACCACGTTGGTTTTACGACAACGAGGCAAACAATGGCGATAAGCAATACTACCGGAAACTCATTAAACCAACGATAAAAAATATGGCTGCGAGTATTGTTATTCTCACAAAACTGTTTCCATAAATAAATGCATATGTGGTGGTAAATAGTGAGTAGCACGACCAACGCTACTTTTAACCAAAACCACGTGGTTTGTTGATAATAGCTCCAGTTATAGGTGGCCAGCCAAATACCAAAAATAAAAGTGGCTATCATTGACGGATTTCCTATTCCTTTGATTAACTTACGTTCCATCACTTTAAAACGTTCTTTACTGATTTTATCTTCGCTCATTGCATGGTAAACAAATAATCGAGGTAGATAGAATAAAACTGCAAACCAGCAAATGACGGAAATAATGTGAAATGACTTAATCCATAACATGGTTTGTGGCCTTCATATGTTGCTTGTAAGAATCGTTTTTGAGTATAGGGCTGCTATTTACATATAGTAATTACTAATAGTCTCTTGAGAAATGATGCCTATTACTTTGGGTTCAGGAGTGACTTGTATTTGGGGCGTAACAAATAAAGCGCTACCTGGATTTTTATCGAGTAGTTTTTTTGCTTCAAAGAGACTGGATAGTTCTGTTATGGGTGCTAAATTATAGCGTTGTGCTGGTATCTCTAGTAGGTCAAAACTATGTTCGGGCATTTCGTTCGTATTTACTTTGCCAATATTTTCTTTTGCGTTTTTCTCATCCGTTATTTTCTTTTGCTCGTCTTCAAATAGCTTTAAGGCAATTGCTAAGTCGGCAGCCCTAAGCAGTATTTGCTCCTCTTTGGTTTTAATTAATATCCATAAAGGGTTGTTGTCTAGTAAATTTTTCGCAGCACTCAAAGTGATCTCTTCGGGACTTTCTACAAATGCAGTTTTCATTGCGCTTCTAACGCCAATATTGCCTAGCATTTGCTGTAGTGGCCCATTTTCTAATTTAGTGCCATTTAAATTAAGTTGCTCAACAAAAATACCGTCACATTTATAAAGCTGTCGCGTCACAACACAGGCAATAACAATGATGAGCATGCTAGGAAAAATAATGCCTGGGCTGTAAGTTAACTCCAGTACAGCCATTAATGCGGCTAATGGCGCGTTCAAAACGGCGCCCATCATTGCGGCCATTCCAAGTAATACATAAATCCCGCTATTAGTAATACTTTCGGGAAAAAACGTATTGCCGACAATGCCGATCATGCCGCCAATACAGGCGCCAATAAATAGTTGTGGGCCAATTAGTCCGCCCGGAATTCCCATGCTAATGCTAAAGCTTGTCGCCAAAATCTTAGCTAAAGCGATAGCCAGTAGTACACTAAAACTGATTTTTCCTTCTAAGCTGAGATTGATAGTATCGTAGCCTAAGCCTAATATTTCTGGGAAAAATAAGCCTATAATACTGGTTAATAAACCGGCAGCCATAACGCGTAAAAAAATAGGGTAGTGAGTAAAGCGATTAAAGCCAAGCTGTAAGCGCATATAAAGGGTTGCGAAGAGGGCAATGATGAGTCCGGCAATTACCATAAAGGGGAGCTCTAAAAAACCATGTAACTCTGCATTGTCTACGGTAAAAAACACTTCGGAGCCAAAGGTCGCTCTGGTAATTAACGCACCACATACCGATGCCATCATAATGGGGATAAAGCCGGTGATGGTATAGCTCATCAATACTACTTCCATGGCAAAAATAACACCTGCAACAGGAGTATTAAATGACGCGGCAATAGCAGCGGCAACACCGCAGCCAATTAAGGTGCTTAAGCTATTATTTGGTAATTTTAACCACTGGCCGATTAAACTGCTGATACTGGCGCCAAGATGAACCGCGGGGCCTTCTCGGCCAACAGATTGGCCTGTAATGAGGCTGATAGCGCCACCAATAAATTGAACAAAAAGATTCGTAATGGGCATGCGACCTTGAAAGTTATGCAGTCTTTCAAGTACGTGGCCGATACTCACATTGCGATCTTTTTCTTTTAGATAGTGTAGGCCCGTTGCAATGATTAATGCTCCAGTCATAGGTAAGCCAAAGCGCCATAAAGGGCTTAATCCTTCGAAATTCTCAATATTGCCAGATAATATGTAGGCAAGAGGTACTTCGATAGCATACCTAAATAAGACAATGAGACCGCCTGCTGAAAAGCCAATTATAATTCCTAGTAAAGTCAATTGAGGGAGGGCATCAAAGTCAGCTAGGCTATGTCTAAACTTAGTGGCTGTTGATTGAATGAGTGACCCTAGTAGCTTCATAGCTTAGTATTTATTTGTCGTTGGGGTTAATCTTACATCATAAGCAATTATTAATGCGTTCGCACTCGGAGTTTATTATTAAATGTACCGCTCTTACGGCTCTTCTCTGGATGATCCTCGAGCTTATAATTAGCTGCCTATAAGTAAGATAGGTCTATTTTACGGGTTCGGCACTAGCTACTGCAGCCATTCTTATTATTGGCTGAGCTCTTTACTTGGATAGATGCCCCTTTCTTATTTTTGATCTTTGCTCTACAGTTAGCTTTTTATTTTAAGGCTTTATAATAACGATGATTGATGTAGGTATAGTGGGTGCGACTGGTTACACCGGTGCTGAGTTGTTACGTTTATTAATTACTCACCCCGAAGTGAATGTAAAAATAATTACATCGCGTGCTGAAGCAGGCGTGGCAATTGCTGAGCTCTACCCGAATCTTCGAGGCTATTGTGATTTACGCTTTGTTGAGCCTGATACTGAAACCTTAGCCAGCTGTGACCTTGTTTTTTTTGCGACGCCTCATGGTGTGGCTCATAGTATGGTGCCTGAGCTTTATGCAAAGGGCGTTCGCATCATCGATTTGTCTGCCGATTTTCGAATTCAGGATGCTGATTTATGGGAACAGTGGTATGGGCAAGAGCATGGTTGTAAGGATTTGCTGCCAAAAGCCATTTATGGATTGCCTGAGGTTAATAGGCATTCGATAGGAGATGCTCAGTTGATAGCGTGCCCTGGTTGCTATCCTACCTCGGTTCAGCTTGGCTTTTTGCCTCTTATTGTAAATGGGTTGGTGACAGCAGATCAGTTAATTGCTAATTCTGCCAGTGGCGCAAGCGGAGCTGGTCGACAAGCTAACGTGGATACTTTGTTGTCTGAAATAAGCGATAGTTTTAAAGCTTATGCTTCTAGTGGTCACAGGCATCAACCTGAGATTGAACAGGGGTTGAGAAGAGCGCAGCCAGAAAATTCAGTCGCTGCCAAATTAACGTTTGTACCGCATTTATTGCCAATTATTAGAGGTATACATTCTACGCTTTATGCGCAATTGAATTCCTCTGGTCAAGAGGTAGACTTACAGGGTTTATATGAAGAGTTTTATAAAGATGAGCCATTTGTCGATGTTATGCCAGCCGGGTCTCACCCTCAGACTCGATCCGTTAAATCATCCAATATTTGTCGGTTATCTGTGGTTAGGCCACAAGGTGGGAACACGGTTGTAGTACTGTCAGTAATAGATAACTTAACTAAAGGTGCGTCAGGTCAAGCGGTGCAAAATATGAATATTATGTTTGGCTACGACGAAAGCTTAGGGTTAAGGCAGCCTGCTCTATTACCTTAGCGTTGTCTTAGGAGTGTTGTAGGCCAAATTAAAAAAGTCGCAGGGGTAGATAAAAGTATGTCCTTGCTTATAATTAAACTAGAATTAGTAAGTCAGTTTCTTAGCTCTTATTCATGTCCGATAATAACAATACTACTATGACAATAGTTAAACCCAGTAAGCAATATTCGATGACCGTGGTTCCTCATCGTCCTTATTTAAGAATATTGATTATTTTTGTGTTCGTCTTCACATTTTTGTTAGCCGTTATTGGTAGTTTTTTGCTGGGCCGTTATTATTCAACAGATGGAGTTGATCTTGGTGGCGAAGATATAACAAGCTTTAAGCTCGAATATGAAGAGCAGTTGCTGGATATTGCGAAACTTGAGCAGCAAGTGGCTAATCTGAGATTGGCTAGCGAGGTCGATAGGAAGGCTAATGAGGAAGTTCGTGGGCAAGTCGTCGACCTCAAGACCCAGCTAGTAGAGCTGGAGCAGGATAATACGTTTTATCGTAGTTTGATGAGGCCTAATGCGAGTGATCAAGGTCTAGTCGTAGATGCGCCCTCAGTTACCGCCATCTTGGGCTCAATTGATCGATATAAATATAATGTCGTTATTAAGCAGATTGTAGCCCAGCATCGCTTGCTTTCAGGCTATGTTGAGTTTGAGTTATTGGGGCGACAAGCGGGCGCATTACGTAAGCTAGCCTTAAAAGATATTTCTGATTCAATTAATGTGGAACAAATTAAGTTGAGGTTTAAATATTTTCAACGTATCGAGGGGGAGATGTTGTTGCCTGAGGGCTTTGTACCTGAAAGAATTCAGATAAAGGTAGTTGTTCAGGCCCCAAAAAAAGCCGTTATAGATAAAAAGTTTGGTTGGCTTGTTAAAGAAAGTTAATAGAAAGTTAAGAGAGTGAAAACTTATGTTTGGAAAAAAAGAAACATCTACATCTTTTTCGGCGGGATCGACAACGCTAGTCTCAAAAAATACAGAAATCGTCGGCGATATTAATTTCTCCGGCAACCTGATGGTTGAGGGCGCCGTTAAAGGCAATATTTGTGCGGTTGATGGCGCTGATGCTCATGCTCGAATTTTGGATAATGGATTGGTGCAGGGAGAGATACGGGTCCCTACTGTTGTGATTAACGGTACGATAAACGGAGACGTGTATTCCAGTAAGCATGTTGAACTGGCTGCAAAGGCCATTGTGAACGGTAATGTTCACTATGAACTTATAGAAATGGTAAAGGGGGCTCAGGTCAATGGTAACCTTGTTTATAGCGCAAAACCCGTACCCCAGAAGAGCGGCGGTTCATTAGATTCAAAGCAGGGTTCATTCGACAGTAAGCTAATCCGGGCGGATGTGAAAACGATGAGTTCTTCAGTTGTGAATAAAGCCTGAGCTGCACCCTTTTAATAAGGCTTTTTCTTAACAGTGAATACGCTAATACTTGACTATTTTACTAGGTTAAAGCGATAATCCCTGTATTTATAGATGTGGAAATACTATGACTGTTGCTGAATCTTTCACTCCAGAACCTATTTATGTTACCCAGCACGCCGTCGACAAGGTGCGTAGCCTTTTGGAAGAAGAAGATAATTATGATCTTAAACTTCGGGTTTATGTCACTGGTGGAGGTTGTTCAGGCTTTCAGTATGGCTTTACATTTGATGAGGTTGTCGCTGAAGACGATGCTGTCATCAAAAAAAATGACGGAGTCGAGGTGCTTATCGATGCGATGAGTTACCCATATTTAGTCGGCGCCCAAGTTGATTATAAAGAAGACCTGCAGGGTTCTAAGTTTGTTATCAGCAATCCTAATGCATCAACAACATGTGGTTGCGGTGCTTCTTTTTCGATTTAGAGATTCTGTGCGTCTAGCGCCTTCAATGAAGTTAATTGTTGCAGGGTTAGCTCTACTACTATTCTCCTTTAATTCCATAGCTCAGACGGAGTCAGCTAATCCGGACGGCTATCTAGCTAGAATTCTAAGTGACTCACCCGAAGAGGTTGCGGATGCGCTAAGTCGTGCTGAAGCGTTATATCTTGAGGGTAAGTTGACGGGTAATGCTAAGCCTATAGCGATTGTGTTGCATGGTCCTGAGGTTGAGATTTTCTTCAAGGATAATTATGACGAATATAAGAATATTGTTGATCTGGCCGCAAGATTAAGTGCCTTTGGCGTAGTGGACGTGAAGGTCTGTGAAACACAAACTGGGATACTTGGTCGCAGTCGTTCAAGTGTTCATTCTTTTATTGGTACGGTGCCTTTTGGGCCAACAGAAGTGAAGCGTTTACTTAATCAACAAAATTACGTTTATTTTTAGTGGTTTCTTTGTTTTAGCGATCTATTTTGAATAAATCCCACCTAGGATGACGTGCTTCTTAGCTCCAGTGACAGAGGGTAAGTTGCTAGTTTTTCCTTCCATCGTTTGTTTTGCCATCCATGCAAAGCATGCTGCTTCCACCCAGTCAGGTTCAATTCCCAGGGCTTCAGTTGTAGAAAATAGGTGTGGCTTTAGTCTGCTTTGAAGACGCTCGCAGAATGCACCGTTATGAGCGCCGCCGCCACAGATATAAATTTCATATTCTGCTGTGGTTACAACTTGTTCAATTGCTGCGGCAATACTTTCTACGCTAAGCGCTAGCAAGCTTGCTTGAATATCAACCGGTGAAAAAGTGCCTGAAAGTTGCTTGAGTTGTTCTTCTAGCCAAGGCAGGTTGAAATCTTCTCTGCCTGTACTTTTGGGTGGTAGCATTGAAAAATAGGGGTGGCTTAATAATTTGTTGATTATTTTGGGCTTAGCTTTTCCTTGTGACGCCCAGTTACCATTTTTGTCGTACGCCATATTTTTATGGCGTTGGCACCAGCTATCCATTAGGCCATTAGCGGGTCCTGTATCGAAACCGATAGGCTCTCCGTTGGTAGGTAAATAGGTAATGTTAGCGATACCGCCAGTATTGAGTATGACCCTATTAATTTTTTTTGATTGAAAGAGCCTCTTATGGAATGCGGGAGCTAAGGGCGCTCCATGTCCTCCCGCTGCTATATCTCTGCGTCGAAAGTCTGCAACGGTTGTTATACCTGTATTCTCGGCAATAATATTAGGGTCGCCAATTTGTAAGGAGAATCCGTTTGAGCTTTTTTTTGGTGAGAGTTCGTAGGAGGGGGGGTAGTGGCGAATAGTTTGACCGTGGCTGCCAATAGCTAAAATACTGTCTGGTTTGATTTTGGATTGTTCGCAAAGTGCCTGTGCAGTCTGACTGAAGAGTAGAGCAAACTCATAATCTAAGTAGCGTATTTTTTCAATTTCATTTTTGCCATTAACGGCTAGATCAAAAACTATTTCTCTAATACTTTCAGGGATGTTTTTCGTCTGAGTGCTAATAATAGACGGCTTTTGATTATCCCAATGAATGAGTATTCCATCGATTGCGTCGACACTGGTGCCAGATAATAAGCCAATGGTGTAGGTTTGACTCATGTTTACTTAGTTAGCTGTAGCGTCGTCTGCTTGTGTTGTGGCGGCGATCTGTATATTGCCCCCATATTTTTTAAGTTGAGCAACAATAGGTTTTGTTTGAGTGTTAAAGTTGTCTAGTTCAGCTTTAGCGATCGATTTTGATTTTGGTAGGGGAACTCTTACTGGATTCCTAACCGAGCCATTGAGATAGAATTCATAGTGCAAGTGTGGTCCTGTTGCGAGGCCGGACGAACCAACATATCCAATAATTTGCCCTTGTTTTACACGTGTTCCGGTACGAATACCTCGGCCATATTTATGCATATGTGCATACAGAGTTTTGTACGATTGACCGTGTTGGATGATAACCGTTCTGCCGTATCCCCCTTTAGTTCCTGCGAGTACTACTTTACCGTCACCGGCAGCCTTAATAGGGGTTCCGGTGGGGGCGGCGTAATCGGTTCCTTTATGAGCGCGAATTCTATTGAGGATAGGATGTTTACGGCTTAGATTGAAGTGAGAGCTGATTCGAGCAAAGTCGACAGGCGTACGCAAAAATGCCTTCCGCATACTTTTGCCCTCGGGGGTAAAGTAATTGCTATCACCTTTACTGTCAGTATATCGAACAGCCTTAAACGTTTTTCCTTGGTTGCTAAACTCCGCCGCTAAAATAGGGCCATTGCGTAGCTTTTCACCATTTAAAAAGTGTTCTTCATATAGTACTTTAAAGCTATCGTTAGCCCGAATATCCAGAGCGAAATCAACATCCCATCCAAAGATGCTTGCTAGTTCCATGATCAAGCGTTCTTCCATGCCAACTTGAGTGCCCGCTAAAAATAGAGAGTTGACTATAGTCGCTTCACGGTAGGCGATGTGTATGTCTGGTGTTACTGATGTCTCTAAGCGCTCAAAGCCAGTTTGTGTACGATTAAATTCGACGGTATTTAATTTGTTTTTTTGGTAGCGTAAATTCTCTAGTTTGTTGTTGACGACATTGAACTGTATTTTTTGTCCGGGATATAAGCGAGCTAGGGCTTTGGCTTCAGGGTTGCTGCTTATTAATTCATGAAGGCTGGTGTCGGCAAGACCTACTCGCTGGAATAAAACGGATAAATTATCGCCTGATTTAACCGTTTCTGTTTTCCAGTCTATCGCTAGGGGTGTTGTATCTAGTGATATTTTTGTGGTGTCTGAAGCTATTAAGGGTAGTTCAACTGCGAGTGCTTGGCGTTGAGAAAGTGACGGCTCTTTTGAGGGGGAAATAGCAGAAAACAGCAGCAAAGAACATCCAAGCGTTCCAATCGCTAAGGCGTGAGTGCGAGGAAAGCCTTTTATGTGCTTTTTTAGAGTAACTTTATTAATAAAATCAAAGTGTTTCATGTTATGTTTAATGTTTTACTGTATGTTTATTTATTATAGGTGCTTTTATACCAGAATGAGATCAATTAATCACCTCTAAATTTCGACTGGCTCTTTATAAATTGATACGGCTTAAGTTAATGCTTTATAAATTTGAATTGTTCGGTCTCCTGCTGCCCGTAATGGCTTGTTTTTGGCGGAAGTTCCGGTATTGTGTTCGCCATGAATTGGGGTCGGTAATGGCGTCAGTTAAAGGTATTTATTTATAACTCTAATTTTTTATGCTTGCCCTGCTTAGTTTTAAGCAGGGCAAGCGAATATGATTCAGGTGGAAATTAAAGTGAGTATTGGGTCAGAATTGTTGGCAGATCTAGAGGCGCGTGGATTGGTTGCCCAAATGACAAGTGAGGATTCACTTCGTGAGTTTCTCAATGAGCCGCGGGCATTATATTGCGGCTTTGACCCAACGGCTGATAGCCTCCATATAGGTAGCTTGGTTCCTCTGTTAACATTGAAGC
>Ga0075467_10003665_pt1 | contig 11700 bp, 10 predicted proteins | sample DEB08_DNA_9_FD_75067 | JGI IMG/M metagenome (GOLD analysis project Ga0075467, IMG submission 75067) | Aqueous microbial communities from the Delaware River and Bay under freshwater to marine salinity gradient to study organic matter... | ecosystem: Environmental > Aquatic > Marine > Coastal ...
AACGTTTTTAGCATCATTCATAATAATAGTCATCAAATATGGTAAGTCATAAGGCTCACAAAGTTCCATTTCGACAAGTGTTTCAGCAACTTCGCCCCAAGTTCGCATTTCTTCTAATTCTTCGCAAAAATCTAATATTTTGTCATGGTTTGCAGTTTGACCATAGTTCATGAAATGATTCACCAAATCCTCTCTTTGGCTCATAAACTGAGCATTCATGCTGTCCATCAATGTTTGTATTGTTTCCATATTTTTTTTATTATAAATAATAACTTTATCCTTCAATCAAAAAATCGCAAGATTTAAACCCGTCTTCATAATGTAAAGTAAAACCTTTATCTCGATGAATATTCATATCAGGACGGATGATTTCATTGTCATAAATCAAATAACTACCGATGTATTCGGGTGCAGAATTATGAAAATCTGCCATATTGCTAAACTGCAAAAAGGCTAATTTTGACAAATCAAAATTCTCTGCTTCAAAGTAAAAATCAAAATCGACAATGTTGTCATGTTCTACCGTTACGTTGCGTTCACGGGTTTTATAAGCCGTTAGTCGCTTCGGTTCTATCCATTCATTAAAAATCAAAACACCATTTTCTGCCTTATAAGCCGTAAACTCGTCCGTATCTTCGTGAATATTAAACTGCTCTCGGTGCTTTGCCCAAAAGGCTGTAACGGTTTCCACTGCTTCGGGTGCGTCCTCATCATCGACCCATTCCGTTTCACCAAGAAAAGTTTCTAATTTTTGCTCCTCTACGACGACCTCATCATCAACAGTGATTGTGATAAAGGCGTCATCTTCAATGACGTTTACCTCTTCGCCCGATACGTCCAGCACCGTTTCGTAAAACTGATAATAACTCGCATCGCCGGCTTCGACTTCATTCAAAAATGCCATTAATAATGGACAATTTTCCGCAAACTTTTCCATATCCATATTGGCCTTAAAAACGTCTAAGCCCGGCTCAAAGCCACTTTCTAAAGTCGTTTCATAAAGCATGGTCATAAATTCTGCCATCGTTTCTATCTCTTCCGATGCGTATTCTAATGCCTTTTCACATTCAGCAAAATATTCAGGCTCTACTATTCCAAAGATATAATTCGGAATGCGTCCGCTGATGGTGATATTTATTTCTTTCATAATTTTGATTTGATTTTAAATTTAGTAAATGAACAGTTATTGATCAATAAATCATTACTTCTTCTTGATCTTTGATATTTGAAGCCTTTGTTTTTAAGTTAATTTCTCCATGCCCAACACAACAAATTAAAGAAGCGAAATAAGGGTCGCCAGAATGCACCGCTTTCGCTAAATTATCCAGACGAACAAAAGTTAAATCACTCAACTTGAAGTCATCTGCGACCTCAACCTCACCAGCTAAATGAAATTTACCATATTTAATGGTAACTTCTTCGCCCGTCGCTTTCAGGTTAGAATAAGCATAAGCGAAGTGTTCTGTTTCTCCATCTTTTGTTTCAAAAGCACAACGTTTCATGTGGTCAAAACTGTAATATTTCAATGCCTGTGTCGCTTCAGTAGCTGCGGTCACGGTATCGTCAGCGTCAACTATTGTGAAGCCAGTTAAAGCACCTGAATAAATCAACTTTTCATTTAAGCTGATTTTTAAAATATTATCGGTGTCCCAACGGAATACTTCATTATCCCAATCTTGAAACATACTGCCCATTAATTCGATTTCTAATTTCATTTTCTGTTAAGTTTTAAGTTTTAGGTTTTAAGTCTTTTAATTTTTCGTTTAGCAATAAATTTATCCTTCCAACAAAGCCCTCAAACCTCCATATTGAGGCTCATACTGTAACTCAATACCTTTATCTCTGTGCCAATCTCTGTCAGGCGAGATATGTTCATTTCCATAAAAAAGATAATTGGCCACCAATTCAGCAGCCGATTGTCGAATTTCATCTGCACTGGCAAACTGTAGGAAAGTGATTTTGGATAAGTCAAAATTCTTTGTTGTAATATCAAAAGTATAGTCCACAATATCGTCATGGATAATCATGACTTCATGTTCTTTTTCTAAAAACTCATCAGGACTCAGGTCGTCAGGTTTTATCCAATTGCTGATAAGCAGGGTTTTTTGCTCTGATTGATAAACTGTCATTTCTTCGACTTCACCATCAAAAGCAAATTCACCATTTTGTTCCTCGTAAAGGGCTGCAATTTGATTTTTAATCGCTTTATTTTCGGGTTCAGTCAGGTCTATGTATTCCTGTTCGCCCAAGAAGTCACTTAGTTTTTGAGGTGCAAGTACTTCATCTTCGCCCCAATTTTTTGTTATGCTAATTCGAGCATCATCTTCAATAAAAATAATAGTAGGCTTGTATGGAATATCTAAAATCTCCTCATACAATTCATAATGATTCATTTCATCTTCCTTTATTTTATCCAACAACTCCACTAATTTCGGACAATCTTCTTTGACGGCTTCCATGTCCATATCCACTTTAAATATTTCCATATCTTCCTCTCTGTCTTCTAAAGTCGTTTTTAGCAATGCTTCCAAAAACGTCTGCATCGTATCCATATTTTCATTGGCGTGTTCTAATGCCTTTTCAAATACTTCGATGTATTCCTCTTTGACATTACCGAAATAATATTCAGGAATGCGACCGCTAATTTTGATTTCAAGTCTTTCCGTCGGTACCCAATTTGGGTCTAATTTTTTGATAGTATCTATCTCTTCATCATCCTCCAACAGCAAAATGAGGTTTTTTATATCTCCATCTTCATCTTGGTCTTTCAGTTCTATTATCTTATCAATCGCTTGATCAAAAATTTCTTGGTTAAAAACCCTTTCATCATTATCATTATAACAAATCTGAATATAGTCTCGGAAAGTTTCCGCTAACGCTAAAGCCCTTTCACCTGCTTTTTTAAGTAATTCATTATTCGTATAATATTCCGAACACAAACGATTTGCCATCACGGTCAAACTGCTCACATCTGTATCTAATTCAATCGCTTTTTCATAAGCAGCATGAGCAAAAGCCAACATTTCGTCTTTGTCCTCAAAAGGCGTGAATTTCTCCAATGACGATTCGCCTAAAGCCCAATAATCATTGTCTGTTATGGCTTTTGCTTCTATTTTTTTCAATGCGTTCGCCCAAAGGTTTTCATATTCAGTGGCTGTTTTATCACCTTTGCCTTCTTGATTGTAATAGGCTAAGTAAGTAAGATTGCCATAAATTTGATTGACTGTCCGAGCAATTTCATCATAAGGCAATGCCGTTTCTATGCCGTCAAAAGTTTTATTATCTACCAAATCTTCTAAATACGGTTCTATATCCAACGATGATACCTGATAAGACTCAACACCTAAGACTTCACCCAAAACTTGTTTTATATCATAGAACCAAGTCGCATTTTCAATTTTGTCGATTTGTTCAGATGTGAATTTCATATTATTTTCTTTTGTTTCCGTTTCGCCACCGACTACGCTGATTTCATAGCCCAATGCCGTTGCACGCTCAATAAAGTGGACAATATTGTGTTTGCCCCATTGACGACAAGAAACGATTTCGGTACCGTCTTGAAGTGTCATCGGTGCATCCATGTAAAAATCTCGTTCTTTTTCAACGTCCGATTTTTTAGCAATTACGCCTTTTTTACCTTGTAATTCGTGTGGAAAAGTTGCTAATATGGTGTCCCAAATTATTGCATTAGTTTCAACATAATGCTTAATAATCGCTTGAACCAGACGAGCTTTGTTGAAGTTTCCGTCAATGCCTTCGACATAGTATTTTGTATAGTCTTTAGCCATTTGTTTAGATTTTATTTTAAAAAATAGAGTGTGTTTAAATTTCGTCCTATTTATAGTTCCTCATCATAATCCATATCCCAAAATCGTTCGATGATAATTTCTTGCTCTTCGTCCGTGAGAGAGTCGTCACCGTCGTACCATTCTACCTCGATCAAACCATAAGTTTCTTCTTCTTCATTTTCGTCAGAATACACTCTATCCAGCTCAAAATCTTTACCATCATAAGTCCCTTCAATACGTTCTACTTTATCTGCAAATCCGCTGTTTTCCAATTCATAGATATCTGAAATAATCATTTTGATTGCCATCGCTTTTAATTTTTATAGTTTTTTAATTACTTTTCCTTTTTGGCTTCACCAATTTCTCAATATCATTAGAGTAAGTCCAGGTGATTTGATATTCCCAGTTTGTGATATTATTTCCAATAATTTCGCTATTGCTATCTTCTTCTGCTTCAAAGAAAACTTTGTTATCTTCTTCAAATCGTTTGAAAGTTGGATTTTTAAAAACTTTGCTGATCACTCGATCATGTACGACAATCACTTGATTGATGTGTGGCAACTTCTTTTCTGCCAACGGCCAGCGGCCACGGTAGCGGTCGTACATGGTTTCTGGCTCGAATGCCCCTTTTATTTTTATAAAAAGCGTGTTGTTGTATTCTGCTTTGGCCTCTTCGATATCTAAAGTCTGGATAGGTTTCCACTCTTCGAATTTACCTTTAGCTTTTAGCGATTCCATTTTTTCAATCATTCGCTTTTTGGCAATTTCGATATCAGAAATAATCTTTCCGGCATTTACATCAAAGCGAATAAAATCACATTGTATTAAGTCTTCAATGCCTTCTTGACGTATTGCGTCTGCATTTTGATTATTTAAATGATGTGGTTCATCGACTTCAAGGGCAAGGTCAATTTGTGGATAATATAAATCAATTAAGGCATAATTGGAGTTAGAAAGTGGGACATAATGCTGCGTTAAAGGTTTGAGTTCTCGCAGTCTTTCATCATGAAGTAATGCCGTAATGACAAAGTTTTCATGTTTTTTGATACGAAAATGTTTCTTATTTTTATTTAAATGAAAGGTACGGCGTATTTGCTCGACGTAGTGATTGTATTTCCAATCTTGTATTGACATAAGTGGTTTTAGGTAAAGGTGCTGTCTCGAAGCCTAATAGATTTCTGAAATCTGTTAGGTTTATACGCTGCAAAGTTTTCACAAAAAAAGAGTCACTAATAAATTAGCGTTTTCTAATTCTTGAGACAAGCTGGTTGTTAATTCGGTTTCGGCGGGTTAAATTTATAATAAAAAGTTAAAAAATAAATACTTTTTTTTGAGTTGAGTTATTTTAAAACAATTCACTGACTTTTCATCTCTAATGATTTTTTGGTACGTATTGAGATCTGGGAGTGTAAAAAATTATTAAATTTTCTTAATAAAGTTAGGGCTAATCCGCTTTTTCAAATTCTTTTTCTTAAAAATATTATAGTATTTGAATTCGATGTAGTTGGTATATATAATTTACTGAAATTCAGTGGTGTTGTAGTTTTGGTAATTGTTCTGGAATTGGATAAAGCTACATTATTGATTTAAATGATGAGAAGTAGCGATACCTTTTCGTTGTGAAGACGTTTTGTGAATTTTTGAAAAACCTTGATAGAAATGATTGCATTATCCATTTTAACAAAAGCGTAAAATGAATAATGCGATTCGTCATTTGACTTCGTTTTAAACCGTTTTTTAAACCGTTATTTTACTTAATTCCTTGTTGATTTAACCAACGATGATAGTTTCTTGCATTGACATTATGAGCCGAAAGTGTTTTTGCAAAATTGTGAGTGCGAGAAAGATCCGGTTTTGCACAAAAATATAAATAACTGTGTTCTTCATAATTCAAAACTGCATCAATACTTGAAATCGACGACATATAAATTGGCCCTGGCGGCAAACCGGCGTACTTGTAAGTATTATAAGGTGATTCGATTTGTAGGTGTTTATCCAAAATTCTTTTTAAGGAAAAATCACGCAAAGCAAAAACAATACACGGGTCGGCTTGAAGTGGAATTCCTCGCTCCAGACGATTGATATAGACACCTGCGATACGAGGGCGTTCAGGCTTGTGCTGTGATTCGGTTTCGACGATTGAGGCTAAAGTGTAAACTTGCTCTGGCGTATAATTCATTTGCTCGGCTTTCGCCCTGCGGTTGTCTTTGTCCCAAAACTTATCGTGTTCTGAAATCATTCTTAAAAAGAAATCTTTTGGAGTAGTTGTCCAATAAATTTGATACGTATTAGGAATAAATGCAGACATTGCGGTTTCTAAGTTGTAGCCATGTTCTGCCCAGAATGCTTCGTCCATAATTGCATCTAAAAATGCCAAAGAGTCGGCTTCTAATAACTTGCCACAATGACCTGCGACTTGTTCCAGTGTTCGTTTATTATGAATAACGAACTGAACTGGCGTTTGACCAAATGTTTTTAGAATTGTTACCAAGCGCTTACTCGTGATATTCGGTTCGATTTTGTATTGTCCCGGTTTGATATCGTCCGTATAATTCATGTACGAAGCTGCGGTACGAAAACTGGTTTCATCAAGGATAATTTCCTCTTTTTTTAGTATTTCTACCAAGTCTTCAAAGGTTGAACCTGTCGGAATTTGTACCAAATCCGTTTTCAATTCGCTCGGTACGTTTTTCTCAAAGTACATATCGTAATAACGATAAGCGAAAAATCCACCAACTACAATTCCTAACAAAATGAGTATGCCAAGTATTTTAAATATTTTCATTTGATTTTATTAGTAAATCTCAAAATCTTAGGATTTTTAAATTAATACAAGAGTTTGCTGCTTTAAGTCGATCTTTGAGATACAATTTTTACAAAAAAAATCCTTATAAGGTCACTCAAAGAATAAAACTTTACTTAAAAATCCCCTAAGTATTGAGAGATAATTATTAATTAGTTGTCTCAAAAATAGGAGTTCTATCTGTAAAAGCTAAAAACTATGGATAACTTTGTATGAAAATAATTACAGATTATTGATCAGCTATTCGATAAAAATTACACTTTACCTAAAATCCATCTTTTCAATTTCTTACCTTTGCGGCTTATTTTAAACGTATCAAACTTTTTAGGTTGAGTTTTTTGAGTTGCAAGTTCTTGAACACGCAATTCGCAACACACAACTCGAAACTTTATTAATCATGGCTAAGAAGATAAAATCCGCACTTATTTCAGTGTATTACAAAGATGGCTTAGAGCCAATTGTAGAAGAGTTAAAAAAACAAGGGGTAACCATTTATTCAACGGGTGGCACACAGAAATTTATCGAAAACTTGGGAGCGGAAGTGATTCCTGTCGAAACCATCACAGGCTTTCCGTCTATTTTAGATGGTCGAGTGAAGACGTTGCACCCAGCGGTTTTCGGTGGAATTTTAGCTCGTCGTGAAGAAGCTCACTTATCGCAGTTGGCGGAATATAATTTGCCAGAAATTGATTTGGTAATTGTTGATTTATATCCTTTTGAGGAAACGGTTGCGAATACTTCTGACGAAAGTACGATTATTGAAAAAATTGACATTGGCGGTATTTCATTGATTCGTGCAGCAGCGAAAAACTTCAACGATGTAGCCGTTGTCGCTTCTCGTGATGATTACGAGTTTTTCTTAAATATTATCACAGAAAAAGACGGTGCAACGGACAAAGCAGACAGAAAAGCCTTAGCTCGTAAAGCCTTCAATGTGTCTTCGCACTATGATGTTGCGATTTTCAACTATTTCTCTGAAGGTGTAGAAGAAGGGGCAATGTTTAAGCAAAGTATTCAAACTTCTGAAACTTTACGTTATGGCGAAAACCCACATCAATCGGCTAAATACTATGGTAATTTAGACGAAATGTTTGACAAATTGTGTGGAAAAGCCTTGTCTTACAATAACTTAGTCGATATTGATGCAGCAGTTGGCATTATGAAAGAGTTTAAAGATGATGCACCGACTTTCGCAGTTTTAAAACATACGAATGCTTGTGGCGTGGCGACTCGTCCGACCGTTTTGGAAGCATGGAATGATGCTTTGGCTGGTGATCCTATTTCTGCTTTTGGTGGTATTTTGATTTGTAATTCTGAAATTGATGCTGAAACCGCTAAGGAAATTCATAAACTATTCTTTGAGGTGTTAATCGCACCGAGTTTTACAGAAGAGGCATACGAAATATTGACACACAAACGCAAAAAGCGGGTGTTGATGAATATCAAAAATTGGGATATACACACGACAACTTTCAAGACATTGTTAAACGGTGTCATCGAACAAGATGCGGATGCAACAATGGAAGGCGAAGCCAACTTCACAATTGCAACAGAAAAAGCACCGACTGCACAGGAAATCAAAGATTTAGAATTTGCCAACAAATGTGCGAAACACTTAAAATCTAATACGATTGTTTTAGCCAAAAACGGTCAATTGTTAGGTATGGGGTGTGGACAAACTTCTCGTGTTGATGCCTTACGTCAAGCAATTACAAAAGCCAAAGCATTTGGTTTTGACTTAACAGGTTCGGTGATGGCTTCAGATGCCTTTTTCCCGTTTGATGATTGTGTCACTATTGCAGGCGAAGCAGGTATCACTGCAGTCGTACAACCTGGCGGTTCTATCAAAGATCAAGACAGCATTGACGCTTGTAATAAATTAGGAATGAGTATGGTAATGACGGGTGTTCGTCATTTTAGACATTAAAAGTAGCACGAAGTTGTACTTCTTGAAAATAATAATAAAAGGATTGTTCTAAACAGAGCAATCCTTTTTTCATAGGTACAACCTATGGTTATTTACATTGAGCACTTTTAGTGTTCTTTTTTGTGTCTTGTAAAAGGCTTCTTATGTTAAAACGTACCCGTAAATATACCTGTTTTTAAAATTAAAATCTCTAAATTCTATGAGAAGGTTAACATTTTCAATCAACTGATAATCAATTTTTTAAGTAGAGATAATTGTCAATTTCAATGAGAACATAGTAAAAAATTGGCTGTTGCTTTTTTATCTGTTTTTCTTATATTTAACTCATAATTTAACCAAATCAAAAAAACTATTTAATACATACATTTAATTAACATTTTAAAACAATTTTTTAATGAAACAGATTAACCATTATTTAAAATCAGCATCGCCGATTTTACACAGAGTTACACAGAGTTATACAGAGATTCCCCTTTGGTAGGCGATATGTTCAGTGCAATAATTACGATCCTACGGGCGCTTTTCGAGAAAGTAAACTGATGGGAGAGGTTTCAATGTCGGTTATTTTCAATACATCTATCATGAAAAATATCAATAAATACGGAGTCATAGATGATAATGATTTTCCCTCAACAATGGAAGTTGATTATATTCGAGTATATCAAAAGATACCTCAATCAGGAAAAGTTGATTTATGTGACGGAGAAATAGAAGGTAGTGACGAGATTTGCTATACTGGACAAGAAACTTATACTTTTAGTACTTTAGATGGAGAAAATAGCACTGTAACGTGGACAACAAGTTCAAATCTAAACGTTATCAATACATCAAATAATGAAATTACGATTGAACCTACAAGTTCTGTGTTTACATCAGGTTGGATAGAAGCAACAGTCGATTTTGTACACGCACCTTGTTCTACTAAAACGTTTACAAAGAATTTATATGCAGGACAACTAATAGAAGGAACTTATGTTAGTGGTTCAACTACACAAAAAACGTTACAATCTGTCAACTTTTCTAATTCCAATAGTTTCAATATTACATTAGATAACCCTACCAATACCTATACATGGCAATTATCAAGTGGAAATGCTGCTTTGGGTAATCCAAATGCAAATCCTCAATGGGTTCAAATAATATCAGGTAGTTCTTCTGCTTCCTTTAATATTTCAACAAGTACAGATTGTGGATTAATATCAAGAACAGTTGCTTTTGTTCATACATCAGGTTGGTATCGAATTAGTCCAAACCCAAGTTCGAATTATATTTACATTGAGGCGGAGGAAGATTATGAAGTTCAATATTCTGATGAAACTGGAGAAGTAACAACTCAACTGATTCAACCATCATTTTCAAAAGTAACTCTATATAACTTTAATAATGGAGAACAAGTATTTGAGCAAAATGCGTATCAATCAGTAAAAAATATGACTTTAGATATAAGTCATTTACCCGCAGGTCAATATGTATTACATATTGACAATGAATATAATACTACTACTCACCAAATAATAGTTGAACGATGAAAAAACTAATATGCTTAATTTGTTTCATAATAATATGGACAAATAGTGAAGCACAACAGATAGGGGCTTATTATAATGTCACGCTATCTAAAGTTGATTTTTCTTTTCCAACAGATTTTTACCAAGCAAAGAGTATTGGTATAGAATATCATTTTAGTAAAAATCAATTGATTAATTTTTCGCTAAATGGTGCTTATGAAGAAAAAGGATTCAACATCAATGCAACAGGTGATATTATAAAGGTACGATTTGAATATTATACTCTAAAAGGCTTAGCCCAAATAGGAAATAATAATTTTGATGTACAGTTAGGGATTTATGGAGGTCATTTACGTTATATAGAAGAATGGTTTAATACTACTTTAGATACCGATAAAGACTATTACGGTAAAATAGATGCAGGATTAAGTGCAATAATCAGTCAACGAATGTTTAGTACAGGACCTGTGAGTTATTACTTAAAAGGAGAAGCTAATTATGGTATTTTTAGCATACAATCATCAAAATTTATTGATTTTCAATATGGAGATAGAAATGTTAATGTAGGGATTGGCTTGGCTGTAAGATGGAATTATAAAGACTAATAATTACGAGCAGATACTTTTCAAATATCTGCTTTTTATTACATCTATTCATCACAGATGATATATTACCCGAAAGCTATTTTAGCGAAAGCGTACAAGTTTTCGATATTACAGGACGTGAAGTGTATCAAAGTGTGGAAAAATCAAATCAAATTGATGTGCCGAGTGCGACTTGGGCGAAGGGGATTTATTTTTATAAAGTGCGTTTGGCAGATGCGATTATAACAAGTGGTAAAATTGTAAAAAATTAGTGAACCAAACAGAAGGCATTTTGAGTATTCGAATGCCTTCTGTTTTTGTTTACCAATTCGTAAAGGCTTTATTAAAAATATTTTCCACCAATTCCGTAATAATTTCCTCGTGTAAATCATCTTGTACATTTGGTAAGTTTTCATTCGCATCATAATCTGCAAACCAGTTAAACGATTGTTTCCAATTCTGTTCGGGGTCGGTATTATTAATAAATTCGACTTGAACGGTAATGGTTAAGCGGTTAAACTGTGTCGTTTCGCCAGGTTGTGGTGCAACAGAGGTAATATTGTAACCTGTAATTGTTCCATTGAATTCGATATCGCCATTAGCGGTCGTTGACCCTAAACGAGATTCGCTTAATATTTTTAGCCGTAAGGCTTCTTTAACATCTTGACTCAAGGTCGGAACGACATTCGACGAATTATTGGGAAAGTCACCCAAAGAAAAAGTCGATACCTTCGTATAATCAATACTGATTCCTTTGAAAGTGTAGCAAGAAGTAATAGATATTAGAACAATAAGAATTGGTAGTAATTTTTTCATAGCTGATTTTTTTAGGATAAACGCTGATTTTGTGGATTAAGATGGCGTTTTTTATTTTTTCTTTTAACGTAGAATGCTAAAACCCGACAGATTTCAAGACTCGTCGGGTTTATATTTTGCCTATTACTCATTAATCCTATATTTATCAATCTTTCGGTACAACGTCCTTTCGGAAATTCCTAACTCGGCAGCCGCATCTTTTCGGCGACCATTATGTTTTTGTAAAGCCTTGGTAATCAATCGCATTTCCATATCTTCCAACGACAGATTTTCA
>Ga0075467_10003669_pt1 | contig 11690 bp, 9 predicted proteins | sample DEB08_DNA_9_FD_75067 | JGI IMG/M metagenome (GOLD analysis project Ga0075467, IMG submission 75067) | Aqueous microbial communities from the Delaware River and Bay under freshwater to marine salinity gradient to study organic matter... | ecosystem: Environmental > Aquatic > Marine > Coastal ...
AAAGCGCGGCACATATGCGAGTGACACCTCGCCGACACGAAAATAGGTTTTCTTCCCGCAGGTAGCATATTTTGGCGGGAGGCGAGTTGCGACACCCATCCTGTCCGTGAATAACAGCGTACAAAGTTTCTAGCGATAGATATTCTGGCTCCTTTTTGCAAAAAAAAATGTGGCGATAACCTCGGTGCGACTTAGAGTACTTACTTTCTACGTAGGAATTGTCCAACCGCTTTCTCGTAAAAAACTCCAAAATGTTATACATATATAGCTGGGCGCTGGGCGCGCGGGCCGTGCCAAGCAAAAATAATAAGTACATATCATGTAATTGTACCAATAAGTTTAAAAGTTGTCACGCGCGACTTGATTGTGTTGCAGAGACACGGGGTGCCGCGCGGTGCCGCGCGGTATAATACAGATCCAATTTATCGATTCACCTTTTTATCCAGCCCTCCGCACAGGGCTGTTTTGTCAATATTGACTAATTACATACAGGCTGTTCTCAAAGAAATCTGTGTTCTGCGTGCAATGGAACGCAACCCTGTGCAGTTGCTTGATCATATTATATTATTATGATGGTGGAAGTAAATCGCCTGCCTTCCGATCCACTAGCGAAGGAAAAGGATGAGGAAAAACATCTCTTTGATGTCCAGACGGCAACGTCAAGCCGTTGCAGCGGTGGTCCCCTCAGAAGCAGCACTAACTCCTCAGAACTAAGCTCTGGGCATTACCTCTCAGGGTCATCAGGGGGGATGTATGATGATGAATTCTCAAAGTATCCTCAGAGTGTAGCTCCTGGTTACAGCTATGCACACCGCTCAATTCCTGTTGAGAGTGTCTATGGAGAACAAATGTCGGAATGCCACAACTCGCAGGAAGGGGTCGTATTGAGTCCAACTTATTCAGAGCCACCCTGCTTCATTGGGGATCATGAGCAGATGATGCAACTCATGATGAAATCAGATGCACTGTTGATGGACGAGCATCAACTGATCAAATGGGATTCCCAAGGGTCGGGTAATTCTACAGACGGACTTACGGATTCTCACGATCCAGACGATGACGATGATGATGACTTTGAGAATTCTGTAGGAATTTTTGAAGAAAATTATCGCGAATCCCCAGCAACGGTTGATGAACAAATTGTGGTTCGAGGCCTTGAACCACCAGGTGATCAAATGGAAACAATCATCGTTCAGTCTACTCCCAAGAGGGAGGTCAAGGCAGACATCGCAGAGCACGAGGCAAACATCCACAACCAGTTGGCTCTCCTTGATCCGACTGATCTTTCTCCCTCCCGTGCTTATAATGGGTACAGTCACAACTTTGTTACTGTCCGCGATGAACATCGTTTCCTAATGCTGTACACACTGCTCAAGAGGCATTCTGATCAGAAGATAATCATTTTCTTCTCCACTACCAAGACAACTCAGTATTATTCCAAACTCTTGCAGAGACTAAAATTTGATGTGCGGGCAGCTCACAATGGACAAACCAACGAAGTTTTCCTTTCTGAATACTTGGAGTTCAGCAAGAAAGAGGGAGGTGGCATCCTGTGCATTCCCGACTTTCAGAACGAGTTTGCGATTCCACCATCTTGTGAGTGGATAATTCAGTTTGAACCTCCCTCCAACCCAACCGAGTATATCTTTCGTGTAGGGAGGATATCTATCGAAAGTTCCTCAGTTGCAGGCCGGGCCTTATTGTTCGTTACGCCAGAACAATTCGGAGTCTTGCAATACTTCAAAGCAGCTCAAGTGAAACTTCGAGAGTACGAAATTGCCAAAATATCTCAAGTCCAGAAACATTACGTAGCCTTGATTCGTAAGGATGAGACATTAAGAAGACTCGCAAGGGAGGCTTATCATGCTTATCTGTTGGCGTATGCGTCGCACAGCTTTCGTGATGTGTACAAAATTCACGACTTAAACCAGGACAAGGTTGCGTTAGCTTTTGGTTTTACGAAGAAACCGAAACAGCAAGGTGTCACCGACGATGAACAAAAGAGAGAAGTGCGAAAAGACTTGGACGATCGAAAATGGAAGCCAGTCAAGAGTGAGAAAAATACAAATTGGATGAGAAGTGAAAAGACGTGGAGGTACGCGGATAGGCATTCCTCGAAGAAGGTTGAAAGAGGGAGCATTAACAGATGATATTCTTAAGGGCTGATTTGTCAAGAGAGAAAAAGAAATTGTCCTGCTTGGCAGGTGGTGGAGGGGTTGGTAGCAGTTGGCACAGAGTATAATAGTGATGGTAATAGTAAAAACAAATAGCGGGCTTATTTACTCTTGGTTTATGTGACACACATACTCGACGAGTGATGCTAATCGTGGTGTGTGTGGGTGGGGGGATACTTATCTTCTAGTGCAGAGTAACCCGATCCACTATTTCTTCGAAGCCATTCAATAGGGATCTTCAGCTTCAGCTGAGCTTGATGCAATCAGTATTGAACCTGAGCACGTAGTAAATCATTTGCTGCTGACCCAGGTAAGCAGGTAGTAACCAAAGACCACTACACCAGCACCAACTTTCCTCTGAACAGTTGAAAGTACCAGTAGCAAGTACCCATTTGGTCCTGTATATATCAGAAGAAGAAGTTGCCAGGAAGTTGTACTTAAGAAGCTTTGAAAAGGTAAGTTGGTGGTGGTGGCGAGTGGCGAGAAGGGAAAAAGATGCCATCTGATTTTCAACAAAACTTGCCGCCGACCTCATCAATCATCCGGCGGGCCGCACCAAATCTGAACGGAGAGAAACAGGGTGAAGTGCCTCTGCGAGGGGGATGTTGTGTTCGACGAAATTGAGCCCGACCGCTGAGAAGCGTCTCATATTTGTTTCTGAACGGCAATGAGAGTGTTGAGTGAACGTCTATCAGGCCGCTAACTCACTCCCATTGGGCCTAACTAAACAAATAGGGAAGCCTCGCCATATCCGTAAAAGAAGACTCATAGGCCTCCATCAATAGAGAAGCGCAAGCATACTTTGGCTCTTCTTTTACAAGTCGTCCATACCATCCGTCCGCAGATTCACAGCAGCGACCTTATCATATAGAAGTAGATGAGAACACACAACTTCAGACTTGATATTGATTGGCGTTCTTGACAGGGTACTGTATACATAATCACACAAAGCATGTTTCACCACTATGATCGCAAAGAAAGTGACATCTTGTCGAGTAGAGAGCGGGTCAGTTCGATGGAGTTTGATTCTTTGATTTACCATCGCGGACAGAGCCCGGAGGACTTCATGGACAATATGGATGAGGACCATCCTATGGATGAGCAAGATGATTGCACACAACGCACTGCTGCTGTAGTGACACCTGATAGACAAGGCTGTCATCACAACATTCAGCGGCAGCAGACACCATCGGCACCCTCACATCACATTGAGGAGTTGCAAATCTCCACAGCCGAACATATCCTCGCTCTCCTGCAACGTGAAGCAAACGACTATTCGACACCTCTTCCTGTTAAATACTACCCCATCGAGTTTGACGACGACACAAACAAAAGTAGTAGTGGCAAGTCAACCAAGATTGGCCCGTGGAGAAAACGCATTGCTTCATGGATGTACGACGTTGTAGACCACTTCTCGTACGATCGTAACATCGTCAATATCTCGCTGAGGTATATTGATCAGTACGTGAGTTACTTGCTTGCTAACTCTTCCAGAGTAGGGTCACAAGTAGTCAAGCGTAGACACTTCCAATTGATTGCGGTTACGTCGTTATATCTCGCTATTAAGATTCATGGCGAACTCTTAGAGGATGACCCGATAAGTGGTGAACGTTTTGACATGATCGAGTCTCTACTTGCAGAAGTAGATGGATTCGGATTGTTTAAGGGTGCTCCCAAGAAGGCAACTTGTAATGGCGACGATGGAGAGGAAAGTGACGACGACTTGCAGGCATTGTCAGACAAAATTCTAGATTTGCGACGAAAGCAGCGATTAGGCCGCCTTCACCTGGGATTTGGATTCGGTAGTTTTGGTGCGGCAGCACCTGTACAATCAGAACCTCCTGTCAAACCTCATTCAAACATTCCATACAAGAACCGGAGACGTGGCATGCTGAGTGGACCGCTACGCCTCCATTCCTTCGTGGAGCTTAGCCGAGGGCTGTTCACTGCTGAAGATATTAAAGACACGGAACGAAAGATTCTCAAATCACTAAATTATGTGGTAAGCGTACCAACAAGTAGAAGGTTCGTAGGAGAAATGATCCGAATGATGGCGGTTACCTCCTCCTCTTCCGGTGCTGGCACTACCTTGGCAGAGGTGGGTTTGGATCGGTATGACTTCCTATCGAATGTGCTGACAACAGCATGTCATCAGATTGAAGGAGCATCAAGTGTACCAGAATTGTCAATTGGATCCTTACCAAGTACAGTAGCCTACGCAGCAGTACTGAACGCATTCGAAGATGAGGTACAAAAGCACTTGAACGACATGAACGTTGTTAGAGACGCTTCTCAACACTCTCTAACCTATTCGGATAATGGTAGGAACATGGTTGGATCTGGATCTTATCAACTTGAAGATTTCCAGCGTCACTATCGAAGGTACTCGCGCAGCCAGAGCCCTTCCACGCCGATGGCGTCCATCAAGAAACAATTACTGGAGACTTGGAGGGAGCAATTCCTCCTTGCAATCTTTCACGGCACGAATTGCTTTTTGACCCCTGACTCTGAGGAAGTCTCTCGTGTTCGAGTGCTCCTCCTTGATTCTAAACCTACTCTCAAGGATTCAGGTCTGGCAACAACAACAAGAGATGCTGCTGCTGAAGCACCTCTGACAATTTCTACCACAAGCGCTACCAAGAAACGATCACCAAGGTCTCCCACATCTGTGATTCCTCGCGTATCCGTTTCAAGCAGCAGGACTTTCAGTGGAAACTCATTCTTTTCACGTCATGCTTCTTCCGCTGAGATTGGTACAAGCGATGCCTCAGCTCCTCCTCCTCCTCGGTCGTCATCAGCAAGAGTTCGCATCAACAAAGAATACTTCAAGCAAGTTTCGGAACCTATTCAAGCAACTAGACATTACTCTCATGTTTCTTCTGTAAGGGCGTCTACACCAGATAACTTATCGGCAGCAAGACTTGCTGCAGAAAGAGAGTTGAGCAATTATGAGTCTTGGAGGTCTGAGGCATTCCAGCCACCACCTTTTTTCAGCGCTTGAGAACAAAGCACACAACAACATTAACTAGAGACATAAGACATAAATAATATACCTCGAGAATACACCAAACGTGCTGTAGACTTAAAGCAGTTTAGTGATGCAGAAGAAACACAGCCCTGACGCTAGTAAGTAGGTCTCGTTTAGACAGCGAACTCCAAAGCAAAGGCCATTCTGACTTTCTGACAATGAGAAGCCAATCGAGCCCGCCTAAAACCACTTCTTTCCGTTTAGCCTGATGACCTCAATGACACTCTACCAATTCCTAAGTAGCGACAACTTACACAGAGAGACCGAATTGAAGGAAATTAGGTGACCAAAAAAACAGTGGCGATAGCCAAAAACCAAGTTCGCGGTAACAATGCCGTGATAGTACGAAAGTGAATGCGAGAAGCCAATCAATTTTGACGCCACGAAATGGTTTCCGTTTCAGAACATGAGGGCGATTTCCCTACCAAATCACCCTTCAAGAAACTACGCGCAACATACAATCCTAATAATCCAAAGCCACCAGTACAGGAAGTTCGAAGGACGGCGACCAACTGGCAGATCACCCCGACCCGTCGTAGGTGGTTGTCAATCATGTCAGATGACAAGGATGCGCAAGGAGAGGGCGATGAAGTAGAACAACAAGAGGTTCTAGCATCGATGGGCGACCGCAACGAAGAGAGCACGTCGCCCGTATCCATGGTGAGATGGAGGGGACATCTGGTGTCCGAGAAGGAAGCAAAGATCCTCAAACATGTGTTTGATGACATGCAGGACCATTTTGGCAATAGAAAGTGTGAAAGCCCGAACATCAAATTCAACTTTGATCCATCACTCTTTCTATGCAAGAATGAACCGTACACGTACCGATCTCACCCAGATCCTACGCCGCAGGATCGTTGGCATGGCGAACTCGACTTTACATACACCATAAACCATGAGACGTACAACATGGACTACATTGCGATTGATGTAAGTGTGACTTGTTGAAAATCAAACAAGATTCTTCTTTTCATTGTCCAGATCAACATCAGCTGATCAATGCTGCCTCTTTCTCTTTTCCTCTCTCCAGAACGTCTACTTCGATCTGAACCCTAAATATGATGGTGAAGGCAAACAAATTAAAGACTATGGACATTCATGGATCTACGTCTATGTTCCTGACGAAGTAATGTCCAGAGTCAAACAGTATTTCTATACAGGTACTGGCTGGTCGCCTTCCGATGAAGGACTAGCCGATGATCTCAACGCAGAGCTTGTGTCTATACCTGCAAAGATATATCCCGCACCTAACCCAGAACCTAGCTTTTGGACAAGAGATGTAGAGGATAGAGCAAACCTTTCGTTCACACGTGTTGGAAGTGTCCAGAGTGTAGCCAAAGATGCTGATTATCAGAAGATTCATCGTGGCATTGGAGTGTTTGCCATGTCTGCTGATGTTCCTGGGAGAGAGAATCAGAAACCTACTCCTGATTATGAAGATGCTCAGTTGATGTTTACACTGATAAGTGCACGTACATTTGGTCCTGCTGTTGCTGTTGCCCCGGTCGTGTACGCGCCTAGATTGAGATCGCCGGCAAGCTGAAATTGATGTGATTTTTGTTGTGTTTTGTGTGGTTCTTCATTCTGATGTCAAGAGTCTTTTTATCAACCTATGTGATGAAGAAGAGAATCAGGGCTTCACTTTCATGTTTCTATCTATTGGGTATCGCTTAGAAAGCGGAAAATTATAGTAGTCGCTACTATGATGTATTATAAATAACATTTATATACACTATTTCAACTTTCTTCTTCGCAACTGCAAGCAAAGTCACAGAAAGATGATGGGGATGAGGCAAGAAGTCACTTGCTTCGCTATATATAATGAACAGATATCCACGGAAAAGCGTATCTAGCATCACATATGTACTGGGAGATGATCTCTTGGCTTTAATTCCTCAAATATAACCTCAATGCCACGTAACGTATCATTAAGAAAATGAGCAGAGGTATAGTGGATAAGGGAATGAGGCTCCATAACGAGAATGTAGATGAAGAATTCCTACTACTACCGCCAAACAACAAAATATAGATTGCTGTCGAGTAGCAAATGACCGATAGACTTGTGAGGAATGCCCCTATTGTCTTGGGTGATGTTTTGGTGATTTGCCTTGATGGTGATGATGATGCCATGCTTCTTCGGCTTGCTCGATAGGCGATAGGGTGCTCGGATCGGCGTCTAGCGCTATCAAGAGATGTAAATGCCAAATTACTATTGATTGGGTAGCTCAACTACTCAAACCTCCTTTCCAACCCGCACCACTGCAGATGCCATTGAGTTGTCGCCTGGGCACTTGGTTCTTTGTTGTCTCTGTAGACCATGCCTACCTCACGGTATTTCACACTTTTACTGATCTGCAGATCTGCTCTGCCTTGCTTTTGTCTCATTTTACATTTTTTGCGCGAACCAGATTTTGTGCGGGAAGTTGTTGTTTCCCTCTACCACTTCCCGCCAAAAACCAAAAAAATTGCATGAAACGTCACTGTTTAAGGTTTTCTTCACAAACAAAACCACCATGATGCTCTCCTCTAAGTCCCTAGCCCTAGCGGCGGTCCTCCTCGTCTCGTACGATGTCGACGCCTTCGTATCCCCTCAGCAGTCAAGGACTTCTACAGCTCTCGCTGGATATGGTATTGGATCTTGGAACAAATCATCGTCGCCTTCTTCGTCTGGAGGTGCGGCTGTAGCTACTAGGAATCCCTGGGACGATGTCAACGAAACTAACAAGGTTGCTAAAACAGACGCATTCACTAAGGCTCCTGCGGCAGTAAAGAAATCTTTTGGTTTGGGATCTTGGTCGAAAACCGCCTCGCCTGGAGGCTCCGGTCCTGCATCATCTACCAAAATGACTCCTCTTCCCGCAAGTGTTCATGCTGGTGTTGTAACTGGTCAGGCTCAGGTTGATTTACTTAACCATGCCAAAGAGAATGGATACGCTATTCCAGCTGTTAACTGCGTTTCTTCTTCTGGTATCAATGCTTGTCTCGAGGCTGCCGCCAGAAATGATTCACCCGTTATCATTCAATTCTCCTCTGGTGGATCTCAATTCTATGCAGGCAAGGGGCTTGACAACACTGACTTTGCCGCTGCCATTGACGGTGCTATTTCTGGTGCTTTCCATGTCCGCACACTCGCAAAGAGATATGGTGTTCCAGTTATTCTTCACACTGATCACTGTGCGAAGAAGCTTCTTCCATGGATCGACGGTCTTCTTGAGGCATCAGAGAACTACTACCAAATGAATGGAGAGCCTCTTTTCTCATCTCACATGATTGATTTGTCGGAAGAACCTATTGAGGAAAATCTTGAAATTTGCCAGGATTATCTTGCACGATTCTCTAAAGTTGGTATGTTGTTGGAGATGGAACTTGGTATTACTGGAGGAGAAGAAGATGGTGTCAACAATGAGGATGTTGCTCTTGAGGACCTCTACTCGAAACCTGAGGAAATCAATCAGGTTTATGAGGCGCTCAGCCCCATTTCACACATGTACACTGTAGCTGCTGCATTCGGAAATGTTCACGGAGTTTACAGTCCAGGAAATGTAAAACTTGAACCCAAAATCCTCTCAAGAGCACAAGCTTATATCAGTGAGAAATTGGGCAACAGTGCACCAGCAGATGGAAAACCTGTCAACTTCGTGTTCCACGGTGGTAGTGGGTCAGACGTTACCGATATTCAAGAGGCGATTGGTTATGGTGTCATCAAGATGAACATTGACACTGACACTCAGTGGAGTTACTGGAATGGAATCAACCAATATTCAAAGAAGAACTACGACTACTTGCAAGGCCAGATTGGAAACCCAGAGGGCCCTGAAAAGCCAAACAAGAAGTACTATGATCCTCGTGAATGCATGCGTGCGGCTGAGGCGGTAACTGTGGATCGTCTGGATCAGTGCTTTTCTGACCTCTTGTGCACAAATGTTTGCGGTGGATCATTGAGTCCGTCGCCTCGTGGAAAATCTATTGGTGGCCTTCCTGTGTAAAAAGGATACGAGATACATCATTTTTATCGAGTGCCCTTTTCTTTTCTATATTATTGCTAGAAGGAGCTGCAGTAATAGTTTACAGGTAGCAGTTGAAATTATGAATGCTTGTGCTTAGCTGGAACCGTCACAAATATAAGAGGGAAAGGATTTCAGAACCGAAAAATTAGGCCGCAGCGAAACTTCCCTAACTGATATTAATTTTAATAAGTATTGTACGTCGCTTTCAACATATTCTGTGTACAATTTCTGTTTGGTAGCAAACAAAGCATCACTCTTTTATGATCCGCCACCAACATAGGCTTCATCCAAAGGTCCACTATCAGCTGCAGCCAACTTTGCTCCATCCGCTTGCCCAAAGTAACCGACATATTTATCCAACAAAGCACCGTAACAGTTTTGCTTTTGGGCATAGAGAAACAGTTCGTTAGTAAAGGAGTGATAAATAAACAGCAGTGCTCTTTACACACACAAAATCATATGCACGAACGAAAATCATCATGATAACATACCCTGTACTTGGTATCATAGACATACTGTGAATTCACTGGTGCACCGGGCCTATGAGCATGAGAGTCATCAGTCGCCCAACCAAGCCACATTGAGGCTACCTTTTCACGAAGGCCGATGATTGAATCAACATTGTCTGAAGTCAAGGGCATGCTAATATCCACTGCCAATGGACCCAAGGTTACCTTCTCAAGCTCACTTAATCCTTCATCTCCCAAGCCTGGATTTTTCGTCACACCTTCCAACTTTGCCACAGTGTCATCCAATAGTGAAATCAATTCTTCCGTGCCAAACTTGGTATCGTAATCTTTTCTCGCACCGGAATACTCAAAGGCTTTTCTTCCCAAGGTCTCTGCAATGTTTTGTTACGTGGTTATATTTTGTTGTGTGTTTGCATTAGTTGAGATATGGTTGCAGCAAATTTGAAGGAAAATAAACAACAAACACAACATGTTGTATGACTCACCAGGTCCTGGATAATTTCCATCAGCATCTCTTAGGTCGTGGGCCCCATAGGCTCGAGGACGTACATCCAAAAAGAAGTGAAGCATGCCTTCGTTAATGAAACATCTCTGAATCAAATGAGGAACATCTGACAATGGCCCATTAAAGATAGTAAGGCTTGACAAAGCACCATCGACAGACAGATCAGAAATCCAAGCTACATTCGCTGGACCGGGAGCATCACTCGCCTGTAATGAAACTGCGTTACCCATGGCGATAAATCCATCGTTTTTGGCGTAGCTTTGATCTGGTTTGGGTGCCAGGTCTGGGATGGCGGCAGCAATGTGACCGACTGTTTTGGTTTGGGAAGTTTCCATTGCAGTAATCGCAGCTGTTGCATCGAAATCACCTTCTGCTATAGGTTTAGGAGGAGCAGTGGCAGCGGTAGTGCCCTCATTAGCACGTTGCTTCAAGTATTCCTCGAAAGAAGGAGCAGCAGAGATGGACTTGCGTGGATCCTCGTGTTGGATGGTGTCTGGGTTACGTGTGTCTGCCATTCCGCCTGAGCCTATGTGCTGGTTCAGAGCGACAGCGCTGCTGCTGCTACCACTACGGACCACTGTGAAAGCGTCGACATTGTAAGAAGAGAGGAGGAGCGCCACTAGGGCTAGTCTCGAGGAGAGCACCATGGTCAAAAGTGCGAGGGAGGAAGAGGTTTTCTGTTTTCTGGCATGTTGTTGTTCGATGACGTTGTCTCCCGCAAAAATCTTCATCACTCCATCCGTCCGTTCAGACACCACTCGCACTCGCATCGGCACGATGGGATTCATCATCGGTGTATTGTAAGCAAGGCTGTAATTCTGTTCGTTCCCTCGACTGCGAACTGGGAACTCAAAAAGACGACCGTTAGTTGATGAAAGTCCATAGGCTTAGTGGCGTCATATCATCATGGTTCTTTTAGACACTCTTCATGTCGTGAGCGGCAGCAAGAAGAATAAAGTCTCTACTGAACGGTATTACTACACTGCCAATCAAATATTCGAACAAAGCCTAGATATCTATCGGCCATCATCACCTCATTCTCCTTCATCGCCGCCACCGCCAGTGGTGACATTAGTCGTTGGATCAGCATGGTTAGGCCACAGAGCTGTTATCTACTTAGGATGCAGTTGGTGGAATAGCTCCGGTCCAAAAACAGTCGCTAAACTTGGCTGTACATGTGTTTGTATTCGGCATAGGGGTGCATTCCCAAAGACCTTTTCTCCACTGTCAATTCTATTCGTGTCAATCATGGTGGGGATATTGATGACAGTGCTAAATTGGTTCATTGGAACTGATGGATGGACAGTTTTGGAGGAGATTATTACAACACATGTAGGTGTGGAAGCGGCAGATGTACCTTTAGGACAAACAAGTGCATTCATCTTGGCCTTTTTCTTGGGATTACTTGCAATGGAATTGGCAGGGAATGGCTCAGCTTCTTTTGACCAAATGCAAAATGATGTTATGGATGCTCTGGCGTATGTGGAAAAGAATAAGAAAAGGCTT
>Ga0075467_10003675_pt1 | contig 11680 bp, 11 predicted proteins | sample DEB08_DNA_9_FD_75067 | JGI IMG/M metagenome (GOLD analysis project Ga0075467, IMG submission 75067) | Aqueous microbial communities from the Delaware River and Bay under freshwater to marine salinity gradient to study organic matter... | ecosystem: Environmental > Aquatic > Marine > Coastal ...
AAAGAATAGAAAGTGTCCAAGCAATAAACATCAAAATAAGCCAGATAAAACTAGTAGCCAGGGCGTAATGTCTTGCATTGTTATGCCCAACCGCGATGCTGTGATTGTATCTCGGAAAGCGCACGTTAGATCGATGTGAAATGACTTCAGGCATTGTGATTAGGAGATCGCACTCTGAACATGCATGCAAGTGAGGTTGCGCTTTATTCATTTGCCAGTACAAGCCTAGATATCTTTAATAAATGAATATAAAGCATGTGCATAAACAGTAAAGGCGTGATTATTTTTCATTGAAAAGATAAGTTTTTATCCCACATTTACATAGATTACTATCTGATTTGCAAGCCAAGTTGTTATAGAATGACGGTAAGTGAGTATTTTAGGCATTGTAGAGTGATAACAAAATGAAAGTAGCGCAAACTAATGCGAAACCTGAAATGCACCCGAGAAATCCGCATAATCTTGGCTATGACTTTGTGGCATTAGCTGATAACTATGCGCCACTTAAACACCATTTAGCGCCAAACCCCTTAGGGAAGCTCACCATTGACTTTTCGCAACCATCGGCGGTGAAAGCTTTAAATGCAGCCTTGTTGAAGCAATTTTACCAAATTCAACATTGGGATATTCCTGACGGTTTTTTGTGTCCAGCAGTGCCAGGCCGAGCCGATTATATTCATTACATTGCCGATTTACTGGCGCTAGACAACAACGGTAAAATACCTGAAGGAAAGCAGATCCGTGGCTTAGATATTGGCACCGGCGCAAACCTTATCTACCCTATAATAGCAAGTCAAAGCTATGGTTGGAGCATGCTTGGAAGTGAAATTAATCACGCTTCATTTTCTAGCGCTAGTCTTATTACTGATGCTAACCCTAATGTACGCCAGCTCGTCAAAGTTCGACAACAAAAACAAGTAAAAGCAATATTTTCTGGCATCATTAGAGCAGATGAAATGTTTAATTTCAGTTTATGTAATCCCCCCTTTCACGTTTCTGCCGATGCGGCTTTAGCTGGCAGCAAAAAGAAAAATAAAAATTTAGCTCGGCATAGTCATAAACGCAGAGGTAAGGACTCAACAACCAAAAATCACTCATCACTCAATTTTGGTGGTCAACATAATGAGCTTTGGTGCGAAGGTGGTGAGTTTGAATTTGTTAACAACATGATTAAAGAGAGCGTTGACTTTAAAAAGCAAGTTAAGTGGTTTACGACATTACTGTCGAAAAAAGAAAATGTTGCTCCACTGATGTTATTCGCGAAAAAACTTGGCGCAAGCGAATGTAAAACGATTACGATGGCACAAGGCGCAAAAACAAGCCGCTTTATTGCCTGGCGTTTTTGATCGCGAACGAAATGACACAAAACAGTAAAATAATAACGGACTCATCATGGCTTCTACCGACAACCCTAAACAGCATTCTTTCGATCTTGATTCAGAGCATGACGAAACAGATATAAAAAAAGTAGCTGAGTCACCCGACGATCCGACTCACAAGCTAAAAAATAATACACACAATCGTGCCGATGAAATGATGGATGAACTTCATGATGAAACGCAAGAAGAATCAAAATTCATGGCTGAGAACAAGCACTCAAAATTGGTTGACCATTCTGCTAGCAGAGCAGATTCCGAAGATGTTGAATCTATCGAAAATGTAACAGAGATAGAAAATATCCGTGAAGCTGATAATAAAGAAAGAGCGACGCTGGATAATAACAACACGGAAGAATTATCGAATAAAGAAACACGCGCAATAGTTACGCCTTACGCTTTTACCGTTTCACAGGAGTTGCTGGGGCAACCACTTGCAACCCCAGCTCGCAGAGGCGTCGCTATGCTCATTGATGTATTTCTTATTGCCGTGCTCAGTACACTCAGCGCTCTTCTTCTCGCCGGCTTTGTTGCCCTGACATTCTTCAAAGCGGGCAATCGCCTTACACAACAAAAACGCTTTAATTTTGTGCGACTGACATTTAGGGGCATATCTGCATGTTTAATATTTGTAATCGTATTTACCGTCGTGTCTGATTTAGGAGAGTCAGATAAACCGGTGTTAAGCCCCGCGCAACAAAATCAGGAAAATGAAGACACCATGAAAAGTCTTCTCGATCTAGCTTCCATACTAATAGACATAGGCTGCAGCAATAACAGTGAGTGCTTAATTAAATACGCTGAAAGTGCTGCCATCGGTGCAGCTGCCATGAAAATACCCGTCGAAGATATTCATGCAACGTCCAGTGATATCATCCTACAAAAAGAATGGGCTGATGAAAATAAGTCGTTGTTTATGGATAAATTCATCAACACATTGAACGAGGAGCGCAATGCTTATACCGATGACGTAATCGAGATTGTTGAATCAACAGAGCCCGCTAAGCAAAAAAGTAACGTATCCAGTATCTTGCAATGGGTTGAAGGCATCATGTCTGACCTGGGTCTTAGCTTGGGCTGGGCAGCTCTCTATTTCAGCGTATTCACGGCTTGGTGGCGTGGACAAACTATTGGCAAAAGGATGGTAGGAATAGAAGTAGTAAAACTTGACGGAAATTACCCATCGCTTTGGGAAAGCTTTGGCCGATACGGTGGTTATGGTGCAGGTTTTGCAACGGGACTACTCGGCTTTTTGCAAATCTATTGGGATCCGAATAGACAAGCTATACAAGATAAAATATCAGAAACGTTGGTGCTTCGCTTGAAGCCTAACGTTCAGAAGCAATAGTCTGCTTTTCTCTGACAGAGCACTTTTTAATTAGGAACAATATATGAGTACGTCAGTTTTACTTGCAGGTTTTTCACTTGGTATTTCGCTAATACTCGCTATTGGCGCACAAAACGCTTTTGTTCTGAAGCAAGGTTTAAAACAACAACATGTATTCGTCGTGTGTCTCATTTGTGCCCTATCTGATGCTATTCTTATCTCTGCGGGTGTCGCTGGTTTTGGTGCTATCGTACAGAAATTTCCACTCATTGAACAAATTGCGAGATATGCTGGCGCGGCGTTCTTGTTCTTCTATGCAGTAATTAGTTTCAACTCTGCCATAACAACAGAGCATGCGCTGAAAGCTGAAGGTAAAGACGTGGGCAGTGTGATAACTGCGGCTGTGACGTGCTTGGCATTTACTTGGCTAAATCCACACGTTTATCTCGATACTTTTGTACTCTTAGGTTCTATTTCAACGCAATATGAGGGACAGCAGTTGGCCTTTGGTATCGGCGCAGTTACGGCATCATTTGTGTTCTTTTTTTCACTAGGTTATGGAGCAAAACTGCTTATTCCTATTTTTAAGAACCCCTTATCTTGGAAACTACTTGAGTTTGCAGTTGGATTCGTCATGCTAGCGTTAGGCATCAGTTTGCTACTTTAAAGAGCACTTCTGCTATTATCAGCCCGGTGTTTGAATCAACAGATTTATATCCGCTCTTACGCTTATTAAAAAATGAGCTTGAGCAGAGTTTGCGCTTTATTGATGCGACCTATGTGTCATTTAAAATAACTAATCCATCTAACAAAATGCTTACAAAAACACGTTTCTCTATTGGCCTTGATAGAAAGTAGCCTTGACCAGAGTTACAGCCTAGTGTCTTCATTGATAACAATTGCTCTGCTGTTTCAATGCCTTCGGCAGTCGTTTTTATGCCCATTTCTTGAATCTTTTGCAGCGTTACCTGAGTTTCTGCTACATTTGCCACGATACTTCGCTCGGTTAACTCAATGGTCAAATAGTTCAATACTCCTGGATGCTGCCAACGTATTAACGATTCACCGCCAATAACCAAACCAGGCTGGATATCAATAATGGGTTGAAATACCAAATATAGCTACTTTTCATAGGAGTACGGGTTTCAGCAACTTTCCCTACAACGCCCTAGCCGAGCTGAAGCTCCAACGGTTCAATCACACTGTGAGTCTATAACGTGCTACCGAGCGTAACTTTAGATATGCAATTTTACCAAACTTATGGTTAACCATAGGCACTTATCAATCCATGTCCAGTTCTTTCAATTTCCTGGTTAAGGTATTGCGCCCCCACCCGAGCTTCTTGGCTGCATCTTGCTTATGGCCGTGGGTGTACTTTAGCGCGCGCTGTAATAAAATTTTCTCAAAAATTGGCATTGCGTCACCTAAAATATTGTCATGACCCGCACCTAATTCCGAATCAGCCCAGTGCGACAGTAATGTTGTCCAATCGTTACTCGACTCTTCTACCTTCAGTTCGTCAGGGGAAGTGAGCAGTTCTGGAGGTAAATCAGCGGGATGAATTTCCTGCCCACTGGCCATTACTGTGAGCCATCGGCAAGTGTTCTCTAGCTGACGAACATTACCCGGCCAACCTAACTGCGATAGTACTTTCGCAGCAGCCTTGGTTAAAATTTTCCCCTCGACACCCAATTCTTTACTTGCTTTAATTAGGAAATGATTCGCTAACAAAGCAATATCTTCTCTGCGCTCATTGAGTGAAGGAATATGGATACGGATAACGTTTAAACGATGATATAAATCCTCGCGAAACTTCCCTTCTGCAACACGCTTCTCTAAGTTTTGATGTGTCGCAGCAATTATTCGCACATCGACGCTAACAGGATTGTGTCCGCCGACTCTATAAAATTGCCCTTCGGCTAACACTCTTAATAGACGAGTTTGAACATCAATAGGCATATCGCCAATTTCATCTAAGAATAATGTACCGCCATTCGCTTGCTCAAACCGCCCCTGACGTGCCCCTTGTGCCCCTGTAAATGCGCCCTTTTCATGTCCAAAAAGTTCGGATTCAACCAAATCCGCAGGGATTGCAGCCATATTTAAAGCAACAAATGTATTCGCTGAACGTGGACTGTGTTTGTGCAAAGCAAGCGCTACGAGCTCTTTACCTGTGCCTGATTGACCGTTGATCAATACACTTATTGAGGAACGCGACAGACGGCCAACCGCACGAAAGACTTCCTGCATTGCCGGCGCTTCACCAATAATCTCTGCCGTTGGACTCACTTTTTGAACCTGCCTAAGCTTAGTTTGCTCTTTTGCATGTTCCATCGCTCGCTTGGTGAGAGTTACCGCTTCATCAACATCAAACGGCTTTGGCAAATATTCAAAGGCCCCACCTTGATATGCATTCACCGCGCTATCTAAATCAGAATGCGCTGTCATGATAATAACGGGCATTTCAGGATAGTGTAGATGGATCTCTTTTAGCAAGGTCATACCATCCATTTGCGGCATCTTCACATCAGAAATGACTATCTGTGGTGCTTGGCCTGATTGCAGTTGAAGCAATAAGTCTTCTGGGTTCTCAAAGCTAACGCATGCAATGTTGGCTGCTTGCAATGCTTTTTGCAAAACCCAACGAATAGAGCTGTCGTCATCGACAATCCATACTGGTTCATTCATAACTATTCAAGCCTTTTCTTAATGGGTAAATACAAGGTAAATTCCGTATTTCCAGGATAACTCTCCACGTCGATTTTGCCATCATGGTGGTTCGTTAGATTTTGCGCTATTGATAACCCTAAACCGCTGCCATTCTGCTTACTCGTTACCATTGGATAAAAAACGGTATCTTTCAGCTCTTTAGGGATACCTGGTCCATTATCAGTAATGCTAATGAGAGCGCTCAAGCCATAACGTTTACCTTTAATCACCGACTGTCTTTCAATACGCGTTTTCAACTTAATACATGCGTTGGGTGTTTCATCCGATTTCAAAGCTTGCATGCTGTTTCGAGCAATATTTAATAGAGCCTGCTGCAACATATCAGGGTCGACAAACAAATCAGGTATCGATACATCATAGTCTCTTTCTATTTGAATCACTTGTAGCGTATCTGCGAATATAACCGCCCGTACCTTCTCAATTACCTCATGAATATTCGTCCATTTCATTTGCGGTAAAGCATTTGGCCCTAAAAGTCGGTCGACGAGTGAACACAGGCGGTCTGACTGATCAACAATCATTTGCGTAAATTCTTTCTGTTCTGGGTTGGTCAATTCTTTTTCGAGCAATTGCGCAGCGCCGCGAATGCCGCCAAGAGGGTTTTTAATTTCATGGGCAAGGCCTCGAACAAGTTCCCGCGCTGCTTCTTGCTGAGCATGCTGAATGGTTTCTTGGGTTATTTTTTTTTGTTTATCGATTTGCCTTATTTCTAGCAGCATCATGCGTTGCCCATCGGAATCAAAACAAGTGGCCGTCATGTCCGTTAACACACAACGTCCATCTTTAAAAAATAGCTGTACCTCTGTTTCACTGAAGTCTTCTCTATTTCGAAAGGCATCTTCAAATGTCGAACGCTCAATGCCATCTTCCAAAAAAAATTCATAGAATTTACGATCGTGGATTTGTTTTAAACCGGTTTCCAGCAACGCCAAGGCAGCATCATTGACATATAAAATATCAAAATGCTCATCAATAATGATCACTACTGTTTTCAACATGTTGCGCAGTTGAAACGGTGAAAGATTAATTGCAGCCAAACGGTCTTCCATAACGCCCTTTTTGTTGCACTAAAATTGTGCAATACACTATAGTATGCGATTTCATTGTGCAGTTAAATCAATCACTAAAAATGGCTAACCCTTATGCACCTTTGCGAGCACAAATGAAATGGGGCTTGCACCGCGATATGACTTAATTGCTCTTGTTTTGAGGCTTAATTAGTACTGAAGGTTTATGCATAAAAAAGCGCCTCACAGGTGACGATGCAATTACCTTGCCCGAAGTGCCAATAAAGTTTATTTGGTAGGAATACTCTCCTCTTGGTAAATCTTTTACCAAAAACGTACCAGTTGAAGACCGACGCTTTTTTTCGTGTAGAGAGAGTTCGAAGTGACCGGGGGCGTTTGGTGTAACAACAGCACTGATATTTACGTTGCCCGTTGCGTTACGAATGGTTTCATCGATAGCAGGTGAATTAACTATGAGGGTATGCTCGACCGGTGTTTTTTGTTTAATTGTTTTTAGTTGTTTCGTCTTAGCGATTGGATTTTGTAAAACTGTCGTTGTGTTAGAGGCGAAATCAACTTCAACTGCCCCTGGCGTTGGCTGGTCTGAATAAGTAATCGTTCCGTCTTGGTTAATCGTTTTGTATATTTTTCCTGCATACACAGAAGTAGAGAAAACTAGACCGATAATGATCAGCATTGAAAAACGTGTCGATGATAAGCGCTTTGCGATATTCATATAGATGACCTAATTAACCCTCTTTGCAGTTTAGCTGTTTTCAAATAAAAAAAAAGCCTGTAAACACAGGCTTTAGTATAGATTATTATATTTAGATAGCGCTGAACCGGTGTAACAATTGTGTATCGGCCTCGTTCTAAATAATAAACGCTTATATGCAGCTCTAAACGCTATAGTACAACTCAAACTCCACTGGGTGAGTCGACATGTTGATTCTTTGTACTTCAGCAGTCTTAAGTTCAATATATGCATCAATCATGTCGTTGCTCATAACGCCACCGGTGGTTAAGAAATCACGATCAGCATCCAATGCAGCTAATGCTTGCTCTAGTGAACGAGCAACTTGAGGGATAGAGGCCGCTTCTTCTGCTGGCAAATCATATAAATCCTTATCCATCGACTCACCTGGATGTATCTTGTTCTTTATACCATCAAGACCAGCCATCAACAATGCCGTAAACGCTAGGTATGGGTTAGCTGATGGGTCAGGGAAACGAACTTCAATGCGGCGAGCTCTCTCACTTGTTACATAAGGAATACGGATTGAAGCTGAGCGGTTACGTGCAGAGTAAGCTAGCATAACAGGCGCTTCGAAATGTGGCACCAAACGCTTATACGAGTTGGTTGAAGCATTCGCAAACGCATTGATTGCTTTAGCATGTTTAATGATACCGCCGATATAAAATAAAGCAGTTTCAGATAGACCCGCATAGCTATCGCCCGCGAACGTGTTCTTGCCATCTTTGCTTATTGACATATGGCAATGCATACCAGAGCCGTTATCACCTACAAGTGGCTTAGGCATAAAGGTTGCCGTTTGTCCGTAAGCATCAGCAACGTTATGTACAACATATTTATAAATTTGAATTTCGTCTGCTTTCTTAACCATGCTGTTAAATTTGCAATCGATTTCATTTTGGCCCGCAGTTGCAACTTCGTGGTGATGAGCCTCAACAACAAGCCCCATCTCTTCCATTACTAAGCACATTGCTGCACGAGTATCATGCGCTGAATCGACCGGAGATACTGGGAAATAGCCCCCTTTCACGCCAGGACGGTGGCCTTTATTGCCTCCTTCAAACTCAGCACCAGAATTCCATGCTGCTTCTTCAGCATCGATTTTGAAGAAAGAACCAGACATATCTGTATGGTAACGGACGTCGTCGAATAAAAAGAATTCTGGCTCAGGACCGAATAATACGGTATCACCGATACCAGTTGACTTTAGGAACTCTTCTGCACGCTTTGCAATGCTGCGCGGATCGCGGTCGTAGCCCTGCATTGTTGAAGGCTCTAATATGTCACAAGTGATATTGATCTGTGTTTCTTCGGCGAATGGATCCAAAACCGCGGTTGTTGGATCGGGCATAAGCACCATGTCAGATTCATTGATGCCTTTCCAACCAGCAATTGAAGAACCATCGAACATTTTACCCTCTTCAAAGAAGTCTTCATCTACCTGATGAGTAGGAATAGTCACGTGTTGCTCTTTACCCTTTGTGTCCGTAAAGCGCAAATCAATAAATTTTGCTTCGCTCTCTCTAATTAGTTCTAATGTCGACTCGATTGACATACTGTTCTCCAATAAAAAAATGTCCTTGCACAGATTTGCAGTCCGTACAAATGATAAAAACTATCCCGTAAGCGTTCAAAAATAGCTATGCAAAACTATAAGCGATATTCGTGCCATTTAGCAATCAAATAAAAAAGCACGTGAACATTGGCGTGGCTCCTAGTGATAATCGTTTTACAATATTTAGCCTGCACCAAATGAGTTAGAATTAGACCCATTTTGGTGCAATGAAAAATAAACATGTTTTTATTGGTGCAATAACGGCGCTGAAACACACAAGCATTTTAGCGTAAGCTAAAATTACGACACTTTTGCACACTTTTTTCAAATATTAGCGTAGTGTTAGTTATATACATCTCTAAAGTGCAAAGGTCGGTGCAATATTGTGCACTTTTTTTAGAAAAAATTATAAAAATGGAATGATAATATGAATTATTTAAAAATTGCAGTGTTTACTATTGTCCTTACCTCAGCGGGCTGTATCTCCTGGGTTTTTGCCAAAAGCCCCTTCAATGATATGCCACAAGGCAACTACGCACTTGATCTTAGCCATGCTTCAGTTGTTTGGAAAGTCTCTCACTTGGGTTTGTCTAATTATGTTGCTCGTTTTGCCGATTTTGATGCTTCAATCGAATATGACCCGTCCGATATCACGAAAACCAAAGTCACGGCTAAAATCAATCCTATGTCAATTCAAACGGCTTACCCAGATCCAGAGAAAGAAGATTTTGATAATACACTTGCGACCGATGAAAGCTGGTTTAACGCGGGTAAATTTGCCAGTATCGATTTTGTTTCAAGCTCTATAAAAATAACGGGTGAAAAAACGGCTGTTATGAACGGTGACCTCACTTTTCTGGGAATATCTAAACCTGTTTCACTTGACGTAAAATTTAACGGCGCAATGTTACGCCAACCTTTTAGTGGAAAACCAACGATGGGCTTTTCTGCTACAACAACTATAAAACGCACCGACTGGGGCATGGGAAAATATGCACCTAATATTGGCGATGAAGTTGAAGTGATGATTGAAGGGGAGTTTGTAAAAACAGATGACTAGTGCGACCGATGCTAAACCGTTACGCTATCACAGCGTGAGTATCCTATTGCACTGGACCGTTGTGCTTGGTTTGGTATTCATGCTTGCAAGTGGCTTGTATATGGTCAATGCCGATATCAGTAAGGCTGACCAATATAAGCTATTTCAGCTACACAAAGCTGCCGGCGTAGTCATGCTCTGGGCATTATTTGTCCGAATCTGCGTACGTATTTTCACAACGGCACCAGATCTTCCAAGCACTCTGACCAATACTGATAAAAAGAAGGCTAAGACGGGACATTTATTACTCTATGTGGCTTTGGTGATCATGCCTCTATCAGGCTGGGTAATGGTCTCTGCAAGCCCTTTTGGGCTGCCTACCTTTGTATTTATTGATTGGTTAAAATGGCCTCATATTCCTGGGATTGCAAGAAACAAAACGGTTGAAACCATCGCCAACAATACACACTGGGTAACTGCCGCAGTGCTGTTTACGCTCATTATAGGTCACATCGCTGCTGTTATATGGCACAAAAAAGCACATGGCCTTAATTTATTAAACCGAATGTGGTGGTCAAAGTACAAAGATTAATTAAACTCACAACAGCAACAAATATTTGGGAAAATAACCATATGTTAAAAACGCTTGTATTGCTTAACCTAACAAAGAACATCAACAGCCCTAAAACAAAAGAAAGAATTAATTGTGGCTACTCACTTATATTGTGCTCTTCGTTATACATGGCGATTACCTTAGCGTTTGCTCCCTTTGCTGCTGCACAACAGAAACTCACCTTCAGCGCTAAAGACAGTAAAGTCAGTTTCGCTGGAGAGCATGTCGGCATGAAATTCTCTGGGGTTTTTAATAAATGGAATGCAGAACTTGTGTTGCCTCCTGCAGATTCACCTAAAATCACAGCTACATTTTATGTTGCATCAGCGAAGACAGGTGATAGCACGTATGACAGCACCCTACCCGAGGGTGACTGGTTTGATGTTAAGAATCATCCAAAAGGACTATTCGAAAGTGAGCAAATAATTTCGAAAGGAAATGATTACGATGTTACTGGAAATTTAACATTGCGCGGCATCAGTCAACCAGTTTCATTCCTTTTGAAAGATAATGGTGCAACGCTATCTGCAAACTTCAGCGTCAACCGACTTGCCCATAAAATTGGGTTCGAATCTGATCCCGACGCAGAATGGGTTAGTAAAGAAATTGACATGACTCTATTGTTGAATAAATAGGTAAAGCTGCGACCCTTGCACATCAACAAAACACTTTGGGCCATCTAAAACATCCTCTGTCATCCTTGCGAAAGCAAGGGCTTCCATCATTTATAGTGGATTCGAACAAAATAATTTTTTGATTTTCGGGCGGGTTTAGGAGGTTCCTGCATGCGCATAATACTGTTCGTTTAAGAAGTGATCGCTTGATTCTAATGACGGAGGGGGTAAAAAAAATCTAGATTCAGTGGTGAATAATCAAGTATTTAACTATTTTTGCAGACAAATTGGCAAATTTTGTCGCTAATTGAATAATAAATCTGTACAATCCGCGCCCAACAATCCTAGGGGCTTTTTCCCTTCGTATTTATCTATTGAGAGTAAAAAATGCCTTCAGCCATTGCAAATCTTCGCAATATCGCGATTATCGCTCACGTCGACCACGGTAAAACCACACTCGTTGACAAGCTTCTTCAACAATCCGGCACATTAGCGAGCCGCGGCGTAGCCGAAGAGCGCGTAATGGATTCGAACGACATTGAAAAAGAACGTGGCATTACCATCCTTGCTAAAAACACGGCAATTAACTGGAATGAATACCGCATCAACATTGTAGATACTCCCGGACACGCCGATTTCGGTGGTGAAGTAGAGCGTGTTATGTC
>Ga0075467_10003676_pt1 | contig 11678 bp, 10 predicted proteins | sample DEB08_DNA_9_FD_75067 | JGI IMG/M metagenome (GOLD analysis project Ga0075467, IMG submission 75067) | Aqueous microbial communities from the Delaware River and Bay under freshwater to marine salinity gradient to study organic matter... | ecosystem: Environmental > Aquatic > Marine > Coastal ...
GACCCCGTGATCACGCAGGCAGCGGCGCGCGGTGTGGCAGTGATTGCGCGCGAGATTATGGGTGGGCCGCAGGCCATTTCGGGCGCGGTTGACCCTGCCGGCTATGCCCAGACCCGCATCGCGCAGATGGTTATGCACGACGATGTGGCCTTGCCGCTTATTGGTACAACCAAGATAGCCAACCTGCTGGTTGCCATCGCCGCCGCCCGCAACTTTTGACTCAAGAGGCAAACGCGTATGAAAATTGCATTTATCGGCTGCGGCTTTGTCTTTGACATCTATATGCGGACAGTTCAGGCGCATGGCGAGCTAAAGATCGCAGGGGTTTTTGACATTAACCCTGACCGTATGCGCCGGGTCAAAGCGTATTATGGGCTTGCAACATATGATAGTTTCGAGGCCGTTTTGGCCGACCCATCGATCGAGGCGATCATCAATTTGACCCCCATAGCCGCCCATTTTGAGGTTAGTAAACAGGCGCTAGAGTCCGGCAAACACGTTTTTTCCGAAAAGCCTCTGACCAAGAACCTTGCCCAATCGCAAGAGCTGTTTCAGATTGCTGAGGCGAATGGCAAACGGCTTTACGCAGCGCCGACCAACATTTTTGCCGATAACATTCGCACGATTTTTCGAGCGGTAGAACGAGGCGCGATTGGAAAACCTCTGCTGATCTACGCAGAACTTGACGATAGCCCGATCCACCTGATGCAATTTGAAAAGGTCAAAAGCCCGACCGGCGCCCCTTGGCCCTTGCGAGATGAAATTCTGGAAGGCTGCACATTTGAACATATCGGCTATCACCTTGTGTGGATTTGCGGGCTTTTGGGGCCAGTAATTTCAGGCACGGCCTTTTCCAGTGAACTGATCGAGGATAAGATCGCAGGCTTGCCGTCTCGCGTGGGTACACCGGATTATTCTGTTGCCTGCTTGCATTTTGCGGGTGGGGCGAGTGCGCGTATCACCTGCAGCGTGGTCGCACCGCGCGATCACAAAATGCGCATTATCGGCCGAGAGGGAGAGTTGATATCCGACACTTACCGTCAGTTCCGCAGTCCTGTTTATTTTGAGCGTTATACTTCGACCAGCTTGAATGCCCGAAAGTTCAGAACAATCCGCAAGCTGCCGGTGCTTGGCCGTTTGCTGGGGGTTGGGGGGCGGCAATTGAGGTTGGCGCAAAACTGGAAATCCGATGCGGTTAGAAAGAGCCAGTTGCGCCGCCCGTCGCTGAGGCAAAGGCTTGTCGAATGGCTGCGCCGCCGCGAAGTCTATGCCCAAGACAAGCTTGTCGGCGTAGCCGAGATGGCGCGCGAAAGACGGCAAGGACAGCCGCAATACATGCCAAAAGATTTTATCCTGCACATAAATGAGCTGACGCTTTTGGTGCAAGCTGGCGGAACGGGTGGCCATGCGTTCAGGCCAAGCACGTCTTTTCAGCCGATTGGCCCCATTCCGGGTACGATGGAGTGAAGGCCAGTTCGAAACGTGGAATTCCATTGAAAGGCACTGGATCGCACTGCCGCTCGTCAAAAACGATGTAGCTCTCTTCTGCCGAAAGAGGAAAGGGCTTAGCAACTGTATGAGGGGGACTGAAGGGATGCAGTTTTCAGCACACCCTTAATTTGGAAAACGTTCAAAGGCAGCTTGTGAGTGCGCAGTTCGGACGCCCAAGTCGAACTTGATTTGTCTCCCCACCACGGTTGCCCAAATCGCACTGCGGCAGTAGGTTTCGAGGAGTGTAGTGGAGGTTGTCTTATGCGGTGGATTGTTCGAATAGCCTCAGGGCTTGTCATGCTGGTCATGGTATTGGTTGGAACGGTTTTTTTGATCCCATCCGAAAAGGTGGCGAGCCTTGCCACGGCACAGTTTTTCAAGGCGACAGGCCGCACGTTGACGATTGAGGGCAATGTGAGTCCGACAGTGTGGCCCGTGTTGGGGGTCAAGACCGGGTTTGTTCGGGTTGCCAATGCAGACTGGTCGCGCGAAGGTCCGATGCTCGAGGCGCAAGGCCTCGCAATTGGGGTGGATATGGCATCGCTGTTTGGCGGCGATGTTAAGGTCACCAAGATTGAGGTGCTCCAGCCGCAAATCATCCTTGAACGCCGCAAAGATGGCGTTGGAAATTGGGAGATTGTGAAAGCGGCGGCACCGAAGCAGGGCGGCAATGCGGCACCCTCGCAAGATAGCAGGACGACACCGACAGATCCCATTGCACAGGCGCGGCGGATCACGCTGGACTATGGCGCAATCAAGGATGGGTCCGTTTTGTTCGTAGATCATAGCACGGGCGCGCGTGCCATTCTGAAAAACATCTCAGCCGAGGCCAAGGTGCCAGACTATACAGGCCCCGCAACCTTGTCCCTGTCGGCGCTTAAGGACGGGATAAAGGTTGCAATTGCAGGGCGGGTGGCGCGGTTTGATCAATTTGCCTCAGGCAAAGTGGGTGATGGAGAATGGAGCGTGGACGTCGGTGGATCGTCGTTCACGTTTGAGGGCCGGATGGGTACGATGCCTTTGGTAGCCGAAGGTGCACTGGTGGCGGACCTAACAGACCTTGCCTCAGTGGCAGAAGTTGCTGGGCAAGCGGCTCCGTCATTGCCGCAAGGTTTGGGTGCCGACACACGAAAGCTATCGGGACAAATCACCCTGACCAATGCTGGCTCTTTGCATCTGCGTGATGGAACCATTGTGCTGGACAGCAACAGGCTGGCCGGAGATCTTGACCTGACGTTTGACCGCGCTCGTCCCAAGCTAACGGCCAAAGTCATGGCGGGCGGCCTTAACTTTGCAAGCCTTACGGCGGGCGGTGCTGCCCCAACGATTGCTGGGGGTGCGACCGGAAATGCGGCTCCCGCTACTATAGGTTGGTCACGCGCGCCGATTGATGTGAGTGGACTTGCGGGCTTGGATGCCGCGGTGACTTTGACGGTTGACAGCATTGACATGGGGCTTGCGCAGTTAGGGCGGACACGTTTGCTCATCACGCTAGATAGGGCGCGCATGGTTATTGAGGCGCGCGAACTGCAGGCTTACAGCGGTAATCTTGCTGGCAGTTTCGTGATCAACGGGCGCGGTGGGTTGTCGGTGGGTGGTGATCTCAAAGCGGCCGACGTGGCGATGCAGCCGTTCTTGCAAGCCGTTGCCAAATTTGACCGCTTGATTGGCACGGGTGATATGAGTGTGAAGTTTCTGGGTGTCGGCAACAACATGGCAGCGATCATGGCGTCATTGTCAGGATCGGGCAATCTGAAGTTTGATAAAGGAGAGCTTCGCGGCCTAGATCTCTTGGGGATGCTGCGAACGCTTGATATGAGCTATGTTGGCGAGGGGCAAAAGACAATTTTTGACGCGATAACAGGGTCATTTACGATACAAGGTGGCGTTTTGCGCAATGATGATCTGCGTTTCATGGCACCATATGTCAGCGCCAGGGGGGAAGGGCGTGTGGGGATCGGCGCGCGCGACCTGGACTACCGATTAACTGCGACAGCATTGGCCAAAGCGGATGGAAGTGGCGGTGTTACTGTGCCTGTGATCATTTCAGGCGCTTGGGCCCAGCCAAAGTTCCGGCTGGATATGAATGCGTTGATTGACCAAAATTTGGCCGAGGAAAAAGCGCTTTTAAAGGAAAAGGCCAAGGCAGAAGAAGCCCGCGTTAAAGCAAAACTGGAGGAAGAGTTGGGCATTCAGCGACAAGAGGGCGAAAATCTGGAGGCTGCAGCAAAGCGCCGCGCACAAGAGGCTTTGGAGGCAGAAGCAGCTCGGGCCTTACGTAGGTTGTTGGGCGACAACTGATCCGAACAGGTATCGCGCAGCAGGTGAGTGTCTTATTCCGGCGCTGCTGGTCGGGCTGATATTTTTTGCTATTGAAAAGGGTGACGCGAATTCGATTGGTCTTTGTTTGGACAGCGAGGCTGACCGTTTTGCCGTGCCCACCGGACGCTAGGCGTCAACAATAGCTGCCTCGATTAACCGGAACTTTGCTCGGTTGGAATGCGGAGGACTTGCCCCCTGATCCGCCCTTTAAACTTTGACCGACCATAGGTAGAGTTTTCCCCCTTCGATCAGGATGACAGGCAGGTGACGCCCTCCGATTTCGCCAGTATGAGCGGAACCTTTTTGCGGATCGTGCGCTCGCTGATTTTTGGCAACACGGAAGACCCTGCGGTTGATTTCCAAGGGGATCCTGCTTTGTTAAATCAATAGGTTTTTTTGTTTGTGGACCTTACTAAGCACCCGCATGTGAAGCCGGATTTGGTGCAAACCCTCGAAGACGGGCTGCTCGGTGATACGACAAAAGCGCTTACTGATCGGGCACCGAGTGAATGGCAAATTGGTCGAGACCAGCGTCATTCGCTTCGATATAGCGGTATTGTTCCCGCACCCCGGCTTCGGTGAGTTCGCGCAACACTGTTAGTACCGTATTAGGTGCATGATCGGCACACAGGTCAGCCATTTGCGACAATTCTTCAAGCGCTATGGGCAAGGCGGCTTCAAGGCTTGGTGCATTGTACACATCAACGAAATGCTGGGCGATGTGGCGGGCCAGTGCATCGTATTCGGCATCTTCAATCTGCGTGGTCGCAACGAATGTGACGCGGCCGAATGTTTCAACCCCAAGCCAGCCATTTGCAAAGGCCTGGCGAGCTTTGCCGACCAGATCGCCCTGTGACCAATTGGAAAATTCAAATCCGCCCGAAACGGCCCATTCGCCCGTTCGCGCAGGATTGTGAAATACATTTGTGTCGCTTTCGTCAAAATGGATCGCACGCGCCAGCAGGTGAGGCATATTAGTCTGTCTCCAACAGTTTTGAGAGAGGGATGAGATGGGTTTTTTGGCCGAGTTTCAGCAGCATCCCAAAGTTTTCGTCGACCCCCAGAAATTTACCCAAATGATGGGTTCCATCCAACGGCAAGGATATGTCGCCGCCAATGTTCCATGCAAGCGCGCTCCAGTTTCTATGCAAATCGGCGCGGCCTTTCGGGTCATCCAACCCATTCAGCCATAGCATCGAATGGCGCGACCATGCTTCCAAGATAAGTGTCGGGTCAATATCGGCGCAACCTTCTTGCTGCAACGACGTCCAGTCGGGCGTCTCACCAGGCTCCAGCGCGTCAGGCAACGACAGTGTGAGCTCTAGTCCAACAACCATCCAGTCCGGCTCTGCCGAAGGGTCACGCGTTGAGGCAGCGACATGCAACCCGCCGACATGGCCACCGTTCATGCGGATGCCGCCTGTCCAATCGAGGTGCACGGCGGTTTCGGGCGGTGCATGTGCGCCAAGCGCGTTCTGGATGCCAAGAGCACAGGCACAAAACGCAGCCATTGCGGCTTCAAGCGGAACTTCTGGTGCCAGAACAAGGGCCGCGCGCAACCGTTCCGTTGATAGCGACCAGGTGAGCAAGCCGGAATCGACTCCTTTTTGGGCTTCGCGGACTGCAACCGAAAATGGATTGGCAGGGCCAGTGGCGAGGCCCTTCAGCAGGGGTGGGAACGTTGGCGCAATAGTCATGCGTGCCCCTTGGTGATTAGATGGCGTGCCAAATCGCGAAAGGCGCGAGCCTGCGAAGAGGTGGGCTTTGATACGACAATCGGCGCGCCCCCATCTGCTGCGGTGCGAATATCGAGATGCAACGGAATTTCTGCCAGCAGGGGTACCCCCAGCTTTTCCGCCTCTCGTGCCACGCCACCATGGCCAAAGATATGCTCTTCATGCCCGCATTGGCTGCAAATATGGGTGGACATGTTTTCGATCAGCCCAAGAATGGGAGTGCCTAGTTTGTTAAACATATCAATGCCTTTCCGGGCATCAAGTAAGGCTATATCCTGCGGCGTTGAAACGATGATCGCGCCATCAAGATGTGATTTCTGCGCAAGCGTCATTTGCACATCGCCCGTTCCGGGCGGTAGATCGACGATCAACACATCCAATGCGCCCCACTGCACTTGAAACAACATTTGCTGCAGCGCGCCCATCAGCATCGGGCCGCGCCAAACAACGGCCTCATCCTCTTGGGTCATCAAGCCAAGCGACATCAGCGTGACGCCATGGTTGCGCAAAGGCAGAATTGTTTTGCCATCGGGCGATTGTGGTCGCCCCGAAACACCGAGCATGCGCGGCTGGCTGGGGCCGTAAACATCGGCATCAAGCAGTCCGACTTTGCGACCTTCGGCGGCCAAGGCTGTTGCAAGAGTGGCTGAAACCGTAGACTTGCCGACCCCGCCTTTGCCCGAGGCAATCGCCAGAATGCGGGCAACACCGGGGATCTTTTCAGGCCCGTCCGCTTTGGCCGGGCCATGTGAATGGCTATGGCCCTTTGATTTAAGGTCAGGTGGCGGCGCGGAAACGGTATGTGCCGTCATTACAATGGAAACGTTCTCTACCCCAGCCAGCGCCCGGATTTTGGCCTCGGCTTCAGCGCGTGTTTCTTCCATCTTTTTGGCGCGTGCTGGATCAATTTCCAACACGAAGCGCACATTGCCGCCGTCCACTGTAAGAGCGCGTACCATACCCGCAGACACAAGGTCATTGCCGCGGATAGGGTCTTTGATTGTTTTCAAGATGTCGAGAATGCTGTCACGGTTTAGCGTCATTCGGTTGGCCCCGTGATTTTGCCTTCGACGGTATGGGTCAGGTCGATCCCATCAATGGTCAGGACCATGCGGGCCGTCAGCGGTTTGCCTGCCACAGATGGCCCGGCGTCGCGCACTGCGGCCTCAATTACTTGCTGCGATGTGACGCCGACCTGTTTGAGGAATTTGCGAAGGGACATGTTGAACTCATCATCCATGATAAGGCTCCTTTTGGAATTGACCAAGATGCATCGCTTTGCCTAGCTTAGCAGGGCAGGGGGGAAATAGATGCGAATTTTCATTCTTATTTTTGGGCTTTTGGCGGGGATGGCAAGTGCCGAGGAACCGCGTGGATTTCTGTTGAATGTCCCCACTGATCTGGCAGACGTTGGGTTGCTGGATCACATTTTGCCGCGCTTTGCATTGAAAACTGGACGAAGGGCCGAAGTAGTTTCGGGTGCGGCTGATGTAGTGATTGTGGCTGGCGGCGATGCCCCCGCATTTGCCCGCGGTGACAAAGTGTGGTCGGTCGAGGTATCGACCAATAGCGATGCGGGCGCGCGGTTCAAAGTTTGGTTGCGGTCGGACATTGGGTTGAACACTGTTGCCAGTTTTCAGCCCGTTGTCGGGGAGCGGTTTCACGCTTTTGCCCAACCCGTTGTTAAGACCGAAACTGTCTTTGACGGGGATGCTACCCGTGGGCTGGCTGTGGCGCAGGCCCATTGTGCACGTTGTCACCGGGTTACGGAGGGTGGAACGGCGATCGGTATTGGTTCGACTCCGTCCTTCATGGCCTTGCGCGCTTTGCCCGATTGGGCGGCGCGGTTCAGGGCATTTTACGTCCTGAACCCGCACCCTTCCTTTATGAAGGTTGATGGCATTAGCCCGGAATTTGATCCGATGAGGCCGCCATCCCTTGTTCCCGTCTTGCTCACGCAAGATGAGGTAGAAGCGGTTCAAGCTTATGTCTCGCGCCTTGCCCCGGCCGATTTGGGGGCGGCTGTTGTGGCAAAATAGGGGTTGCATCAGTGATCGCGGCGCTTTGTCAGGTAATCATCGGTGGTCCGCACGCGTGGCCGCTCGGCGCTGGCAAAAGGGTTGTTTGTGCTGTGGTATTGCGCCTGAATACGGCAATCATCGCACATCTGGATCAAACGGCCCGCACCACCTTCCATAAACATAGAGTGCTTGCCTGCCAGCTTTTCTGTGATCTTTTCGATGGTGGACTTCACTCCAAACAATTTGCCGCATTCTACGCAAGGGAATGGCTCTTCTTCATGCAGAACGCGTTGCGTAAAGGCGGCATCGGTTGGATCAAATTGCGGTTGCAGTTTGATCGCGTTCTCTGGGCACACCGTTTCGCAAATTCCGCATTGCAAACAAGCATCTTCTTGAAAGCGCAACTGGGGTTTGTCGGGGTTATCCAGCAACGCGCCATTCGGGCACAGCGACGCGCAAGAAAGGCACAGTGTGCAGGTGTCAGAATTGACGATAACCGCACCATAAGGCGAGCCTGCGGGCAGCGGAACCGGGGCTTTTGCATCCTGCAACAAGGCTTTGCCGGCAAGTCGCGCGATTTGACGGCGGCTTCCCATCGCCAAAACCGGCGCAACAGACAGTGGGGCTGGGCGCGCCGCATAGAGGAGGTCTGATAACGCGTCTGGATCAGCGACATCAATGAGCCGCAAACGATCTGCACCGCCCATGGCAGCGGCCAGCGCTATCTCGGCGTTGATTGGATCACGCTCGGTACGCGGTGCGGCCAGAATGTCGATAGCATGGAAACCCGAGGCAAGGGCAGCAAGCAACTCGGCGTGGCCGAAACCGGCCAAGGCCTCAACGCCAAGCGGGATAACATCGGCAGGCAAGCCACGCCCAAAACGCGCAGAAAGCGCAATCATTTCAGTGCCGTGTTCTGCGTCGTGGACCAAAAGGCGCGGGGCTTTGCCCCCGGCGGCCAAATATGTTTCGGCCAAGGTGCGGATGCGGGTTAGAAGATGCGCGACAGGCGGGGTATCATAGCTGATTGCACCAGAAGGACACAGCGCAGCACAGGCCCCGCAACCGGCGCAGACCATAGGGTCAATGTCGATGTGGTCGCCATCGGGACGGATTGCGCTGGTCGGGCAAACATCAAGACATCGCGTGCACCCGGTCTGACCCGCGCGCGAATGGGCGCACAGGTGTTGCTCTAACAAAAGGTGCAAGGGCTTTTCAAATGTGCCGACCATTTGGCTCGCGTCATACACCGCTGCCGCAACCGCGAGTGGGTTGCCGGGGTCGGCGCGCAAATATCCGTCGCGCTTGTGCGGCGCCGGGAACAGGCTGGGGTCACCTGACAGATCAAGGATCACGTCACAGGTCGTCGTTGCGCCATCGCGCGGGGATCCAAGGCCAAAACCACCACGCCCGCCGGGTTCCAGCATTTGCAGCGCGTCCATGTGCAAAGTGAAATTGCCCAGCGTTCCCGTGGCTTGTTTCAGCCGTCCGCGCACCACCTCGACCTTACGGGTCAACGGCATGTCACCATCATCGGTGATCAAAACCGTGACCGCGAGAGTTTGTGCTAGTTTTTCGGCTGCGGGCAAAGCAATCGCGGCCTGCCCAATCACAAGGCAAATGCCTTCAGATGTGACATCAACGGACTTGTAACTGGGGGCTTCTAATTGGCTCTCGGCAATCAAAGCGGCCATTTTGGGCATGGTTTTCGGATCATCCGACCAACCCGCCCGATCGCGAATATCAACAAAATCTGGTGCGGCGATACCTAACTCTGTAGCCAATTCCTCGAAGCGAGGGGCTTCCTGAACGCATGCGATGAGGGCGTCGCCCGCGAAAATGGCAGACTCGGCCGCCTTCAGGCCAGTGGTGCAAAGCGCCGTGTGGATGCGTGAACATTTCAGCCCTGTTGCGGCTGCGATACCTTCGGCATCGATGCTCTGGCTCTCCAAACAATTGCATAGAATCAGGTGTTTAGCCACGTTTCCTCCCATGTCACATGTGCATCATTGTAAGGCCTGTGCATCATGCAGATCGAAACTAGGCACGAAAGCCCTATAGCCGTAAAGGCCCATCCTTCGCGAAAAGTGCTGATTCGTTGATTTTAGAGGGAAAGCTTTCTGATAAAAACACACAGGTTTTTACTGGCGGACAATTCGTCCAGTCATTGTGGCTTGGCGTTTGGTCGAACTGGACAAAATGTCCACATCCCGCATGTCCCGAACCAAATCTCATCGATTCGGTAAAAAATTTATAGGAACGGTGATTATAATAGGGTCAACTGGAGTTCAGCTTGTTGAGCCTTGGGAGGGGATCACCGACATATGACGCTTGTTCGCGCATCTATGCCAATTGGCATTGTGGTCCGCAAATCGCCGGGCGTTACCCGTTGGGCCAAATGGTCTTGGCGGGTCGTGGCTATTTTGCCGGGCGCTGGGCCTGCGTCTTGGCGAGAGTTGCGGCGCGAAGGTGAAGCGGTTGAATATCACGCCGCGACCTTGACCGTTGATCTGTGGTCTACCGATACTGAAGCTTATTTGGTCGGTCTTTCGGCCAAAACGCCGAGCGTTGTTGTGGTTTTGCGCGAAACCACTGATCCTGATAGCGACATGCCGTTCGAACCTGTGATCGTGACCGCCTCGCCCTATGAGGGGCAGGACTACCTTGATAGTGGTGATGGGCTAATCGAGGCAGTGCCTATGCCGCTTGGGATGATCGGTTGGGTATATGATTTCGTGAAAGAGCACCATGTCGAGGAGCAGTTCATCAAGCGCAAGCGCGACAAGCAGCGGGTTGATATGGTTGAGGATGGGAAGGGCGATGCCCGCATCCGGCAGCTTTCCGACGTGTATCGCGCGCCGCGCGGAACCGGGGAGGTTCAGTGATGGTCGCCGAGGCAACTTTCTGGGGACGCCGTAAAGCCGCCGTTCAGGCAGAGGCCGCCGCTGAAGCAGCAGCCGCACGCTTGGCCGCGGAAGTGGCCGAGACCGAAGCGCTGGCGGCCGAGCAAGCTGACAAAACCGAGGCCGAGATTTTGACGGATTTGGGCTTGCCCGACCCTGACACCATGGCGATGGGCGATGATTTCTCAGCCTTTATGGGCCGTGCCGTTCCCGAATACCTGCGCCGCCGTGCACTGCGCAAGCTTTGGTTGAGCAATCCTGTTCTGGCAAATCTGGATGGCTTGGTCGACCATGGCGAGGACTATACCGATGCCGCCACGGTCATTCCGGGCATGCAGACGGCCTATCAGGTTGGCAAAGGTATGATGTCGCACGTGATCGCGCTTGCAGAGCAAGCTGTGGCAAAGGCCGAGTCCGAATGTGATTTCGATAATGAAGATAACGTTGAGGCAAAGGTTGATCTGTGCGACTCTGAAAACGATGCGGAAGAGCCAGTGCATGTCGCCACGATAGACACTCGGGAGGTCACAACAAATGCTCGGGACGCGCGCGATGAGGATATCGTAGACCGCCCGCGACGCCACATGCGTTTTGAATTTTCACGCTAGGGACTTAGAATGCCAGCAGTTGCCACAGACCACCGGATTGCCGAAGAGGACGCGCTGCGTGCTGATCTTTACGGCTTTTTGTCTGCGCTTTTGGCGACCCCGCCGAGCCGCGACCTGCTGGCGCGCACCGCAGGTCTGAATGGTGATGAGACTCCGTTGGGGAAAGCGATTTCGACGCTCGCAAAACTCGCCAAGGCTGCGACACCCGGATCTGTTGAGCGGGAATTCAATGCGCTGTTTATCGGGCTCGCACGCGGCGAATTGCTGCCCTATGCCAGCTATTACATGACCGGGTTTTTGAACGAAAAGCCGTTGGCATTGCTGCGGGCCGACATGGCGGCGCAGTCGATTTCGCGGGCGCCATCGGTTTATGAACCGGAAGATAACATCGCCAGCCTGATGGAAATGATGGCCGGTATGATCGTGGGGCGTTTTGGACGTATTGCGACCATTCCTGAACAGAACACCTTCTTTAATGCCCATATCAGCACGTGGGCATCGCATTATTTTACCGATCTGCAAGTCGCTAAATCATCGGTGCTTTACGGCTCTGTCGGGGCTTTGGGTGTGGCATTTATGGATATTGAACGCGAAGCA
>Ga0075467_10003678_pt1 | contig 11671 bp, 2 predicted proteins | sample DEB08_DNA_9_FD_75067 | JGI IMG/M metagenome (GOLD analysis project Ga0075467, IMG submission 75067) | Aqueous microbial communities from the Delaware River and Bay under freshwater to marine salinity gradient to study organic matter... | ecosystem: Environmental > Aquatic > Marine > Coastal ...
CAAACACACGAGGACTTGCTGCATCAAGACCACTCAAGAGTACACAAAATCTTGCGCACGATCTATTATTGGCCAGGCATGGAAGCCACAGCAGAAAAATTCATCACAAAGTGCCAAATTTGTCAAATTAACAAAAACAGGCGACTGCATCTAAAATCCTCTTTTGTAAAAAGAGGGATCAACGAACTTCCGCTACCTCGGCAACAATACGGATTTGACTTTTACGGTGTTCCAAAAGGAGAAATATTGGTCATCGTGGACTTGTGCACAAGGGAAACGACGCTTGTCTTCATGTCCACAAGAGACCAGGACAAGGTGGCACAAGCAATATTAAACAATGTAATTTTCCTAAGAGGAGTCCCGACTGTTCTGCGTAGCGACTCTGCGCCAGAGCTGGTTGCCGGAATTGTTAGGGACATCAACAAATACCTCGACATTTCCCAAGTCCAAACGGGTGGATACAACCCCAGAGGAAACGCCATTTGCGAAAGAGCTAACCAAACCATCGGTGCAATGCTGCGAAAATGCGAGGATCGCCACTACAAGAATGTCAAAAACTACCTTCCAGCCATGGCATTTGCCATGAACTGCACGCACTCAGACGCCCTAAATTGCACCCCTTTCGAAGCCGGGCACGGGTTACCTGCCCGAACCATCGCGCAAGCAAGAGCCCACTCCGCCCAAGTGCAATTTCGTGCTGGGGGCAACGACGACATGTGCGTCCAGGACATATCAAAAAAGTTCGACGCCAGCATCCACAAAGACACCATGGAATTAGCCACGCAAATGTGGTGGGCCGCACAACAAGAAAGCGAATACCAACGCAAGCTCACTAGTGAAAGGCTAAACCAAGCTGGTAGAAAAATAAGCACAAAAGCCTTCAATGTGGGAGACGAAATTTATTTCTACAAACCCCCCAGCCAAGACCAAGCGTTAGCCATGGGCCGCAAAGTGAAACACATGGCACATTATCATGGTCCGGCGGTCATCACCGAATCATTGGGGAGCAACTCTTACAAATTCTCCTACGAAGGAAAGGCATTTCAGCGTGATGCCGGCATGATCTTTAAATACTTCCCTATGCCAGAGGATGTTTCCTGGACGGACGAAAGGCACCTCTTAAAGCCCTCCAAGCACAAACCCTCAACGCAATTATGGCCAGGCGAATTCATCATAACAAAGGACGATGAAGCTTCAGCAACGTGGTACGTCGCGCAGGTCGCACAAGTCTTACCGGACCGCGCAAGAATAAACTATTATACAACCATCACGCCGCCCCTTGAGGACTACAACGCCGCAAGCCCCTCCTCGCGCCTCAAAAGGCTCAGCGAGACTACATTTCAAAGAACCTGGTGCCTCGAGCTCGGAAGAGGCAAGGCCACAACAATTCCGCCCAAGGAAAACAGAAGAGAAAAGGATCTCTATCGCGGAGACCTACCAAGCAACGAATGGGACAACTTATTTTTGATTCGCAACGTCGCCCTTCAGGCCGACGGTCGGTTAGACGACAAATCAGCTAAATTAGCTGCAGAACTCCACATCCCACATCACCAAGGTGCAGGTGGAGATGATAATTTCGAGTACGTTTAATGCCAGGGACATGTGGCCACATGAAAATGTGGACACGGACACCTGGCCACGAGCCTCTCCGGTGCATAACCTATTACCCCCCAGAGCAGTAAATCGCCTTACGGCTGTGGCTCAAAAAGGGAGCGAGATCGGGAAACCCTCACGAGGGGAACGAGAACTGGCAAGGGAAAGCTTAATTGATGAAACGGTCAGCACACTGAGGATTAGACATGCTCTAAAAAGCGAACAAGAAAACTACACGAAGACCCAGACTACAAGAAGAAAATTTTAAATGGGAAGTTTCATTAGGAAATTTTTCCGTAACATAGAATAGAATTAGAAGCCCTGCTCACCCGTCGCAGCTCACTCCCAGCAGATACAAAATTTCAAATCAGAAATGGCTCTCGGTGAAAGTGCGGCCCCAGGCAACCCAAGGATAAAGGCGCCGTGCATTTAGCAGCCCCTCCTAAATTTTGGAAATCAACACAAGCGATTTCCAAATTTCAAAACCCGATGCGCGTCACACGCGTGGCCGCGTTTGGTGCAACCGCAGCTTTCCGTCACGAAGGTTTGCGATGCAGACTCAGCGTTATTTCAAAGAAGAACTTCGCCAGAGCACACCCGTGATCCCACCCTAGACCTCACGGAGCCACCAAGCAAAGAAGCTAGTGGAGACAGAAGTACGTCGGAGCGCCCTGTCCGCTTCCGTTCTACTTTCAATTGTTCCACCCAGCAACCGTCTCCTCAGAGGCGGTGACTGTGTGTGGGGGCATGTCAGAATGTAGATCGCTCTCAAGATTAACAGCCGTTCATCTTGCCCGTGGCTTGGCGCCTCCTGCTCTTAGCTAGGGCCGGTTGTGTTAAGGCGCGGGGTAACTCCGCTGGTGCGCGAGCATAGCGCGGGTTGACTGCTTAAGTGCCCCTTCGGCGCGCAAGCAGAAAGGACACAATAGAAGAATATAGATAGGCGCGTCAGCAAAGGTAGGACTGATGGCCACCTCGGTTACAAACCTCTGACGTGCATAAAGTAGATTTAGATAATAATTTCATTGGATGTTATGTTGATCTCCCCTTCCAACTTTAGTTGTGACGCCGAGCCTATTTGAAAGGCGATTGGCTTTGTAGTGAGGTTCAACATAGATTAAATCAGGAGGTGCTTGCAAAGGTAGGACTGTACCTCCAAAGGCACGACTGATTCTTCGGTTAAACTGTTATAAACATTTTACATCCAATAGAAATACTTTATTATGTCTAAGCTCTAATCGTTTTGTGAAAATGGGTTTCTTTCGTTGCTTGCAACGAGAGTGCCCGAAAAGGAGGAACGATCCCCGCGTCGTTCTCTGCCTTCACTTCTTCAATTCTTCTACTTCCTTCGTCTACCGTCTTGTACGTCTTCCCGCGCACCCATACGGTAAGTACAGTTTTGACATCTTCTGCAGAAGATCGCTCTTGACGCGTGTGCACACGTCAGTAAGATGGCAACCCCAGACTTACCTACGGATGAGCGTAGACGAAAACTCGACAGCGACGACTCTGACGACTCTGATGAGAACGTTCTCGTGGTCGAACGTATACCTCAGGAGGTGAAGGCTCCATCGGACGACGCGAAGATGTCCAGCGACAAGCCCGCGTCTGGTTCCGCTCGCAAGAGACCAGCCTCCGAAGGATTTGATATGCTGAAGACTCTCGGCACGTCCACGAAGAAACGGAATACCGAAGGTCACAATGGACATGCGCTTGATAGGCGCACGAAACATTGGAAGGATGACCCTAAATCCTCCAGTGACAACTCAACAGACCCTGACGGAAGCAAGAATGCCTCTCTTCGAGCGATGCATCCAGATGTATCTGAGCAATTGGAAAATCTCTCCCAGCTCCTCCAACTCATGAAACTCCACCAAGAGACCCTCGACGCGATTCCCCCTCCCAATACCAAGGACAAAGACCTCAAGAAGAACACCACGCAGAAGGCATATTGGAAGCAGCTGCAAGAGAATCGCAAGGTCTTGAAGGAATGCGTCAACCAGCTCGCCAAATCGGTGAAGGCGCTCAAGCCATTTGCAGACTCATCTGGCGACGTCGGTGTGGTTCACGCCGATCTGCAGTCGTACAAGAACTTTGTTGACAAGCTCGAGAAGCATGGTGACGCGTTCGAAGAAAGGGCCAACGCCCTGAATACCAAGGCCGAGGAGGTACTGAACTCCGTATCGTCCCTCCAGGACTCTTCAAACACTTTCTCTCAGCTTCAGGAATCCTCCATGGACGCCTCTGAGAAGGCTCAGCTCAGCACCACCAAGACCCTCGACCACATGGGCAGCACCATCAGCGATATCCAACGCTCGCTCGACTCACTGGTTAAGATTGCCAACAAGAACAAGAACAGCTTCTGGGGGACAAAAGATAACCCCGATCCAGACAATTACGTCAAGAATTTTACTGGTCGCCCACACCTCGGCCACACCAGCGACCGCCACGCCGACAGGAAAGCTGCAATGGACGACAAGGTCGTTCGCCACAACTTTGATCAAAAGAAGGCCACCGAGAGGGCAATGACATTCACAGGATCAGTGTACGACCTCGCCCTCACTGATGCGTTTTGCGGCAAACTTAATTTCAACACCTTAGCGAAGTTGTTTCCCGATTGGGACGACGTACTCCATTTGTTCAAAGAGAATCGCGCGCCATCGGACTTGCAAGCTAAAGAGCTTGGAGTGAACTTCTTCAAGAAAAATTCTGAAGGAAGATTCCCCTTCTACGAGAGCTATATGCAACATCGCTCCTCTGGTGAGCGCTCCTCTCAAAGCTTTTTCATGATGTTCTACGAAGCTCTACAGAAACGCGATGGAAGGAACTCTGGTCAGCGTCTTGAATGCGAATGTACGTACACCTACCTCGGTGACGACAATCTAAAGGACCGACGCCAACACTCTAGAGTTGGCATGAAGCACAATCCTGCGAGCCTCCACTGGAACTCCACAACCGCGACACTGACAATTCACCCGGTCGAGCACAGCAAGTTCAGCGAGTACCTCCCCAACTTGAAACGCAATCCTCTTTCCACGTACACGAAAACAACGTTCGAACGCAAGCAGACTCGCATGTTCCTGCGAAACGACGACTTCGACTTCCCAGTGTACAAGGATATCGATGCCCTGTTCTTCAGGAGCGCAGCTCTCTATATGATGCGAACCATTATTGATCGAGAGAACTTCAAGAAAGCAAGCGTTCCTGGAGGATATGAAGCGCGATACAAGCCAACGTACTCGGCCGCCATCCGTGGGCTTCGACAAGTACGTGGAGCATTTTCGTGGAGGCGAATTGAAGGGTATGTCCCCGAGCTACTTGCACGACTTTCCGTGGAATTTGTCAATCGCTTCAGGGCGGCTATGTATGCAGATACGCGAACTCAGTCCCAGCATGAGCTTCACCTCCAGTGCGCGTCAGAAGGATCACCTTCAGGCAAAGCGTTCAATGGGAAAATCGTGAAGTATGTTAAAGCTAGCCCTACTTTCGACTCCGACGAATACGACGGCATTGCGAACCTCGACTATGGATACGTCCAAAACATCAACAAGTGGAGAGCGCATGTTATCGCGTACCTCAGCGACGAAATTACTCGTATCTTGGACATGGGCCAAAATCAAAGAAAATTGGACGAGCTTTATGTGCCTGCGCGTGGTCTACGGAACAGGGCCATTTCCAAAATCGAATCTTTCATCCCCAACTTTGAAGCCGTCGTTGCAGACGCAAGCCGCGCCAAATAAGTTACGTAGAACTCGAGCTCGGAGAGCACCCCCCGTAGTATAGTGCCTGCGCATACTGCAACCCAAATTTCTCTTTTTTTTTAAAAACAAATATCAATAAAATCCAACTTACTAAAAATCTCGCGCAAAAATGAGCAGCGAAAATACATACCAGCGTACAGGAAGTACCCACAGCGGCAGATCCGCGTCTAAAGTCTCCAGCCTACTAGGCAGAGCACAAAATAGCGAGCACTTACAACCGCTCAGCGACAGCACCGTTCTTGCGGAAGAAAAATTCCCAGAGCAAAATCATACTATGGTTAAAGATTACTTAGATGTAGATTGTGACTACAACGACCTATGTAAATTTTTATTCCAGCGCGCAGAAAATTTACAAAACTGCAGCGCCCACGAAAAAGAACTTTTTCGCAAAATCCAGTTAGAAAAACAAGGCGATTGGTTTTTAAGCGCCACTAAAATAGCGCCTTGGCCGCCAATACGGCTAAAAAAACCACGTAACGCGGCTTTTAGCCATTACCCTCGACTTTGTGAATATGGTGTTTAAAAAATCGCGCATGTCCAATTCGGCCATGACGGCTTTATTTACCGCCAATATTACAGAGGCGCACCAAGCCATGGCCTCTGCCTCGGAATACTCGGCGCAAGTATGCCACAAGCTTCTACTGGACCATCCGTATACGCTAACCCCAGAGTGCAAACTGGACATTGTGGCCTATAACAAAGATAAATTTCCAAATTTGGTCGCCAGGATAGCCGACGGAGAGGGCCAAGACAAAGATACAGCAATTAGCCAACTGACTGATCAAAATAAAATTGTCACGGCGGCGTTAGCCCAAATCCAATTGGTAGTTAACCACCAAATCATACGCATGATAGGAAAATTACTAACCCCTACAAAGCGCAATGGGCTGATACTGCCCAAACTAAAATTGGCCTTCACCACCCATTACGCCCAACAAGCGCTCAAACCCAAAGAGGAACGCGTACCGTACAGCGCAAAAACGGCTATAAAACTTTTGGAAGAAGAATGCACCGGTAGCACAGCCGCGCAACAACAGAAGGCTAAACGCAATTTGCTTTTACACACTCGCACACCTAAAATGCAAATTTTGGATTGGTTCCTGTCATTTCGCGTGCTTTTTACAGCATTGCGTATCACAGGGGCACAAACCCCGGAAAACGACAGTGATGAACACCGCGACCTCTTCCATGAAGTTTTCGCTCCTCAGCTATCCCAGCACGAAATTAACCTTCTATTCTCTAGAGGATACGAAGACATGTGTGATTCTAATTTTGTGTTCGAGGAGCTCAACAAGGAGCTTGCAATATGCCATGAAATTTTTGGAAAATTTACAATTGACTCGCGCGTGCGACTATTTTTAAATACGCGTGCGGAATCGTACGAAATTCCGGCCCCGGCATTTTTATCCAATTCCTCCAAACGGACCAAGGACCGACAAAAACCCGCCAAACGGCAGCGCGCATTTTTGTCCAACGAAGCATCCCAAATCAAGCCTCGGGACTACTGCACAAACCCAATTTGCGTCTCCGCCAACACGCACAAAAACCACACGGTAGCCGTGTGCACGCGCAACTCCGCAAATCCCTACCGAAGCAATTTTCGCCCCAGGGGCAAAGGAAAAGGCAAAGACAAAGGGAAATTTAAAGGCAAAGGGCGCGGTGGCGCGCGAAATTTTAGCCAAGCCAGGGGCCTTAACCCTAAAGGCAAAGGCGGAAAAGGCAAAACACCAATTCCCCCTGTGAAGAAAATCGACGGTCAGCCCTACGCAGGCATTTGCTTCTTCTGCGGCAAAAGTGGTCACAACGCGGCCAACTGCAAGGCCAAAGCCAAATTGCAAAGCCAACCAATGTTCATAACTGCCAGTACGTCATTTGTGGGGCATCATGCCGATAGTCTACATAGAATGTGTGACGCTGTAGGAAACCCCAGCACGTGCCAGCACTGCTACCACCCGGCCTGTCCCGGCATTTCCTCCAATGAAAACTGCGCCAACATCATCCCAGGTGCACGACAAGCCGAAGCGTTATTTATTAACAGCGGGCTACACAATCTCGTGGAAACCATTAAAGCTGACTCCTCATCAGGTCTTCAGAACCAGCATGATCAGCTGCAATCCAGCTCTGTCTTGCTATCTAACCACACTGATTCTTGGGGGCAGCAGCAGCATGACCAATGGCACACAGCAGAATGGTATCCCACTTATAACGCGCCGCAAACATGGGCGTGGGGGCACGAACCCGGCTATGCCAACAACGGCCACGCACACGAAAGTTACACCAACTTTGACAACCCATACTGGCAAGACACAGCCATTTGGCAACAAACCGACCCGGAATGGGGCTATGGCCACACTCACCCTCATGCGCCAGCCGACTCTCAAATGCTTGTAGCCAACGGCGCGCAAGCCGATTTCATGCTCGACACTGTCACAGGAGGCTACAACAACATGATGGGCCCCAGCGGACAGGAAGCCAACCCGCAATGGCCAGGAGCATGGATCCCCCCACCACAGCCACAAAGCAGCGCGTGGCCCGATGAAACATCGGAGGGAAATTTGCCAGAAAAAGCATCGGCACTAAATGCCGGCTACGACTCCGAAAACTCATCCGAAGAAAGTGAAAACGATGAGGACAGTGTAAATTCCGAGTCAGAGGAAATTTAGCAATCACCCCTCGCCACAAAAACAGCACCGCAAACACAATACGTTTGCGTGACTGAAAACAGCTTTTGCATCCAAAACGGGCGAGGTGGTAAAAATGCAAATGCCCCACCAAGATCTAAGCGAAACACAAACGGCCCGCTTAGATCCACAATCACTCAGGCCAGAATGTACATTATAATAAAAGGCGCCAGCGGAATTCCCGGCGCCCACACAACCACGACAAAGTTAGACTCAGGAGCCATAATTAATCTGGCCCACCAAAAACACTGTAACTACATTAAAAATTGCAGCGAATACAATCTCCCTCCCATTAAACTCAGCGGCATAGGAGGACAGACTGAAGCCCTCACGAAGGTGGGCAAGATTACCGCCCTTGTGCGAGGCCAAAAGAAGACGGCCTTCGCTTACATTATGAACGAAGAAGTCGCAGGGACTAAAGAAATCTGCCTTCTGGGCCTCAAAACTCTGATCCAATGGGACGTGGACCTCACACATCACATGCGCGACAGCTTGGTCGGCACAACCTCAGCGCTCAAATTAAACCACCACTGCCACCTTGCCGCAGCCAAAAAGGCGCCGCACAAGAGGAAAATCAAAAGATCCAACCTTTACAAAGCCGCCCAACAAGGGCACGTGTTTTACACGTCGGGCACCAAAGAAAAAGGCGTGGGAAAAGAAGCTTTTGCCGGAGTGAAGGGAATTTTAACAGGAAAAACAAAATTGCGAAAACATCTAAAACGCCTACTTTCCTTTTCCGAGGCCAGGGCAACGGCAGCAAATTTAAAGCCCTTCGCCAATTCGCCACCAACAGACTCGCAGTGCATGCCGTGCACATGCGAGCTTCGCGTGTCCAAGCCCTTAGGAGAGGAGGAAATGAACATCTTAATGGCGGAATCCCTAGAGGAAGAAACTTCCCAAAATCTGATGAGCGAAATCCAAATTCGCGCCATAGTGGACAGAACCAGCAGCAGCTCCGCCAGCGAAGGAACCGATGGGGCAAGCACCATGCAACAAGGCGAGGAAACGATTAGCAAGTTTTCCAGAGAAGCCATGGTTCTTGGTCGCCAGGTTAAACCAAGCCTCCGAAAGCAAATTTTCGCCATTTATCAAGAACACTGCGGGCACGACAAAGTTTTCCCCCTTAAAAATGGGCCGCCAAAAATTTTAGAAATGTACAAAAATAAACCGTACAATTACGAGCTGCGGGAAGAATTCAAAAACGGAAGTCTCCCACTTCCCTCTGTCAAGGCATTCGACTGGTCCAGCAAACCAGCCACTTCAAAAATAATCCGAGACTTCATAGAGTCGACACCAGTAGTTTCACCATGTGCGAACCCAAGGTGCATTAGCCGCCTAGTCATTGTGCCTAAGCTGGATCCGGGGCAATCGAAAGATGCCACAGAACACGGTTTTAGGGTGACCGTAAATGCGCTTTTTAACAAGTGCTTGAAGCCAGCGGCCAGTACCATTCCCCTGGCAACCTCCGAGATTAAGAAATTGCATGGCAATAAATTTTTCTTACAAATAGACGGCCTCTCGGCCTTTTGGAGCATTCCAGTTGGAGAAGAATCCAAGCGCCTGACGGCCTTCCACACTCCACAGGGAATATTTTGTTGGGACAGACTGCTAATGGGTGCTAGACCTAGCAGCGCCGTCCAGCAAGCAGCCTACCTGAAAGCCCTGGACGATTACGTGGATTCCACGTACTTAGAGCTTTATCCTGACCCAAAAGACCGATGCGGCATGGGAAATTCAATTAGACATAAATTCGCCAGCTACTGCGATGATTTAGCTGCCGGTGCACAAACCTTGGAGCAGCTATACATTTTATTTCGCGTTCTCATAATCACGTGCGCCAAAGCGGGCATCCAAGTTAAAGCGAGTAAGGCAAAATTTGGGGTGGAGGAGATCACCTTCCACAACTTTTTAATCAACTCGGAAACCACGAAGCCCAAACAGGCCAATTTATGCCCTATTCGAAACATGGGCATTCCAAGGGACGTGCACCAGGTGCGAGCCTTTCTAGGAATGTGTCAACAGCTCGCCAACTACGTCTCGTTTTACGCAATTATAGCGGCGCCCCTACACGCGCTAACCAAAAGTGACGGCACAAAATTTCCGCGCCCTTGGGTAGCCGGGAGTGCTTACGATGTGGCATTTCACAGGTTAAAAGCCGCGATGTTAGACTCGTCACGGTTTCTGTGGCACAAAGACAAGCGAAAACGATTGTTCATTGAGTGTGACGCCAGCGACCTCGGATTTGGAGCTGCTGCGTTTCAATACGAGCATCCCATTGAGGCAACAGGCGACGACGAAGGCATAGCAAGGCTGAAAGACAACTCACCAAAACGAGTTGTCGAATGGATGTCCAAGGCATGGACAACCGACCAGCTAAAATTACCCGTCTTCTACCGCGAAAGCTTGGCGCGCTTAATTGTGCTAGAAAAATTTCGCAATTTAATTGAGTCAAACATTGACATGGGTATTACGGTTTACACCGACCACCTTCCATCTCTGTTTAAAAGCAGCCTCTCTAACAAAGGTCAACGCAGCGAGTGGAGAATAAACGAAGTTCAAGACTTAAACTCTGTTGTACAAACGCTCTACAAAAAGGGGCCTACGATGGTGTTGTCGGATGCCCTATCAAGGTGTTGCCAACCAGAGACCGACCTCTATGATAATGACCTCCCTAAAAAACTTGCCCTTTTGTTGGACCGGCTTCCAGAAAAAGTGCGAAATGTAAAATACATGCGTGTCAACGCCAACAAAGACACACAAGCTGCACGCAGGATCGTGAAAAGATGGCGAAGACCCAAAAACCCTGTTAGCCCTTTAGCACCATTAGCAACATCAGCACAGGCAGACTTCATCATTGGGTTTCCCCTAGACAAGGGCACGACAATTTTTAAAACATTGATAGAGCGAAGCCAGCCATGCGCTATGCTACTACCTTTGTCGGTAATATCTAGAATCCCACAAGACCCGGCTACGGGAAACTACATGCCCGGCATTCAAAAGATCGTGGACGAATGCCCTAAAATAGTGATATCTGCGTTAAACCTCGCGTGGGTGATTTACTTAGGACCCAAAAATGCCATGGGCGTTGTCACAACCGAGGTGTTACACGCCAGGAACTCCAACGGTGAAGCCAATTCCGCTGAACCAAAACCAGGACTCACACACGCGCAGGAAACAATTGTCGGAAAGGAACACCATGACAAAAACTTTGGCTGCAACAAACACGAAGCCTACGATATTATGGATCACTGCATCGCGACATCCGCGTGCCTCCCGCTCACAAGATCGGCAGCTAAAGCCGAGGCTGAAAACAACGCACGGCGCCCCGAAAACGCAAGGCACCGGAAAGCCAAAAGAAGGCGGCAAAATAAAGACAGCAGCCAGAAGAAAATTTTAAAAAATTTTGCGCGTCCGGAAAGCGCGGCGTCAAAACAAGCTTCGAGTCCTGATAAAATTTTAGCCAAAAATAAAAATTTAGCCCCCTTAAAAACTAGGACCTACAAGGACGCCCCACAAAATAATAATTCCTTAAAGGAAAAATTAAAAATGACTACCGCCACCACCACGACAGCCCCAGACCCCATTTCCACATGGGTCGGCCAACAGCTTTTAGGACAAAAACTTCCAGCCGACATG
>Ga0075467_10003683_pt1 | contig 11665 bp, 12 predicted proteins | sample DEB08_DNA_9_FD_75067 | JGI IMG/M metagenome (GOLD analysis project Ga0075467, IMG submission 75067) | Aqueous microbial communities from the Delaware River and Bay under freshwater to marine salinity gradient to study organic matter... | ecosystem: Environmental > Aquatic > Marine > Coastal ...
GACGGACGATGGCGTTTTGATTTCGGATACGCTTGCACGAGAAATGCACCTCGAGATCGGTGATACAATGGTCTTTATTGGACAAGGTTTTCATGGGGCGAATGCTGCCGGTAAATTTCCAATTCGAGGTGTTGTTAAGTTTAGAATGCCACAAATGCGTGGGATGGTTTTCATGACCTTAGCAAAAGCTCAAGAGCTTTTTGTCGCTGATAATCAAGTCACTGCCTTGGTTATAGATACCAATAAACCTGGACAAGATAAAAGTATTGTAGCTGATTTACAATCAAAATTAGATACGGCTTCAACCTATAATATTGTCTTGTGGGAGCAAATGATGGTAGAGTTACTCAAGACTCGAGAATTAAAAGAGGTCGGTAGTAAAATTGTACCCTGGATTTTATATTTAATTATTGGCTTCGTAATTTTTGGAACTATTCTAATGATGTTGAAAGAGCGAGAATACGAATTTGGTGTGATGAACGCTATCGGTATGAAACGTTGGCGATTGAGTCTAATGGTATCTATCGAAACCCTGTTTATCAATTTTTTAGGGGTTTTAACTGGTGCTGTGTTGGCTTTACCCATTGTCTATTATTTCTATAAAAATCCGATTCCTGTTTCCTTAATGGGCGAAGATGCAAAAGCGGCCTACGATGATTTTGGTGTTCCTGCTGAAATTCCATTTAGTTTCGATCTCAATATTTTTATTAATGAAGCCATGACAATTTTCGTTATTTCAATCCTGCTTTCGCTTTTCATTATTCGTAAAGTAAGAAAATTGAAGGCTATTGAAGCAATGAGACATTAAATGCACAAAAAAGGCAGCACAACGAAAAAAGTTAGGTCTTTTAAATCGTAAAAAAATCATAAAAATATGTTACTAACAATAGCTTGGCGAAATATATGGCGGAATCGAAGCCGAAGCCTGATAATTATTGGAGCGATAATTATCGGAATTTGGGCCTTATCCTTTATCAATAGCTGGATGCAAGGCATGGGCGAAATGTATGTCGCTGATATTATTAATAATCAGACTTCACACATTCAAATACATAAAGACGAATTTTTAAAGGAACATAAAAGTGAATTTGTTATTCCAAACTCTAAAAAAATACTTACTGAATTAAGCCAAACGCAAGGTATAGCATCGATGTCGGCTCGTATTATTACCAACGGAATTGTCATTGCTCCTCGGGTATCAAAGGGCGTTTCAATTCGTGCAGTGAATCCTGCGGACGAAACCGAAGTTGTCAATTTGAATAATAAAATTCAAGAAGGGGATTATTTTAATGACGACAAACGCAATCCGATTGTCATCGGTCAATCATTGGCCGAAAAGCTAAAAATCAAAGTTGGCAAAAAAATATCCTTGCAGTATCAGGACATGAATGGTGAATTGACGGCTCAAGTCTATCGAATTGTCGGGCTTTACAGCAGCGGCAACAGCAAACTTGATGAAGGTATTGTTTATGTTCGAACACAAGACTTTTCTCCTGTTTTCAAAAATAACGGTGACGTGCATGAAATCGCCGTTCGAGTCAATGATTTTGAGCAAACAAAAACCATTGCAAAAGGCTTAGGTATCACTTTCAACAACCTAAAAGTACAGGATTACGAAGAAGTTATGCCAATGATAAAGCTATTCGATACACAATTTAAAACCAGCGGTTCGATTATTACAACTATCGTTATGATTGCCTTGATTTTTGGAATCATCAATACGATGCTAATGGCCGTTCTGGAGCGTGTGAAAGAACTGGGCGTTTTGATGGCAGTCGGTATGAATCGTATAAAAGTATTCGGAATGATCGTAATAGAAACACTTTTATTATCGTTGGTCGGTTTGCCAGTTGGGATTATTTTAGGATTTATCACCGTCGTCTATCTCAACAAAAACGGCATTGATTTATCAAGCTACGAAGCTGGTTTATCGGATTTTGGTATGAGTAGTATGATTTATCCGTCGATTGACCCGACATTTTTTGTGTCAATTTCAATTTCGGTATTTTTTACCGCTTTGTTGGCTTCGCTTTATCCTGCTTTCAAAGCAACGAGGTTGAAACCGATTGAAGCGATTAATAAAATATAAAAAATAACTGACTGACGTGCGTTGCTCACTTGACAACAGACGACAAATAAAATAACTCCGAAAGGGATAAATTTGAATAATCGCAGGTTATATCTGTGGAAAATAAAAATCAAAAAAATGAACGTAATAGCAGCAAAAAATTTGCATAAAACATATAATCCTGATTCACCGATTGCAGTTCACGCATTGCAAGGGGTTGATATAGAAATTAAAAAAGGAGAATTTACAGCAATTGTTGGGCCTTCGGGTTCAGGAAAATCGACCTTATTAAATATTATTGGCGGTTTGGACAATCCGACAGAAGGTTCAATTGAAGTGGGCGGAAACGATATTTCCACCCTTTCTGATAATCAATTAATCGACTTTCGTCGAAATAATATCGGTTTCGTCTTTCAGTCTTACAACCTCATTCCAGTCTTGACAGCTAAAGAAAACGTGGAGTTTGTGATGTTGTTACAAGGTCGGTCAAAATCAGAAATGGACGCTCGAACCAATGAGTTATTAAATGCGGTCGGAATTGGCGACAAAGCCGACAAACGACCAAAAGAACTCTCCGGCGGACAGCAACAGCGTGTTGCCGTCGCTCGTGCCTTAGCATCAAAGCCAAAGTTCGTTTTAGCCGATGAACCGACTGCGAATTTAGATTCAAAATCGACCACAGACTTACTGGATATTATGGCAAAACTAAACGAAGAAGAACACATCACTTTTGTCTTTTCGACGCATGATCAACGGGTGGTCGATCGAGCAAAACGAGTAATCACCTTGGTTGATGGAAAGATTGATTCGGATGTTAGACGGTAAACGGTAAGTAACGAACATAATCTAAAACTTTACACTTTTTCCGTCATTTCAATGAAAGTCGGAATGACGGAATAGTGTGGACAATACTATTCACCAATGAAAAAACACACCTTTATAATATTGATTTTCTTACCAATTTTCGGTTTCACGCAAGTCGAAGAAGAACCGATAGAGGAGGAAATCGAAGAAGAATTGATAGCAACCGATACGATTGTTCCCGAAAGGGAAATTTACGAAATCGAGGAAGTAGAAAGCACGGAATTTGAGGAAAAGAAACCGAAAAAATGGTCAATTGATGGATATATCAAAGACTTGCGAACAGCGATTATTGATACGAATGGCAATGTCTATTTATTTAATAATCAGTTTCATAATCGGATTAATTTCAATTATTATTTTAATAATAATTGGACGTTCAAGGCGGATTTACGAACACAGATTTTTTATGGAAATTTGATAAATACTGGCAATCCGCTGCAACCTTTTCACGAAGGCATTGATGGCATAAATGACGATGTTTTGGATTTATCGCTGGTGGTTGTTGGCAAATCGACTTTGACTTGGTATTCGATGTTTGACCGTTTGTATGTCGATTATTCCAACGAAAAATGGAATGTGCGAGTTGGGCGACAACGTATCAATTGGGGCATTAATACGGTTTGGAATCCGCATGATATTTTTAATGCGTTTTCGTATTTTGATTTTGATTATGAAGAACGACCTGGTTCTGATGCCGTGCGTGTGACGTATTATACCGGAGCGACTTCGAGTGTAGAATTTGCCGTCAAGGCATTCGAAAATACGGACGAAATTGTCGCTGGCGGTTTATGGAAATTCAATAAATGGAATTATGATTTTCAAGTTTTAGGTGGCGTTTTTCGTAAAGATATTGTTGCTGGCTTGGGTTGGGCAGGAAATATTAAAGATGTTGGTTTTAAAGGTGAAGCCTCGGTTTTTCAAGGTTACGACACCGCTACAACGACTTTTGCAGGAACGATTGCTTTTGATTATGCTTTTGAAAATTCAACTTATGTAAGTGCAGGTTTTTTGTATAATTCTTTAGGAACAGCCGAATCAGCAACAACGAATTTATTGGCTTTAAATATTGATGCGAAAAATTTATTCCCGTATAAATACACCGGTTTTGGACTTATCTCCTACCCTTTCAATCCGTCAATTTCTGGCGCTTTATCCATTATTTACAGCCCGAGCGATGACCATTTATTATTTTTCAATCCGACCTTGACTTATACCATTAAGGATAATTGGAATATTGACTTGATTGGACAAATTGCTGGTTCAATGTTGAATAAAGAATATCGGTTTGCATCGAATTTGATGTTTTTAAGATTAAAATGGAGTTTTTAAAAATCGTATAAAATTAACTTTCTGAAGGTTGAAAAATCTTCGTAAAATTTAATCAGGATTTTTTTAATTAAAAACTACAATGTCCAAATCTAACGCATAAATAATCGCTGCCGAAATCCACGGCACTACAATCGAAATCGCCATCGCATAAAAATAAATTCGCTTGACTTTTGAGGTTTCAATCCATTCAGCGATTAGGGCAATTATTAAGATAAAAAAGCAAATAAAGGTCAACGCTATCGTCAAATAGAAGGCTAAAAAACCATTCCAAACCCAAAGCAATAAAAATATAATCAGTTCGATTAAAGCAATTTCTGTTACTCTTTTCATCGTTATTACGGTGTAATTGAAGATTCGTCTAAAAATAGTGACCCAATATGGTATTTTTTACGTTAATTAGTTGTCTTTTTAGGTTTAAACCATGATTTTAGGGCTTAGATTGAGGTTTTGATTTTCAGATACATAAATTATTAATATAAAATTATAGTTTTCGAAAAAATATGAAAAGTAAGATTGCAGCAGGATTATTAGCTTTTTTTGTAGGTATGTTTGGAATTCACCGATTTTACTTGGGTGAAGTTGGAAAGGGTATCCTTTATGCCTTATTTTTTTGGACCGGAATTCCTTTTTTAATCGGATTAGTTGATGGAATTATCTTCCTAACAATGAATGATGACGATTTTAATTATAAATATAATCCACATTTATATCGACATCGAACACAAAACGTCAATATCAATGTGAATACACAAGGACAAACCGCCGGTAATCACAGCTACCGTGCTGATGCCTATCAGCAACAGCGACCACAACAGCAACGGCAACAAGCACCAAAACGAAAAACAGAAAAAACAACAAATCCTTTCAAAATAGAAGGGACAAAACTATACCGAGATTATGACTTCCGTGGAGCGATTCAGTCTTACATAAAGTCATTGAAAGTACAGTCGCACGATCCACAAATTAATTTTAACTTGGCTTGTTTATACTCTTTGGAGGAAGAAGCACAAAGTGCATTTATGCACCTACAACGTGCAGTAGAGCAGGGTTACAGCAATTTTGAAAAAATTAGAACACACGATCACTTAGCTTACTTAAGAACGCAACCTCAGTTCGAGCGTTTTGTCAAAAATGGCTATACTTTATCGCAAAAATTAACAGCCGAAACGCCTAAAACCATGGAATTGACCGATGATGTTATCGCTAAATTAGAGCGTTTGGCAAATTTGAAAGAAAAAGGAATTCTAACAGAGGAAGAATTTCAGATACAAAAAGCGAAATTATTAAGATTGTAAATATCAACCTGACAGGTTTTTGAAATCTGTCAGGTTTTTTCATAACATTTCCATAAACGCTCCAAAACTCCCTACTTCCACCTCATAACCTATTATTTTTGCTTTCGCAAAATCTTCAGGCTTCGTCGTCACAAAAACTCGCTGCATTCCCAGACGTTTTCCCATCTCAATATCAGAAGCCGAATCACCGACAATAATCGACTTTGAAAAATCAACAGTTGGAAAATCTATTTGAGCCTGTTCCGCCATTCCAGTATTGGGTTTTCGGCATCTCGGATTCGTGTGTTTCAAATCCGGACAAACATAGATTTTGTCAATTCTGCCGCCAGTTTCCCTTATTCTTGATAACATAGCAGCATGAACCGCCTCGACCATTTCCATAGTCATTTTGCCTTTGCCGACCCCTTGCTGATTCGTGACGATGACGATCGTTTGGAATATTTTACTGGCTTTCGCCAATGCGTCTAAAAAATCCTCAAAAAACTCAAACTCCGACCAAGCCTTGACATAATCTCCTGGCAAACGATGATTAATTACACCATCTCGATCCAAAAAAAGCGTCCAATCAGAATTAATATTTTTAATAAAATCAATTGGAGAATTATCCATTATTGCTTATTCATTTATCCATTTAGAAAAATCAATTTGTGCTTTTGCATAGTCTTCCGGTATGCCAATGTCAATAAAATATTCCTCTACCACGAAGCCGCTAAATTTCAAATCATCAACATATTTTTCTAAAAAATCAGATTCAAATGAAAACTTTTGACCAATTGTAAAACCTTGATTTTCAAAAATTGACTTACGTAAAATATACGCTCCACCGTTTATTAAACCAGATTTCTGATATTGTTTTTCTTGAAATTTTATAATTCGTTGAGCTTCCCCTAAAACCACTGTTCCATAACGTTCAAAGTCTGTCATCGGCTTCAACGCAAAAGCCAAATCAGATTGATGCTTATTAAAAAAAGTATAAAAATCATCAATCGGAACATCAAAAAAAGTGTCTCCATTCAGCACCAAAATCGGTTCATCCGTGCAAGTCGCCGTAGCATTTAAGATGCCACCGCCCGTACCCAAAGGTGTTGCTTCTGTCGCATATTCGACCTCAATGCCTTTGTAGTGACTTCCGAAATACGCCTGAATAACTTCGCCTTTATAACCAATCGACAAGACGACTTTCTTAAAGTTCGCTTTCGCTAAATAATCCATAATGAACGCCAAAAACGGTCGTTCACAAACTGACGCCATCGGCTTCGGAACGTCTGTCACCACGGACTTTAGACGAGTTCCAAATCCACCTGCCAAAATAATTGCTTGATTTATCAAAATATTGTGATTATTTGTTTGTTTAATTTTCCCGATTTTATCAACATCCTAAAAATTGAGCAAATTGAAGTATTCATTTTAACAAAACTATCCATTTTAAAAACCTTATAGGTTTATAATCAGATAATTACGTTTTGTTTATCATTGATACAAATTAGTAAATTTACCAACATCTAAAACAATTCAATAATATGAATACAAAGGCAAAAATCTCACTGATGAAATTTTTGCCTTCTCAATTCCTAATTTATCGGCCGACTAATGCCCCTTCTTCTTTTTGTGTTTCAACACTTTCGCTTCGGTATAAAATACAGTTTCTTCTGCAATATTTTTCACCAGATCTCCTACCCTTTCTAACTTACGAATTGTCGAAGAAATTTTCAATAATCGTTCTGTGTTGTTTGGATTTTCTTTAATTAAAGCCGTAATAATTTTAAATGAATTATCTGTAATTTCATTAATGGTTGCATCTTTACCAAAAATCCATCGAGCCAGTTTCGTATTTTCAAAATTAAACGCATGAATAGCGTCATCAATCATTGATAAGACGGTTTCGACCATTTCCGTATAACGTAATTTTTTTAACAACTTTTTGTCAAAAGGTTTTTCCATTTCGACCGTATATTTTGCAATCGCTTTAGCGTGATCTCCTATACGTTCCAATTGTGTATTTACCTTAAGCGTCGCAATCACAAAGCGTAAATCTACGGCTACGGGTTTGTACAGTGCAAAGATTTTTTCGCACTCTTTATCAATACTCAACTCCATTGCATTCACACGATTTTCGTAATGTATGACTTCTAAAGCTAAACTTTCATCATGCTTCAAAAAAGCCGTATTCGCATTCGACAATTGTGTACGAACAAGCTGCATCATACCGACAACTTGATCTTTTAATGCCTCTAACTGTTTATCTAAATTTGACATTTTTTATGTTCCTGTATTATTGAACGATTTTTCTATAAAAAATTTTTCTATAAAAACTTGGTGTGTATCAAGTGTATTAACCAAAAAAGATGAAGTAGCGGCAATACCGAAACCTCGGGATACCAAGGCTTAAAATGATTGAATTTTTATGCCTTTCGATTCTTTTGTGATTCAAAATGATTTTATAGGAAAACCGCTTATATTATTGAATTATTAGATTGTTTGTCATTACTTTTTTATGAGAAAAAATAATTTGGTAATTGAATAATTTAATTGATTCTTCCTGTGATATAACTTTCAGTTAAGGCTTCCTTGGGATGCGTAAAAATATGTTTAGTTTGTCCGTACTCTACCAGCTGTCCTTTGTAAAAAAAAGCGACTTTATCGCTAATACGTCCTGCTTGTTCCCTATCCTCGACCGTTACAATTATCGTATATTTTTGTTTCAATTCAAAAATTAAACGTTCGAAACGACTTTTTGCACTACTATTTAGGCAAGAAGTAGATTTATCCATCAAAATAACCTTAGGTTTGAGTATCAAGGCACGAGCCAGACACAATAGCTGTTGTTCTTCTACACTCAACGCATCAATAGGCTCTTGTAACCGCTTGTGAAACTTATCCCAAAGATGAATCTCCATCAGGGCATGACGTATCCTTTGATGAATCGTCCTTACATCTGTAATCCGATTAAGGCGTAAACCCAACGCCAAGTTTTCATAAATAGACATCGAAAACAAATTAGGAGCAGAAAACACCATTCCGATATTTTGGCGTAACTTGACCACAGACATATTCGCTGTCGATTCATTATCTAAAAAAATTTCACCCGTTATTTTATAACTTAAATCTTGATTAAACAGTCGATTAAACGCCCTTAGCATAATTGCCTTACCATGTCCTGAAGGGCCAAACAAAGCAATGACTTCCTTGTCTTCAATCAACATATCTATATCTCGCAAGACAATTTTACTACCTTGCGACACCCGAATTTTTTCGACTTTAATAATATGTTGATTAGACTCTTTCATTTTTCTTATGCGACTTTTTCAACCATTGACTTAGCGTTGTTGATATAACTGAAATAATAATAATCGTAACAATTACCTCTACAATATCTGTTGTAAAACCTGCTAATAATAATACTATAAGAATTTCTGAAAATGCTCTTGCAATAATATTAATTATAGCAGCAATAAAAAGTTTTATTTGAGACGGAATCAAAACCATAATAGCCGTTCGATAACGACTCGCCCCGAGGCTATATGCTCCTTCTCGCTGATTGTATGGAACAGACTGTAAAATACTAATTATTTTATAAATTAGTTTAGGAAGTATCATTCCACCTAATGTCAAACTAAGAATAAGTAAATTTCTGAAAATACCGGCGTCTAAATGCATCAATTCAGATGCTAATCGTAACAATAAATAACCGTAAACAACGAATGGAATATTTACTAATATTTCTATTAAATTAAACCCTTTTTGCCGAGTCTTCGAGTGAGTAAACTCACTCCAATATATAGACAAACTACCACCTATTATCAATGCGAAATGAATACCTACAATGAAAATCAGAAAAAGTCCCGTTATCAAATTGAATCCTGAATAGGCTTCGTTCGAATAAAATGTCAAATATTGAGGAGCGTTAACAATGTAATTATTTAGCGTCACATACTCGAAAATAGGATATGAAAACCAATACAACCCAACACACAACAGGCTCAATATCACGAAATAGAATGGAATCAATTTATAACCGTACTGATATATCTTACTCACCTTGAAATACTTCCCCTTTTATTGAATAATGTTTTTTACTGCATGATACACTTTTAAGTATTTTGAAAAGCGGGGCAAATTTAGTTCTAATCCTAATCTATATCTACAAGTTATACTTTAAGTTAACGTTAAGTTTAGAACACTGGTAATCAACAAGTTTCTTGAATGTAAAAAGCAAAAATTGAGTATCAAGCCCCCAAGTTTCAATTGAGATTGAAAGATTATTTCTTCGCTGCGCCCTACAACTAAACAGAAACGTTAAATATTAATCAAATATATAGCCTTTATAAAATTTATCGTTGTATGTTTACGTAGTAATAATTTGGTAACATAAAACTAAAAAAATTAACAAATCGCTAATATTTCATTTATTTAAAATTAGCAACTTAATAAATTACTATCACAAAAACGAAAATGATGAGAGCTATTCTACTTTCATTTATCATTAGTATTACCTTATCTGCCTGCTTAAATGAGCCACAACTGCCCCCTTTAACTAATGACTATTCATTAAACGATCGTATCCCTTTGTCCTTGCTTGAAGAGGCTTCTATTAGTCAAGAAAACATCCATATCGCTTTTGCTGAAGTGAAAGAAGAATCACGCTGCCCCATAGCCTGGCAGTGCCTTTGGGAAGGAGAGGCAGAAGTCGAACTCACTGTAAAAAAAGGAGATTTTATAGAAAAAATTCGCTTGAAATATGACGGCGGCAACTGTACAGAATGTGGAAATACTGCAGCAGCTTTCGGATATAAAATTAAATTAGAACAATTGTCTCCTTTTCCTGACGAAACATTTTATGCTCAAAAACCTTTGGATTTTAACGCCTATAAAATCGTCATTACTGTCATTAATGATAATGATAAAATCTATTTGTAACACTAATGACTATAATTGATAAATTGATTTTTAATAAAAAGCAAAAGTCCTTCTATTTCCTGACCAAAGTCACGTATATGGTACTTTTAGACACTTCAAATTGTTCCGAAATTAGCGTCGCCAGCAAAATCTACAGCGACGAAATCAAATTTCCGAATCGCCTATTAAACCCATCTATTCCTTGCAAACCACCCGTATGAATTGCTACAATCGTCGTCCCCTTTTCAAAAAAATCTTTTTCAATCAAATCAAAAATTCCAAATAGCATTTTACTAGTATAAATCGGTTCTAAAGGTATCTGAAATTGCTTTTTGAAATTATTAATAAAATCAATTAATTCGGGTTTAAATTTTGCATAACCGCCAAAATGATAATCCGTTATTAATTCCCAATTTTGATAATTTTTAGCATTTTCACCGAGTAGATTTACAATCTCGTTTTGTAAAAAATCACCTCCTTTCAATGCTGGAAATCCTAATATTTTCCCATGATTGTTCGCTCCTGTAATCAAACCTGCCAACGTACCGCCAGTACCAACGGCAGAACAGATGTAATCGTAATTGAGGTCAATCTCTCCGACGATCTCTGCACAGCCTTTTACAGCCAAAATATTGCTTCCGCCTTCTGGCACAAGGAAAAAATCGCCAAATTTAGCCTTCAAACCTTGAATAAATTCGGATTGATCTTTATTGCGATAAGCAGAACGACTCACAAAATGTAGCTGCATGCCGTTCGCTTCTGCAAATTGTAGCGTAGGGTTTAAAGGCTCGACTCGCTCTCCACGAATAACGCCAATTGTATTAAAACCAAAGGCTTTTCCGGCAGCTGCGACCGCATAAATATGATTTGAAAATGCCCCGCCAAACGTTAGTATTTTCTTGTATTTTTTGGTTTTGGCGCTCGCCAAATTATATTTTAGTTTTCTAAATTTATTCCCCTGAATGGTCGGATGATTCAAATCCTCTCGCTTGATGAACAATTGAAGTTGCTTTATTTCGGTGAGTTGACTGTTAATTTCTTGTAAAGGTGTTGGAAGCATTTCAAAATAATTCGTTTTAAATATGATGTAGTCTATTACATTTAGAAAAGGTTTAAACAAAGCCTAATTCACCCTTATTTAGAGCAAAAAAAAAGCTATCTGACGACTAAAAGCAAGCCTATTACTTGTTTACAAAGATTGTATAATTTTTGA
>Ga0075467_10003684_pt1 | contig 11664 bp, 10 predicted proteins | sample DEB08_DNA_9_FD_75067 | JGI IMG/M metagenome (GOLD analysis project Ga0075467, IMG submission 75067) | Aqueous microbial communities from the Delaware River and Bay under freshwater to marine salinity gradient to study organic matter... | ecosystem: Environmental > Aquatic > Marine > Coastal ...
CTAAAATAAAGAAATCTACAATGCCACTATCGCTTACACGGGAAAGGTTAATCATTGGCTGGCCGAGTTTTTCTTCACCATCAAATGAATCAACAGCATCAGTTTGATTAATTACATCTACAAGGTGATTAAACTCCGTTACCCCCCAAAATACTTTGCGGATACCCGTGCGAAACTCCCACGCGTCATTGACGTGCAACCACGATAGCTCGCGAATATCTCCGTGGCTGCGATCATTGTCGCGTTGATCGCCACGAATAAAAGGTTTAAACGTAACGCTGTCGTCACCCTCTCCCCATGCCCAGTAAAATTCTGGCTCGGCGGCAATAGAAAAGTTAGTACGGTAATCTTGTCCAGCAAACTGGCCATCATCAATATAAACTGTTGCTTCTATATCGAGCTTACCCGATACTTCAACCGTCGCAATTGATCCATGGCTATAAACACCCATCACTAAGAGTGAAGCTAGGCCAAACGGCCGCGTAAAATTATTCATTTTATTTAGCGCGCTTTAAGGTATTTTTGTTAAAATCATCCTCTGTCAAACCCGTTTGAAATACGTATTTATCCCACACCAAGTCTGTTGTTTTTTTTGTTTGATGGTTAACCATTTTCATGCTTTCTGCACGCCAGTACTTATCAAGGTATTGTTTGTAACTACTGACCGTTAGCGTTTTTAATAAGCTATCACGGCGGTCATAAAATTCTGTTTTCCAGTTACGGTATTCATTCGTATCTATCCAAGCAACTCGTCGAGTATAGCCAGAATATTTATCGACAGGATATTGCTCTATAACAAAACAACTACCCGCTTCGCAGGGCTCTTCTCGTAAAAATTTATAGGTATACTTTTCTACTTCGAACGACGCTAGATCTTCGAAGGCAAATTCAGAGCCCATAAATGGCCCCGATTTATTTCGCGAAGCTATACGCTTAACCCGCTTTAACGCCGGCAGGTAAAGCCATTGGTCATCGGCACCCACCGAACGAGAAAAACTTAAGAATGCCGTTCCTTTAACATCTCTGGGGTGATCGAAAATATTTAAACTTTTATCGCCATCGCCTTGAACTTCTAAGGTTTTTGCCCGAATTTCACGCGTGCTTTCCTGCCCTGCAGCATTACGCAATATCATTTTTAAGGTGCTCTGACTATCACTCCAGCCAATATCGCGCTGCTTGGCTTCTGTGGCAATGGCCAGCCCCTTGACTTCGGCATCACTGGCCGCCTGCACATTGGCACACACTAACGTCAGCGCTAAAATACTAAAGCCTATCGTCTTGAAAATGGTATTCATATTAAGAAATAAAAAGCTAAGAGATAAAAAGCTAAGAGATAAAAGATTAAACGGCTGCATGTTGTTTCTCTCCTTTTTCCGACGACGTTGCATCGGGTGCAATAGTGGTTACTGTGTCCTTATCAATTAACATCAATAAAGGGGGTAAGAATAAAAAGTCGATGATTAACGCAATGCCAATAGTAATGGCGGTTAACAAGCCCATATCTGCATTGAGTTTAAAGCTCGATTGCGCTAACACCATAAAACCAGCAATTAATACCAAGGTCGTTATCCATAGTGCTTTTCCAACACTGGCAAAGGCATAGCGTACCGCTTCTTCAGTTGTTTTATTTTTATCGCGTTTAGCACGCAAATATTTACTCAAAAAGTGAACGGTATCGTCAACGACAATACCTAAGGTCATGCCGGTCACAACTGATAAGGCCAAGCCAATTTGGCCTTCAATAAAATACCACGCACCAAAGCCCATTGCCGCAGGAATAACATTAGGAATAAGACTGATAGCACCGAATTTAATTGAGCGTAGCGCGATACCTAACAAAAATGAAATTAAAAGTAATGCCAAACTGGTACCGATCAACATCGAATGGATATTACGTTGTCCTATGTGGGCAAACATTAAGGTCGGGCTAGCGATGTGCACGCTATAATCTTGCGTATTTTCAATAAACCATACTTTCATTCTTTTTTCGAAAGCAATATTTTCTGTACTGGTTAAATTTTTTGTTGTAATGACGATACGACTGGCCGCTTTATCGACATCTAACTGATTATTTAGATCAAGCCCGTAAGGTAAAGACAACTCATAAAGTAATAAATATTGAGCTGATAATTCGCGATCTGCAGGCAACTTATAATAACTAGGGTCATCGCCATGCATATTTTTATTTAGGCGCTTAAGCACATCCGATAATATATTAACATTGTCAGTTTCCGGCTGCTCTCGCAACCAATCACTAAATTTTGACAGCGTAGCTAAATACACGGGCTTATTAATACCGCTAGATTCCTTGCTATTCACTTCGATCTGCTGCGTCATTAAGCCGGAGAGTCGTTCCTGCATAAAATCACTAGCTTGGCGAAAAGGCACTGACTCATCGAAGTATTCTACAAAGTTGTCATTGAGTTGATTTTGCGGTACGAATGCCGCCAAGCCAATAATAAGAAAAGCAAATGAGGGCAATAATATCTTTCGTTTATTAATAACAAACCCAGCAAGCTTATCCATAAACTCTTTTTCATTATCTATTTTTGGCTTTACTTTAATTGGCAGCACACTCAATAAAGCAGGGAATAACGTAATGGAAAATAAAAATGCCAGCATTACTCCGATAGCCACTAAATTACCTAGATCATTAAACGGTGGAGAATCGGAAAAATTCATACTTAAAAAGCCGATGGCCGTCGTAATACTGGTCAGCAGTATTGGTTGAAAATTCATACGCAAACTTTCTAAAATAGCCACTCGTTTTTCTGCACCCTGCCGCATTTCGTAGAGCATAGTGGTTAATATATGAATACAATCAGCAACGGCGAGGGTTAAAATAATTGTTGGCGCACTGGCTGAAGGCCCAGTAAGAAAAAAACCTAGCCAACCCGCCAAGCCCATTGTTGATACAATAGAAAACAGAACAACAATAACAGTAGCGACACTACCACTGATGGTTCGCATTAATATGATCATGCCTAAAGCAACTACCCCAAACATGATAGGCACCAATGTTGAACCATCACTTATAGCAGATTCACTAAAGGTATTATTCATTATGGTCATGCCCGATAAATAGACATCTACATCGGGATAAGCCTCTATTAATACTCTTTGAACGTCTCTTACTTTTGCTATAACGGCTGGCAACTCTGTTACCGGATCTATCCCGGGTAGTTGCACCGTTGCATTAACAACGGTGACTGACGCGTCTTCAGAGATTAATTTCTTATACAGAGCTGGCTCATTTAAAACAATCGACTTTAACTTTTCCATATTAAGCTCGGGCAACAACTCGGGCTCTAGCACTAAATCTTCAACAACTAAATCGTCACCGTCGACTGTAGTGTGCTGATAATTTGTTACTGAATCGACTCGGCTCGTATAAGGAATCTGCCAAGCATCATTGGTTAACTTATGGATAGCTTTTAACGTTTTTTCTTTAAAAACCACACCGTCTTTTGGCGCAACAATAAATGCGACATTATCATTTTTAGTAAAGGTCGCCTGCATATTTTCAAATGCGGTCAGTTGGGGATTTTCCTTACCAAAAAATACGCGGTAATCGGACTCAAATGTCAACTTAGACATCCCATACGCGACGCCCATAACGACAAGTACTATCGCTACAATAACTAGAAATGGTCGCCGTATTGTAATTTCAAATAGAGCGTCTTTGATGCTATTCATGGCCAATTATCCTCTTTGACAATATCCCTTTTTGGGCTTTATTTTTGTGACGAATCGTCACTATAGTATTCAAAAAAATCACGCACTACATTATTAAACTATTCGCTTTAACGCTAAGCTCTTCATTTATTGATCACTCATTTAAAGACTATGCCACTCTCAAATAAATACCCTGTTGCTCTAAGGCATCAAGTTCACCAGAAAATATATCGCTTTTAAGCCAGGCTAAAAATTCTTTTTGCTCGCGCCCCGAGGTTTTCCAGCCTAAGCCATCCATCACAATATTACCGTGCGCAATAACACGATCTTCCAACATCATTCCTGTCATCGTACTACAGGCTTTTTCGCCATTGAGCAGTAAACCAATAGTACCGAAAGCCATAGCCCAGGTTGAAAACGACACTTGTTGAGCATCGACATTATTACCTAAGACTAATTCTTTTTTAGTAATCGCTTCTTGGATAATACTGTGCATTACACCAAATAATTTTTCATCTAGCTGATCATGTTCTTCTCGGCGCTTTAACGAGGCTTTTTCAAATAGCTCTGTTTTTGCATTCATAACCAAAGCAAAATGCTGAGGCGATAGCAATACAGAAAGCATGTAGGCAAAACCAATGGCGGTCATCTTGTCACGGGCATTTTCTTCTATTGCAGCTGCACGTAAAAATAGATTCATTACACTGCACATATTGCGATTACACAGGCCCGCAAGCACATCTTCCTTGGAAGAGAAATGATTATAGAGAGTGCCCTTGGAGTATGAGATTTTTGCGACTAGCTTGTCCATGGTTAAACCAACAATGCCTTGCTTGGAGATAATATCCAAAGCACCATCGAGAATATTGCCTTCTCTTGCATCTAACGCTGCTTGGTCGATATAGCGTGGAGCCATGCGTGAAAACCTACTGATAATAAAAGAAACGACTAGAGCAAAGCCTTTAAAAGGCGATTGCGGGCGATTAAACTCCTTTTGTGACGATCCGTCAAGTAAGTTTTGACGGATCGTCACAAAAGAATTTGTTATATATTATTTCAGCCATTAGCTGAGCCAGCCTTCAGCTTTTGCTATGATGCTGCTTCAGCCATTTTTCTATTTGGATAATTTTTAGTATGTCCGCTTCCAGTGCAAGCTCAGATTCAAAGGCAGGCTCTCTGCAATCGCCGCCAAAAACCCTAACCATCGCTACCCGAAAAAGTGCTTTGGCATTATGGCAGGCAGAGTTTGTTAAAGCCGAATTAGAAAAACACCATAAAGACTTAAGGGTTACCTTGCTGCCCATGACTAGCCGTGGAGATAAAATTCTTGATGTGCCCCTCGCAAAAGTGGGCGGAAAAGGTCTCTTTGTCAAAGAACTCGAGCACGCCCTAAGTAATAACCAAGCCGATATAGCCGTTCATTCCATGAAAGATGTACCCATGGAATTCCCTGAGGGCTTAGGACTTGCCGTTATTTGTGAACGTGAAGATCCTCGAGATGCCATGGTCTCAAATAAATTTACTGCTTTTTCAGAACTGCCTCAGGGCTCGGTTGTTGGCACTTCTAGCTTACGCAGGCAATGCCAATTATTGGCCTTACGACCCGATCTCGACATTCGGTTTTTACGTGGCAACGTCAATACTCGCCTTGCCAAATTAGATGCCAATGAATATGACGCCATTATCCTTGCAAGTGCCGGCCTTATTCGCCTCGGTATGGGCGAACGTATTGCCGATACCTTGCCAGCCGAAACTTGTCTACCTGCTGGAGGACAAGGGGCAGTGGGCATTGAATGCCGGGTCGATGACATCGCCACACATCAATTACTTGATTGCCTTAGTCATACTAAAACCACTGAGTGCGTCACTGCCGAACGAGCGATGAATCGACGTTTAAAAGGTGGCTGCCAAGTACCCATTGCATGCTATGCAATTCATCACGATAAGGGCTTATGGTTACGCGGGCTTGTTGGCAACCCCGATGGCAGTGAAATCATTAGCAATCACATACACGGACCAGTAGACCAAGCCGAGTCTATTGGCGTGAAGCTGGCCGAGATGTTATTAGATGCCGGTGCCGGAAAAATACTCGATGCGGTTTATGCTGACAATGAAGCCTGATTTAACCGGCTTACAAATATGGGTTACACGCCCAGCAGCCCAAGCCATACCGTGGGCCAAAGAACTGACTAGCTTGGGCGCTGAAACGGTCGTACAGCCAATGTTAGCTATTGAAGCATTGAGCAGCGCAGTCGATACTGCCGCGATTAAAAATACATTAATGAACCTCGATAAGTACCAAAAAGCGATCTTCGTTAGTCAAAATGCTGTGGAATATGGAACCGAGTGGATTGATCGCTACTGGCCTCAACTTCCTGTTTGCTTGAATTTTTTTGCTATTGGCGAAACGACGGCAGCGCTTTTAGAAGATAAACTAGCGCATCTAGACGCCATTATCGCCTCGCCGCGTCATGCCATGAATAGCGATGCTTTATTGCAGCTCGCTGGACTGCAGCAGGTTGAAGGTGAACGTATTCTTATTTTTCGCGGCAAAGGGGGCCGCACCCACTTAGGGAAATCACTTGAAGCACGCGGCGCTTTAATAGATTATTGTGAACTTTACGCACGCCTTGTTCCTAAAAGTATTGATAAGGATAAAATAAGCGCCTTGATAGAAAGTAAACTCACCACTGTCATTGCGGTTCACAGCGGAGAGACATTGGATAATCTCTGCAAGGCTGTTAATAAAACAGAATTACAGTGGATGAAGCAGCAAGCCTTATTACTGCCCGGAGAGCGGGTAGCCAATATTGCAAACGCATTAGGTTTTACTAAACTGATTATCGCAGAAAATGCGACCCACGAGAGCATGATAGGGGCACTCAATGACTGGCGACAATAATAACGAAAGCATGAATGTAAATAAGAACGATAAGAATAAAAAAGCAGATGTGGATAAAACTAAAACCGATGGATTAACTGTGGCCGCTAAAACCGAAAGCAATACCGAGAATAGCACCGATGATAAAGCAACTAGCTTGAAACAGAACCCGAGCACAGCGACAGAAACCGCAACCGTCAAGCCCAAAGCACCGTCCAATTCTATTATTGAAAAGAAGCCAAACAAAAAACAAACTAGCTCGTTTTTCATTCTTATTTTATTGTTGCTTCTACTCACCGGCCTCGCCGTTGGCGGCTATTTTGCTTGGCAGTTTTGGAATCAATATTCGTCTGCACAAGAGCAGCGTATTAAAGCACTAGAAAATGCGGCTACTCTACAAGGTAGCCAAGTACAAACGCTAGCGTCTGCGCAAACAGAAAATACTGAAGGCCAAAACGAAATAGTCAATACTATTCAAGCCAGTCAAGAAGCGATACAACAGCGCTTAGACAGCCATACGCAACGCATTCGCGCACTCGCAGGTACTAGTCGTAATGATTGGCTATTGGCCGAAGCACGCTACTTATTGCGCTTAGCCAATCAACGTTTGCTAGTTGAACGTGGCACCGACGGCGCTCGCGCCTTGCTAGAATCCGCTGACAACATTTTACGCTCCGTGGATGATTCTGCCGTAATGGCGGTTCGCAGCGCCATTGCCAATGAAGTGATTGCACTTAAATTAGCACAAACGGTTGATCGACAAGGACTGTATTTAGAGCTCTCTGCAATTAAACAACAAATACAAGCGCTACCGCTCATTCCTTTTCGGCCCAATACAGCAGAAACAGAAACTAGCGCTACATCTATCCAAGAACCGAGGCTTGAAACACCTTGGTATGATTCAGTCTGGGGCAGCATTAAAAATGCCTTCGGTAATTTAGGCCGGTTTGTACAAATTCGCAGTCACGACCAAGCACCCGAGTTACTTGTTACACAAACGCAACAACTACAAACTATAAACCATTTGATGCTGATGTTTGAGCAGGCGCAATTCGCTTTATTGCACGAAGAAGAAATGATTTATCGTAATAGCTTAGAAGAAGCGGTGAAGTGGTGGGATAATTATTACTCTCATTACAACGAACATGAAATTCTTCGCGCTGAAATTAAAAACCTACAAAAAACAACGATTGTTCAAGTGTTACCTGACATCAGCCGCTCTTCAGAATTGTTAACAGATTACATTGAACGTTTTCATAAACTGAATAATGCTACGCCAGCTGGCGCCACAAAAGCGAGCCCATTACCGGCTCCAACACCAAAAGATAATACCAATATAGAACGTAATGGCAACGCTAAAATAAGCATTGAGCCAATCCCGACGACTCCACCCGTAACCATTGAAGCGACTACCCAGGAGCCGCAATCATGATACGTGGTTTTTTACTGTTTGTTTTATTCTTAGTTATTGGCGCGGGGCTTTATCAATTAGTCGAGCAAGGTGCCGGTTACTTACTGATTGTCTGGGGTAAGACCAGTATCGAAATGAGCCTGTGGTTTAGTATTGTATGCTTAGTCACTATCTTATTTGTTATTTGGCTAACGTGGTCATTATGTAGTGGTAGCTTTCGCGGAGTCCTCGCCGCTAAACGCAAAGTCTTTGGCTATGGCGATGAAAAAGCTCAGGCTAAAACCGTTGATGGCCTGATTGATTTCATTGAAGAAAATTGGTCTTTAGCCTTAAGAAAACTGACTCGATCGGCAGGTAAAGTGCAGGCCCCAATTATTAATTATTTAGCCGCTGCACGCAGTGCTTATGAGTTAGGTGACGAACAAGGCGCATTAGAATTATTGCATAAAGCAGAAAACAGCAATGAACGCGGCGGCCTTGCCGTTGCTATTACTCAATCACGCATGCAATTAGCCAACAAACAATATGAACAAGCCCTCGCTACCCTAGAGAGAGCAAGCGCACTTCGAGCCGAACATCCGGTTGTGCTTAGCTTAAGACAAGAAGTTTATCTGGCACTAAAAGATTGGCCTGCTTTAAAAGCTTTATTGCCACAGCTTAATAAAAATAACATTGGCACTCCAGCAGAACGACATCTTTTAGAATTAAACTTATACCGAGAAAAACTAAACGAAAAAGTTGAAAAATTAAAACTGCTAACAGACAACAATGAAAAAAAATCTCAGTTAGAAGCTCTATGGAATGAAATACCTAATCATCTCCAGAGTGAAGAATCTATGCTGTCACTTTATGCGAGTCAATTAATGGCTTTAGGCGAACACACTATCGCAGAAAAACAGTTAGCCGCTGCCTTACAGAAACAATGGCACGGCCAGTGGATTGACCTTTACGGTCTATTACTGTGTGGGGATTCGAAAAAATCACTACAGACAGCAGAAAAATGGCTTGGTAAATATTCTAATAGCCCTAATCTTTTGTTAGCCCTGGGACGATTATGCATACAGAACCAACAATGGGGACGTGCAATCGATTTTTTTGAAAGCAGTATTGCACTGCAACCACGAGCCGAGGCTTATGCCGAACTGGCGAGAGTTTTAGATTATATTGGTGAAACTGAAAAAAGCATTCACTATTATAAAAAAGGACTTATGGCATCTGTTAGTGTCTTGGCTAACGATACCGTTTACACAAAAGCCAATCATATGAAAAAATAATGAACAATGGTTAATGTGATTTTTAGAAATTAAAATTTATTATTATCGTGCATGTTAAGGTTGTTTATTTTTGACTTCCCCAACAGCTTTAACAATAAATTCCTCATATTGCGTAATATGGGGTATAAAAAATCGGCCCTTCTTTTTGACCGAAAAAGCCAATAATTAAAACGATTAAACCACGCAGACTCACTACCCATTGATGACAAAATATGTATGGCTTCCGAACCATAATAGAGCTGGTCATGTACTTTAACGACCATCCCTTGATCAATATCTAACCCTAATTTCGTTATCTCTTCCATCACTTCAGAGTTTTCTCTAGCATCGACCAATATTAATTCGCCTACACTTTCTCTAATACGAATAATGTTGCAATAAAAATTACATGCAGGGCACTGTTTATCGTATATCACTAACACGGGCGGTGGCGATACTTGGGAATTCATTTCTCACACTCATTTAATTTTTTTAATACAGAATGGTAGCCTTCCCTAAAAGTCGGAAAGATAAATTGATAGCCACTCTCTAGTAAACGCGTATTCCGACAACGCTTACTACTGCGCAATGTTCTCCCCAGTGGCTTCGGTTGCAGATGGTTTTCAGAGAGCGCTAGCTGACCTGCAAGCCATTGCTTAACATCATATAGAGGCACTGGCTCACAATCTGTTGCCAAGTATAGCGATTCAATTTTATCTCTTTTTTGCTTTTCGATAAGATGCGCTAAAACGCCGGCACAATCATCTGCATGAATACGATTACTATATAAAACAGGCTCTTTAGCCGCACCGTGGCCTGCTATTACTTGTTCAATTAAGCGCTGACGGCCTGGACCATAAATGCCTGAAAAACGCACTATGCAGCACGGGATTTTACTTTTCAAAAATAATTGCTCGGCTTCTAACAACCGCTTGCCACTATAAACTGAGGGCAGTGTCGCCGAGTGCTCATCGACCCACTCTGTATTTTGCTGGCCATAAACGCCCGTACTGGACACAAAGATGATTAAACGCGGCTGATATGATTGCGCTTCTAAGGTTTGCAATAAAACCTGACTTGTCTCAGCATAAGCTTGTCGATAGCCTTCGTCATTCATTTCGCTTGGCGTCATGGTCACCACGATCACATCAAAGGTTTTCTGTAATAGCGACGTCATCATTGTCTCATCGCGCACATCGGCTTGAACCATATCAAGCTGAGCTGTATTAACCTGAGCCGTATCAATATGCTCACTATCCATCTTGCTGCGCCTAACACCCGTAATAGAATAATTATTGCTGGGATTTTGACCTAGTCGTTTGGTCAAGCGTTGTGCAATATCGCCAAACCCCAACAATAAAATAGTTTCTTGTGTCATCTTTTGTTGTGCCTAATTTTACTTAAATTGATTTTTAAATACGCTACCGAAATATAAGCCTATTAAAATAAGAGTGCCGCCAAGATAATGAAACCAGTATAACGTTTCACCTAGAATAGGCACAGCAAGAATGGCCGCAAACAAAGGCATTAAGCAGCAAGATAATGCCGAGACATTAGGTCCCACTATTTTTATCCCGTTAATCCAGAATAAGTAGGCCAATATTGATGGGAAAATTGCCGTATAGATAAAAATAGACGCCGCACTTAAGCCTAATGAAAATGGTGGCAATACGCTAAGCTCTATTACAAACAATACCGTTAGCACAGGCAACCCGGCGGCAACTAGAACGGTCAAGAGTGCAATGGGGTGTAAGTTAATAGGGTACTTTCGCAACATAACAGAATAAAACGACCACAAACAAACGAGCCCAAAAATCATAAGGTCACCTCGATTTAATCCTGCGGCTATTAATTCTTGTAAAAGCGTCAATTGGCCTCGGCTAATGACAATAAATACACCCAGCAATGAAGCCGCAATGCCGACTAACTGCCAATGACTTGGCTTTGTCTTGAGCAACAACCAACTTACCAATAAAGCAACCAAAGGCATCGATGAACTGATCAAAGCAATATTAATAGCCGTTGTAGAATGCGCCGCCAAATAAAGGACGGAGTTATACGTTGCAATTGCCATAACACCTAAAACAATAATCATAAACCAACGCTCACGAATTACTGTCACACTATTTTTTAAATGGGGTAACGCGAAGGGTAAGAGCATTAGAAAAGCCAGTGACCAACGACCAAAAATAAGCGTCAGTGGAGGAATGTCGTCAACGACAAAGCGAGCGACCACAGCATTACCCGCCCAAAATAAATTGGTTAAGGCAAGACCGATTAACGCTAATGCATAAGGGGAAAATTTTATTTTATTTTGCATCTGCTCGCTTGCATTAAATAGATTTTTTAAATTTTTCGCTATTGTAGATACCATCTCTCATTATACCTCTGCAAGCGTTTATATTGCTTGCGGAGAATATTTTGTTTGATTCTTAATTACACCA
>Ga0075467_10003687_pt1 | contig 11661 bp, 10 predicted proteins | sample DEB08_DNA_9_FD_75067 | JGI IMG/M metagenome (GOLD analysis project Ga0075467, IMG submission 75067) | Aqueous microbial communities from the Delaware River and Bay under freshwater to marine salinity gradient to study organic matter... | ecosystem: Environmental > Aquatic > Marine > Coastal ...
AACGATCCTCCAGGACCAACCCCGCGATTTCCCGCCCGAGCGCTTCTCCGACGCCACGAAATGATCCGCGTCACCCAAACGTCCCGCGTGGCGTCCGAAAAACCTGCACCACACATGGCTTTCATTGGTCCCGCCGATGCCACGCTTTGGCTTTAGCATTGCGGTCATTGGGACATTCACCCGATGATGAAGAACCTCCCCTTTTTGGCACGACGCATTTGGCTGCAACCCGGTCGAAGCCACCGATACCGAAATCGTGCTCCATTTTAAAACCAGACTGGAAACGCGCACAGAATTGAGCAACCAGCGCACATGCCGCAATCGGCTGGAAAGACGGCGTCAGGTCGTCAACGTCGCACCTTCCTCTACATCAATGTTGTGGTTCAGGCGGAAAAGGTTCTTGGGGTCATATTTCGCCTTGATCCCGCGCAGCTTGTCGATGTTGGGGCCGTAGGCTTCGGACATTCGGCCGTCATCGTCGGACGGCATGAAGTTGACGTAGACACTGCCAGCCGCATCAGGTGCAGTCAGGGCGAACAGATCCCGCGCCCAGGCGATGCAGGCCTTGTCCTGTGCGGGGTCCGACCAACGCGTATGGATGTTCATTACGAAATGCCGCTTTCGCTGTGGGAACGGCGTCGCTGCGGGATCTATGCGGGTCATGGCACCACCTAGGTGGGCAATGAAGATTTCGGACTGTGGGTCCGGTAGTGTTGCAACCGCCGCAAGAGAACTGTCGATGACCTCATCCGTCAGTTTCAGGAAATCGTTGCTTTTCCAGTAGTTGCGCGCACCCGGCGTCAAAAGCGGATCAAAGGCTTGTTGCCAGGCCGCGTAAGGGTGCGGACCGATCACGTCGGCAATCGGCTTGCCAAGATCACGCAGTTCCTGAAGCGACTCTTCACCTTCTTTCATGTCGCCCGCATAACATGCGGCAAAGATCAAAACCTCTTTGCCTTGCCAGTCCTGGGGTATAAAGGGCAGCGGCGGTGCCTGCCGCATGACAGCCCAGACGGTCAGTTCGTCGGGCGCACGGGCGCAGATGTCGCGGTAGCTTTGCAATAGGCCGCGTGCGTCTGCCAGCGGATGCACGATCAGACCGGACAGCACCGTTGGGCCGATCGGGTGCAGCGCAAATGCGAATGATGAGACGACGCCGAAATTGCCACCACCACCGCGCAAGGCCCAGAACAGATCAGCGTTCTGCGTGGCGCTTGCAACGCGCACCGCGCCGTCTGCACAGACAACTTCAGCCGACAACAGGTTGTCGATGGTCAGGCCATGCTTGCCCGTGATCCAGCCAAACCCGCCGCCAAGTGTCAGACCGGCCACGCCAGTCGTCGAATTGATGCCCAGTGGAACCGCAAGGCCATATAGCTGGGTTTCCTGATCCACATCCGACAAAAGGCAGCCCGGCTCGACCGTTGCGGTCGCACTATCGGCATCGACATGGATGCCTTTCATCTGTGACAGGTTCAGCAAAAGGGCACCGTCAGCCACCGCATGCCCCGCGATCTGGTGTCCACCACTTTTAATGGCAAGCAAGAGGTCGTTTTCACGCGCAAAGTTCACGGTAAGCCGGATGTCGTTCGTGTCTTGCGCAAGCACGATGAGGCCGGGGCGCCGGTCGATCATACCGTTCCACAGCGCGCGGGCATCGTCGTAATCGGCATCCGTTTTGTCGATCAGCTTGCCGCGAAGCGACGCCTTGAGTTTCGTCAGCTTCGCATTTGGGACATCGGTGGTTGTGCCGTTCAGTGTCTTTAATAACTGGGTCATTGCCGTCGCTCCAATAGGGTTTCGTAATGCCCCGATGCTGCGCTCTTGCCGGTACCCCTGCCAGTCCTGAAACTGGACCGGCCCTTTTTCTGCCGGAATCGGGGCCTTTTGTGATAGGCTGCGCGCAGGCAAAGACGAGATTGCCGCGAAGGATTGGCGCAATGACACTCGGAAGTTACGGACAATTCTGTCCGGTCGCCATGGCGGCCGAGACGCTCTGCACGCGCTGGACGATGGTTCTGATACGCGAAATGGTGGCCGGTTCGACCCGGTTCAACGACCTGCGGCGCGGCGTGCCGCGCATGTCGCCAAGCCTGTTGTCGCAGCGTCTGAAAGAGCTTGAATCCGCCGGTATCGTCACCCGCACGCCCGCCGCCGACGAACCTGGTGTCCATGAATATCGCCTGACGGAAGCGGGTCAGGATTTGCAGGCGGTTGTCATGGCCTTCGGTCTCTGGGGCCAAAAGTGGATCGAGACACGGGCCACGCTAAAGAACCTCGACCCGTCGCTTTTGATGTGGGACATACGCCGCAATCTCGATCCATCGCCGATGCCCGTGCGCCGGACTGTGGTGAACTTCAGTTACCCTGAGCTGGCGGAATCCAGACGCAACTGGTGGCTGGTCGTGGACCCCACGACTGCGGTCGACCTTTGTTCAACCGATCCGGGCTACGACGTCGACCTTTGGGTGACAACGGACCTGCGCACGATGACCGCCATCTGGATGGGGCTGACCAGTGTTTCGGATGTTGATGACAAGATCCAGCTCGACGGCGATCCGGCGATCGCGCGCACGATACAGCGCTGGCTGGGCCTTAGCCCATTCGCGGCGCAGGCGAAGTTGGTGCATTGACCCGGCACGACCACAGGCACACGCGGTCCAGTTTCCGGACTATCAGACCACGGACTGTTGACGCACCATCAGGGTAGTTTCGTCATACCGATCAGGACAGGCGAGCCTTACTTGAAAGGAGCTTCGACATGCTTTCTCACACGATATCACCTCGCCGCATGCAATCCCGTCAACAGAGCGTCCTTGGTCACCGGATGATCATCGGCCTGCGTAACGCTGCGGGTCTGGCTGTTGCTTGCACGGCACTGGCTACTTCCGCCATTGCCCAGTCATCGCCAGATACCGCGGCGATGATTGCCCAAGCCCTTAGCGCTGCTCCGGCGGGAATTCGTGAAACTGCGACCATTTCCGATCTGAAAGGCAACATTCTGCGTGAAGGCACGAGCGATTACACCTGCTTTCCCGCGCCGGATGGGCTTGCGGGACCGATGTGCATGGATACCGAATGGCGGCGGTGGATGGCGGCGTGGATGGGTGGCAATCCGTTTACGGCTCAGCGTTTGGCCGTTGCTTACATGCTTGCAGGCGATGGGCCGGACGGCGGTGCCAGTAACATCGACCCGGCCGCCACCCAACCGACCGCCAACAACGAATGGATCGTCGAAGGGCCGCACATGATGGTGATCACACCCGATCCCGGCGCGTTTGCGGGCCTGCCGACCGTGATACAGACCGACGGCCCATACGTGATGTGGACCGGCACGCCGTATGTTCACCTCATGGTTCCCGTCGCTGCTCGCCCAGAACAGCGCAGCGTTCCGACGAACTGATGTTGTGTCGGCCTTCGGGATAGGTTTGCGCCACCCGGCGGTCGATCAATGCAAACGCTTTCGACAGCTCCTGTTGTTTTTACACGGTAATCCAATGTACCTTGGTGCCACTGATCTGCGTGGGAAAGCACGTCGCCCACCGGGGGGGGTGTTCGTGCATCAAGCCGCATTATTTGCTATCCGCCTATAGAAAGATCGTTGATATAACCGGAAAAAGAGCAACCAAAGCCAATACGACCAACATCACACCGATGAACGGCATGGTCGCCGCAAAGATTTGCTCGACCGAGACGTTTGGATCATTGAGCGTGTTATGCACCGTGAAAACCGATATTCCGAAGGGCGGAGTAAGCAGCCCGATCTCGACTGCCAGAACCGTCACGATCCCGAAATGGCTCAGGTCAATGCCCATGCCTTGCGCAATCGGGGCGGCAATCGGAACCATGATCAGAAGGATTGAAGTGCTGTCGAGGATCATGCCCATCAGCAAAATGATGAGGGCATAGAAAAACAGAAACCCCATCGGACCAAATCCCGACCCCTGCACCAGTCCGGCAATCGCATTGGGCAGGCCGGCAATGGACAGCATCCGCGAATAGAAACTGGCCGCTATGAGCAAGAGCAGGATCGACACCGAAATAACGCCGGTCTGCTTCATCACGTCCCACAGCTTGTGCCGGTTCAGGGACCGTCGCGATATTGCGACCACAAGGGCGCCGAAGGCCCCAATGCCCCCCGCTTCGGTCGGCGTGAAATACCCGGTGTAAAGTCCGCCCAGAACCAGCACGACCAGCATGACGATGGGGGAAAGCTTGGCCGCCATGGTCGGTAAAGGCATCTTTGTGCCCTCCACGTCCAAACGGCGGGCCTTTGATGCCTCGGGATCGGTCAGGACAAAACCTGGGAATAGGTAAGTCACGCCGATCAGCATGGCGACAAAGCCACCGGCCAGCATGATACCGGGGACAATGCCCGCAATGAACATGCCGCCAATCGAAACCTCAGCCAGAACACCATAGATGATCAGCAGCAGGCTGGGCGGAATGAGCATGCCCAGAACTGATGAGCCGGCAACCGTTCCGGCAGCAAATTCCGGTCGATACCCGTGGCGCGTCATCTCCGGCACGGCGACACGCGTGAACACTGCCGCAGACGCAATTGAAACGCCGGTCACAGCCGCAAAGATCGTATTGGCCGCAACGGTGGCAACGCCCAGCCCGCAGATCATGCGGCGCAGCAGTTCCTCTGCCACCTCGAAGGTATCGCGCCCGACATGCGACACGCTGACCAAAAGCCCCATCAGCACGAACAGCGGGATGGTCGCAAACAGATAATCCGCGATGCCGCTGTAGGCGGTCAGCTCCAGCATCTTGAAGGCAAGGCCCATGTTATCACGGATGATCCAGATTCCGGCGAAGGCCACGACAAACAGCGCATAGGCGATCTGCATGCCGAGCAGCACCAGCCCGATCAAGACCGCGATCAGAATGAAGCCAATGGTCAGAATGGTCATGAGCGATAGCCTCGAAAGCTGCGCATTTCCTCGGAGAGCCGGTAAAGCGCCGACAGGGCGGCCACCGCAGACCCGAGAACCGTAATCGCACGGAACGGTGACGTCGGGATGGTAAAGACCCCTTGGACACCAAAATACTCGGCCCCATGCCAGGCGTCGATCAACTTGGGACAGGACGCCCAGAAGATCAGTGCGAAAACGACGGTGCCGGTCAGGGCAAAGAACGCCTCAAGCAAGAAGACCATGCGCGGTGAAGCACGATGGAGCCGCCTGACAAGAAAGTCCGCCCGCGTCAGGCGCTTTTGCTGAACGGCGGCGGCGACCTGCAGGAAAACAATAGCCACGACAGTGCGGCCCGCGATTTCCGACACGCCGGTGATCGGCGCGTTAAAGAAATTTCGCCCGAGGACATCCGCCACGACCAGCACCATAAGGCCTCCGATACACAGCGTGCCAACAGAGGACATGACAGCCGCCACGCCTCCTAAAATCGCGCCGACCGGAGCATCGGCAAATTTGGGCACAAGGGTTTCGTTGGTTTCGATGGGGTCGTCTTGGCTCATCCGCGCTCACTCATGGGTTGGCGATGTCAAGAATACACCCGTCCGGACGCTGTCCAGACGGGTGTTGTTTTTCAATGCGCCGTGGATCAGCGCCCTTCGTCCCAATTGCGCAGCGGTGTCGCACCACGTGCGCGCAGGGCGTCGAAATAGGCCTTCAGCACAACCTTGCCGGACTCGCCGGTCTGCGCAAGCCAGGGGGCCACGATGTCCGGCAAGCCATCGACCCAGGCCATCTTTTCCGCCTCGGGCAGGTCGCGCACGGTCAGGCCCGCCGCCTGCATTTCGGTCATCGCACGTGCGGCCAGATCGGCAACGTAGTCGCCGTGGGCCACGGATGTCGCCTGTGCCGCTTCGCGGAAGGCTTGCTGCACGGGTTGGGGCAGGCCGTTGAAGAAGTCTTCGTTGGCTGCGATCCCGCCAAAATACATCGACCCGATGCCGACGCGGGTCAATTCCGGTGCGACCTCGTAGACACGGGTCGGCAGGATGCCGGATGCAAAGGACAAGGTGCCCTCGGTCACGCCAGTCTGGATGTTGGTGTAGTAGGTGGTCAGCGCGCCATCGACGGGCGTGGCGCCCGTGCCTTGCAGCCAGTTCGCCGAGGTGCCCGGCGCGTTCAGCTTGCGGTTCTGCAGGTCCGCCATCGTGTTGACCGGGAAGGTCGCGTAGATGTCGTAGCTATCGGTGATCAACGATGACAGATGCACCATTCCGTTCTCGGACCAGCTGTTGGCCAACTCGGGCAGGTTCTGGCTCAGATCGTCGAATATCTCGATGATCATCTTGTGATCCGAGGTTGCAAACGGTGTGAAATAGGTGACGTTCTGCAAGGGCATGTTGGCCCCTTCCCAGACGGTGCCGACCATGCCCACATCCACGATGCCATCCATGACCGCTTCGCGGGTGTCGGTGAACTTGTACAGCGTGCCGGCGTAAGCCTCGGTCCAGTTCACCTGATAGGCGTCGCCCGCCTCTTGCAGGATCCGGTTCACCTCGGGCTGAAAGGTGTTCTTCATCGCGTAGACCCAGATATTAGCCTCTGGATGCGAAGAGCCGATGTTGACAGTGATCTGTTCCTGGGCCGAGGCCCAACCCGCTGCGGAAATGCTAAGCGCCGCAACAGCGCTGAAAGACGTGAACTTCATGTTTTCTCTCCCTTGGCGAAGATGCCTCCACGCACCTTCTGGTTGTTTCAGTCTTCAATGGCCCCAAGCGCCCGCAGAATGCGTTCCGGCGTAAAGGGCATTTCCGTGACCTGCGCGCCCAGCGGGCGCAAGGCGTCGTTGATCGCATTCATCACAGCAGCGGGTGCCCCGGCGGTTCCGGCCTCTCCGGCGCCCTTGGCCCCCAGGGTGCTTTCCTTTGTCGGGGTCTCGACGTGGCCAATCACCATGTCGGGCATCTCGGCAGCCATCGGCACAAGGTAGTCGGCCATGGACCCGTTCAGCAGCTGCCCGTCCTCGTCATAGTGGATTTCCTCGAACAGTGCCCCGCCAAGCCCCTGAACGATTCCACCGCGGATTTGTTCATCGACCAGCTGCGGGTTTATGATGCGCCCGCAATCCTCGACACACCAGTGCTTCAGCAATGTCACGACGCCGGTCTCCGTATCGACTTCGAGATAGCTGGCCTGCACGCCGTTGGTGAAGGCAAAAGGATATTCAGAGGTGATATAGTGCCGGGTCTGAACCAATTCACGCGGCAAACCTTCGGGCAGCGTGTCACCCCGGAAGTAGACGATCCGGCCCAACTCCTCCAGCGGCATACGCGCGGCCCCGGTGTCGTTGTCGACCACCGCGCCGTCGCGAATGTCGAGGCTGACCTGATCCGCCTGAAGCATCGCCGCCGCAATCTCAAGGATCGAATCGCGCAGCGCACGCGCGGACAAAAGCGCCGCTTCGCCGCCGATCCCGGCCCCGCGTGACGCCCATGTGCCGCCTCCGTAGGGCGTGACCTGCGTATCGCCGGTGATCACCCGCACATTGGACGGGGGCACGCCGACACCTTCGGCGACAATCTGGCTGAGCATCGCCTCAGTGCCTTGCCCCTGTTCCGTCACCCCCGATAGCGCCACGATCGACCCGTCCGGATCCATCCGCACGGTACAGCCGTCCTGCGCCGAGATGCGGGCACCGCCGATGCCGTACATAAAGGGCGAAGGGTTGGTAAGTTCGATGAAACTGGCGATGCCGATGCCGCGATGCACGCCGCGGCTGCGGGCCTCGGCCTGATCGACGCGCAGCGCGTCGTAATCCATCAGCTGCATGAGCTTGTCCATGCTTTGATGATGCGACAGGCCCTCGAACCGCATCTTGGCAGGCGATGTAACCGGGTAGCTATCATCGGCATACATGTTACGCCGCCGGATCTCGACCGGGTCCATGCCCAGCTCTGCAGCGGCCATGTCCACCAGCCCTTCGGTGATCGCAACGGCAATGGGATGTCCGACTGCGCGATACTGGCAGGTTGGGGTCTTGTTCTGGAAAACCACCGTTGTCTTGGCGCGGTAGTTGGCGAAATCGTAAGGCCCGCCGCACAGGTTGACCACCTGATTGCCCTCAATCGCAGAAGTGCGGGGATAGACCGAATAGGCCCCGATCGCGGTCCAGTCATCAATGTCAAAGGCGAGGATATTGCCAGCTTCATCCACCGCGATCCTGGCCTCGATCTCATGGTCGCGGGCATGGATGTCAGTGCTGAAGCTTTCCAGCCGGTCCGCAATGAATTTGACCGGCCGTCCCATGATTTTGGCAATTGCCGCAGTTGCCATCTCATCGGGGTAGACATGCACCTTGATACCGTAAGAGCCGCCTACATCGCCACAAATCACACGCACGCGCGATTCGGGCACCTCCAGATGCGTCGCCAGCACGGATTGCATCATGTGTGGGGCCTGCGTTGCATGCCAGGCGGTCAGTTGACGCTCTGCCGGGTTCCAATCCACAAGGATCGAACGTGGTTCAAGGGTAACACCCGTGTGGCGTGCGGTGCGAAACCGCGCCGAGACGACTTTGTGCGCAGAGGCAAAGGCGCTGTCCACATTGCCTTCTTCATGCAGTCGCTGAAACGCCAGATTATCACCCATCTCCGGATGAAGCACCGGGGTATCCTTGTCGAGCGCGGTCATCATGTCGCCGACAACGGGCAGCGGATCATAGTCCACTTCAATCAGGCCTGCCGCATCTTCAGCCGCCGCGCGGGAGGTCGCGACCACCGCGACAACCGGCTCTCCGACCCAGCATGCACGGTCGATGGCCATGGGGTGTTGGGGGGGTGATTTCAGCCCCTTGAGATGCGCAAGCACAGCGACCCAAGGGGTGCATACCTCGGCCAATTCAGCGCCCGTGAACACCCGCACCAAGCCCTTGACCGATTTCGCCCCGGAGATATCAATTCCATTGATCCGGGCATGGGCAAAAGGACATCTGACAAAGACCACATGCACCATGCGCGGCAGCAAGATGTCATCCACGTATTTGCCGCGCCCTTCGACCAGCCGCCTGGCATTAGGCCGCGGGACAGTCTTGCCGATGTAGGAATTGGGGCGGTCGGGGTTGCCAAACTGAACGGTCATGAATTTGCCTTTCCAGCGCGCTGTCGGGCGACGGTTTCAATCGCATCGACGATGGCTTCGTATCCCGTACAGCGGCAATAGTTGCCTGACATGTGTTCGCGAATCTTGCCGCGTTCCGGAATGCCGCCCTGTGCCAGAAGCTCCTCTGCCGAGACCAGCATGCCGGGGGTGCAAAAGCCGCATTGCAGGGCGTTGCGGGCGACAAAGGCGTCTTGCAAATCGCGGATCGTGTTGTTGTCAGACAGTCCCTCGACTGTCCAGACCTCGGCACCGTCCAACTGCGCCGCCAGCATCAGACAGCCCCGAACGGCTTGCCCGTTCACCCGGATCGTGCAGGCCCCGCAGACGCCATGTTCACAGCTCGCGTGCGCTCCCGTCAGGCCCAGCTCCTCGCGAAGAAAGTCGATGACGTGCTGTCCGGCGATCACGCGCGCCGCAACCTGTTCGCCATTGACGCGCAGGTCGATATCGACCTGCGCGCGGAAAATCTCACTCATGTCTTCTCTCCTGTCAGGTCCGCCATGGCGCGCCGCAAAAGCACGCCTGCGATATGGCGGCGATACCCGGCGCTCGCCTGTGTATCCGAAGGCGGATCTATTTCGGCCCGCAGTGCCGCAACTGCGCCGTCGATATCGCCTGCATCCAGATGCGCCATTGCATGACGGGCAAGCACAGGCCTTGACCCTACCGACAGCAGCGATACCCGATGCCCGGCACGGCGACGCACAAGGCAAAGCCCGGCGAGCGCATAGTCCCCGGACCGCCGTGTGACCTCCTGCAAGGTCTGCCGTTCGTCCCGTTCGGCCTTGGGCAAGGTGATCGCGGTCAGGATTTCATCCGGTTGGAGCGCGGTTTCAAAAACCTCGTGGAAAAAGTCGTCGGCGGGGATTGCGCGTTTTCCGTCGCGCCCCGTCACATGAATCGTCGCGTCAAGCGCCAGAACACAGGCAGGGAACTCTGCCGCAGGGTCCGCATGGGCCAGCGCGCCGCCGATGGTGCCGCGGTTACGGATCGCAGCATGGGCGATGCAGGCGACCGCATCGCGCAAAAGCGGCGCATAGGTTCTGACCAGCGGGTCGGTTCCTATCTCGGCATGACTTGTCAGCGCGCCGATGCGCAGGCTCGCGGCATCTTCGGTGATGCCCGACAGCGCGGAAATCCGCGAGATATCGACCAGAAGATCCCCGGTCGTCAGCCGCATGTTCATGGCCGCCACAAGGCTTTGCCCACCGGCAAGAACGCGTCCCATGCCATCAGCCGAGCCAAGCATTTCGATCGCGTGACCCAGGTCATTTGCCCGAGCATATCCGCCCGCCGAAGCTTTCATGCGCTGCCCTCCCCCTGATAGTCGGCAATCCTTGCGCCAACTGTTGATCATATGATCAACAAAGCGAATATCATTGCAAGAAGAATCTTTTCTGAGCAAAAGACAGAGCATGGACATGAGCAAGCATACGGGCACCCCACAGGATGCGCCGCGAACGGCCAAGCGGCAGCGTCTGCCTGCGGGTGAACGTCGCCAGAAAATCATTGACGGCGCGGTTGCGTTCTTCGCAAAGGTCGGGCTGGAGGGGAAAACCCGCGATCTTGCCAAGGACCTCGGCATCACGCAGTCCTTGCTTTTCAAGTACTTCGAATCAAAGGACGCCCTGATCGAGGCGGTATATGCTCAGGTCTATCTGGAACGCCTTTCGCCTGATTGGCCGGTCCGTTTGGCGGATCGCAGCGTGCCGTTGCGTGGCCGACTGCTGGCCTTCTACTCAGACTACAGCAAGCTGATTTTCGAACATGAATGGATGCGCATCTTTATGTTTTCCGGGCTGGCCGGGGCAGAGCTGAACAGGCGGTATCTTGAACACATGCACCGGATGATCCTGCATCCTCTGCTGGAAGAGGTGCGTGCATCCTCGTCGCAGGCGATCACTCCCGACATGGAAGACCTCTGGAACCTGCACGGTGGCATCGTCTATATCGGCATCCGGCAGCACATTTATCGGATGCCTTGCCCCGAAAACCCAGGTCCTGCGATTGAACGGACGGTTGACCGTTTCCTTCAGGCGTTCTCGGTTCCAACATCCTGACGGTTGGGATCACAGCACCATTTTTCCTGCAGATGTGCCGCGCAGTGTTCAAATCACCACTTTCTACGCCAGCAATACGTATATTCTGTTGGAAAACGTCGGTTCTGCGGGATGATGGTCTGGTCATCCGACCCCGTCGGGCAAAACTGTCAGCTTTTCAACAGGCTATGGAAGTCATTGCAGGTACGCCGCAATGGACCGTTCGCATGGAGCTGCCCCTATTGGCGCCTGCACCTTGCAATGGCATCGGTGCCCGCATTTCAAGACATTTTGCTTTTCTGTCACAAGTTTATCCCACCGATATGCTGAAACCCCGTTGGGCATCTGGATTCTGGGGGATCAATTCAGAACGAATTCTCTTTCATTGTGGACTGGCTGTCACCTCACGCCACCTGCAATGGCACGCGGAGCTATGCGGGAATTTGGGTGATGGCGTGATTTGAAGGGCGGCGTATCGTGGCGGGTGTCAAAGCCGGCCAGAACCTCACAAGGAGCGATACGCCATGAAAGCAGATACAACGATTTTG
>Ga0075467_10003688_pt1 | contig 11661 bp, 10 predicted proteins | sample DEB08_DNA_9_FD_75067 | JGI IMG/M metagenome (GOLD analysis project Ga0075467, IMG submission 75067) | Aqueous microbial communities from the Delaware River and Bay under freshwater to marine salinity gradient to study organic matter... | ecosystem: Environmental > Aquatic > Marine > Coastal ...
AGCCTGTATGGGTAAATGAATCTCGTTATGGTCTATTAGTTTTTGAACTTTCGAGTATAATATTAATTTATTCATACTCATAAAGTAGCCTGAAATATCTAATTTCATCACATAGGCATTCTCTTTAAAGTTTGATGTTGCAGCTTGCATTTTACTGTACGTTCTTTTTACACCAAAAAGAGTACCTTTTCCTTTTCGGCAACTATATACGTCATATAAAAATATTTTCTCGGCTAATGGACTCAAAATGTTGTAAATAAAATGATGCACCACCCTATCTCGAAAATTGGCTGCAAATACTTCACGCTTTACGGGCTCTTCCACTATAAAACAAATGCTGCCTCCTGGCTGATATGTTTTTGTAGCTATTTCACCGTATAGGTCAAAAATATTTTTTTCAAGCCGTAGCTCAAAAGCCAACTGACTTTGCTTGTTTCGCTTGTTTCTTCTAGCATCAAAATAGGCTTGAAAAAGTCTCAATAATATGTCTTGATTATATTTCATTTTAAAAAACAACCACCGTAAATTTAGTCCTTGAGGCAACGGACAGAAAAGCCGTTGGCCTTATTGTTGCTGTTGCGGTTCACGCCCGCCTGACTGGTGTTCAAGTTGCGGTTCTGAGCATTGGTTGCACTAGCCTCTGATGAAGACCACCAGTTGCCGTTGGTACCACGATTGTTGAACGGGCCATTAGTGTTGAGGTTGCCAGCAAGCAGGGCAGCAATAAGTGGGCAATTGCTATAAGTGCCCTTGTGCCATATTGCAGGAACAAGGATTGTTTGATTACCTGCTTTTTGTATGAAACAGGTGAATTGCTGGATTAAAACAGCACGCTTTCCTAACAGCCGTAGCTGCGGAAACTCTGGCTCAGTGGTTGTTTTCATTAACCAAACAATTTGACTACATGTCTGGGGCATTTGTGCTTGTATTTGCTTTTATTTGCTCACTTTTGTCCCAGCCGCTCAATTGTTTGCTAATATTTTGTATTTCGATATTCCATTTAGTAAAGCTATCTATATTGATTTGCCTTAAATCATGCAATAGCCTTAAATACAGACGACACTTTTCTACGCTTTCTCTTGCTTCTAAAATATTTGCCTGCTTGGTATATGTACTATTAGCACGCCAAATTTGCATCATAGCATTAATGAGTTCATTCTTTAGGTTTTCACCTATGGTATATTTAAAATCACGATGAAAACTTTTTGATGCTGATAAAACCTCAAACAGCAGACCATAGGTTGCTTTATAAACATTTAACTCGGTATAATTAGCCATAATTTGACTATTTAAAAGATTGCCGAATGTGACTCTGAATTTCTGAAATCCATATAAAAACCTCAATAGGTGTTTTTGATGCTAACGAATAATCTCTTATTTCTAATAGTATCTTTTGTGCATTTTCCGTAATTACTTGGTTTGTTGATACTATATCTTTATGTATCAGGCTTTCAATCTTTGCTTTCCAATCCTCATAAGCAATAGAATCAAATAACTCATTAGTAGCTATTTCTATACTATTCGATTTATTGTCTATTGTATAATTATTTGACATAGAAAGTATAACAGACTCGGGGAAACCTATAAAAACAGATTTGAGTGACCCTTTACCTATTTGTTGCATCTTAAAATTTTTGCTACGCAAAAACCAAGCACCTTCATTGTAAACTTTGTAAAAAAAGCCCTCCTTAAAAGCCAAGGCTTTAAAGTGATTTTTACTTTGTAAGGTTATTTTATCTTGCAAGGTCATGTTTAAAAAAAATTAAACCAGACCACCAAAGGCGGTCTGGTTTGCCTAAATAAATCAAATATCAAATAAATCTAATCCTTGAGGCAACGGACAGAAAAGCCGCTGGCCTTACTGGGGCTGCCGGTGCCCACGCCCGCCTTATTGGCGCTCAAGACGCGGTACTGAGCAGAGGTCGCACTGGCCTCTGACGAAGACCACCAGAAGCCGCCGGTACCACGATAGAGGAACGTGCCATTGGCGTCGCGGTAGCCAGCAAGCAGGGCAGTGAAACCAGAGCTGTTTGTCCAACCTGTACCTACACTTCTCAACTTGTTGCCCTCACCGGTGGTAGATCGCCATCCAGTTGTGGTTTGCTGCGAAATAAGCATGCCTTGTCCATGCTCTAGGTACATCCACTCGCAATCACTTGGTATATGAAAACCGCTAGGGCAAACTCCTTGGGCGCGTTCGGTAGTACTACCATTCATAGCCGCACTCCATTGGTATAAATAACCTTCGCCAGCTGCTGGTACTGTTGTGCCCCAACCTGCGGTGCCATTTGTGGTTGCGGTGTTGTAGTAACCCCAATAACCTACATTTCCTGCTGAGGTATTTAGCCAAACATTGGATCCAGTGTTAGGTGTATCTGATATTGGAGATGTAGAAACCTCATTTAAGTTGGTCGTCATCCAGCATTGGCCGTTGATATCTATTAAATTATACACCGTGGTACTCACTCCCGTAACCGTTCTTAAACCATCGCAGCCTTGCGCAGAGATTAATTTACCAGTACAAGTTCCATTGTCACTAAAAACGTCGCCAGTGGTTACTCCTGTATAATATCCGTTATAGGTAGAACCTAGTTGAGCACCACCATCATACCAGTTTTCCCAGCTAGGTGATGTTGTAGTACCTGTATTGGTTTGCATAGCGTTTGTTGTAGTATTAAAAATGGTTAAACCCTCTGCAGGGCTGCTTATAGCGTTACGCTGTGCCGTGGTCATACGCGGTAATAATATACCTTGGGTGGAACTTACTACATCTAAAGCCGCGTTCGCATTGGGGCTACTCGTGCCTATACCCACTTGCGCCATGCTCGCTAGCGAGCAAAACATAACCAAAATGAGTGTTGTTATTTTATTTTTCATGTTATTACTTTATTCTTTAAACTTTAAACTTTGTACTTTCAACTCTAAACTTTCAACTTGTATCAATTCGTTAATGCAATCCAAGCTGAACCGTTGTACATTCTTACCTCGTGAGCTGTTGTATTGTAATAGACCATACCTGCTACGCCCGTTGGATCGGCAGTGTGTCTGGGTAACAATACCCCTTGCGTGGTAGAAGTAATATCCAAAATTGCATTAGCATCTGGAGAAGTAGTTCCCACACCTATTCCTGCCGTTGAACTAGTAGTTCCTGAAGCTACCGAAGTGGTTGCTCCCGTAGACAAATTAACCCATAGTGAGCTGCTATTGGCTATTTCTAGCGCACTGCTGGTGGTATTATAAATAAGTAAACCAGCAGTTGGCGTTTTTATACTGGCATCGCGTTCTGCAGTTGTCATTCTGGGTACAATTAACCCTTTGGCGCTTGCGGTAATGTCTAAGATGGCAGTAGAGTTTGGGCTGGCAGTGCCTATGCCCACTTGCGCAAAAGAATTCAAACCTAAAAAGGCGAGCACCATTGTTGTAATAATTCTGTTTTTCATTTTACTTTTTTGTTTAGTCTCTAACCAAAAATCGATTATTTGTTTATGATTTGCCATTGAGGGGGCGTTTTTAAAATTTATACTATTTCGTATTGAAGTTTTTTTTTTTTACAAAATTCTCCTGACCACTTACTAATTGAATTTACATTTACTATTATTGACAGAAACCCCTAAATTTGGGGTTTTAAAAGCTTATCCATCAGTTAAGCGAAAATCACGATTTTGTAAAAATTATATTTTTCATAATGCTGTTAAACATATCAAAATTTGGTTTTTTTACCTAATTACCTTGCTTCGATTGCTTTTTTAAAAAATTCATTGTGTGATTTTTCAATTTTTCAATCAACCCAAATCTCAGTCCCTATAAGGTATTTGCCCTATTTTTGAAGCTTATTAACATGCACCTTTTTGTTTCCCCTCCAGCCTTGCCATTAATACTGACTTTGCCATAAGCCTTTCTATCTTTTCAGTTGTCAACGGTTTCTGTATATAATCAATAACAATACTGTATTTAGAAGCTCTCTCAACATCCTCAGACATTGTAGAAGAGCTCAATATCACTACATTTATTTTCTTATTGCCAATATTAAATTTTAATAAATCTAAGACATCCCAACCACTCATGCCTGGCATATTTAAATCTAAAAAAACCAAATTGTTGGAAGATTCTTCTTGGTTTTTAATTAAATACTCCAACAGTTCTTTACCACTACGGTAAGAATATAATGAACCCTTCAGGATACTCTTTTCGATAATTCCCTTATTGAGTGCTAAAAAAATAGGATCATCATCAATTAAAAAAATCCTATTGTAAATTGAATCCGCCTCTTTATCAACAGGTCTAGTCAAATTAAGTGCTGCAGACTGCGATTCATACTTACCTAAATCTTTTTTCTCAACGAGAGACTTCAAATGAGCGTCAAGATCAGATAAACCCGATGATATCTCTGATAAAAGATGCTGCTGTTTTGTATCAATTTCAATTACATTCGCAAAACTTAGCTCTAAATCGTGTAAATAACTTTCCACTTTCAAAATTATCGGTCTAAATACATGCGACAATTCCCAAACCATGTCAGATGAATGCTTATCATTATCACTCGCTGTTATTTTTTCTTCTAATTCCACTGGTAATATAACTCGCAATGTACCGTAGGACATAAATTTAGCCAATCCGTTATCTTCCAACCTTTCCTGTGTTTTAGCAGATATTATTAGCTTAAAAGAAAGCCGTCTATCAAAACTTAACACATTTAATTCAACATTAGATACACCCGCTATGGATAGTGCCTTATTGAATAAAACATAACTATCTGGAGTTATGATTCCTTTGAAAAAGTCAATTCCAACTTCATCGTGCCCTGGAAGCTCTAAGCTTTCCCAAAAACCCTCAGATACTATATGAAGCAATCCTTTTTTATCTAGGAAATAAAATGCAAATCCTAATGATAAGTGATTCTCCTCGAAATACTCTTTCATAAAAGGAATTTAGAATTTTATTACTTTAAATTGAAAACAAATGAATCACCGCTAATAACAAACCTAATGGGTTTAACTATACCATTCTTACTAAGTAGAATACAAAGAGGAAACAGTAGCAAGGCTACTCTTCCTCCCTCCTATTAAGATGCTTCCGACCTGCAGCACCTAGTGCTACGGCACCTGCAATTAAAAATGGTATTCCGCCAATGGGTGTGGGATTGACCGGGCCATTGGGTTGTGCCGATAATGAAGCCGATAATATAAAAGCAAAGAAACTAATTTTAATTATTTTAACTTTCATGGTTTTATGATAACTATTGTTATTTAACTACTATTTTTCTATTCAATACCATTCCATTCTCACTAGAATGAATCCTTAAGATATAAACGCAGGGAGGTAAATTTTTATCTATGGTTAAAACGCCACTTTCTGCAGATGAATAAATGCCACTAGTTTCCCATAATTTGGCTCCATTTAAGCTCATTAAAGAAAAGTTATAATTACCAGCAGATAAAATATTGTAATTGATCTGACCATTTTCATTTTGCCAAACATCAAAACCTGCATTTACCAAATCTTCTTCTTGACCAACACTAGAACGATTAATGTGTAGGGTAAAACGATTTAACATCAATGAGTCGAAAACGAAATCATAAGTCCCATTCGATAAATCGTGAAAAATTCCCATTTTACTATCCTCTAATTCTAAGGTGTAGTAATTATTCAGAAAAGAATTATCTAAATAAATGGTATAATTAGCACCATGGCTTGGTGCACTGAAAGACAAGTCCAAAGTTTTGTGCGAACCATCTAGCGGCCCATAATCGATGGCATTAACTGCTAATACCTGCGTTCCGGAAGTACTGTAAATGTTTGGGTTAGAACCTGCGTTCATAAACTTGTGAGCATCCCATTCAGCATCATAATCATTAGAAGTACCATTGATAAAAGGAACCACCGTGTAATCATTACTACTACTGTCACTTTGTAAGTGAGATCTTAGAACAACACGATCGAAAGTTGAGTTTGATTTAAAGTAAGCTGGAGTTCCAGAGGTGATAATAGCTGCATTACCTGCCATTGTTAAAGGTAAGGTAGGATCTACCGAAGAACTTGTAGCTTGGACCCAAACCGACTGCAATGGTGCTATATAAGGGTTAGAAATTCCACCTGCGCTATAAAATTTATAGGCATTAGTTGAAGCATCCCAAATATAAAAGGCATTGTTTATTCCAATATTTAAATGATCAATAGTGCTGTAGTCCATTACACAGCTAAAGGGGTTAGCTATTAAATTCCAACCATCCGCTTGTGCTGGATCTCTGAAGCTAGACCACAGGGGCGTTGCAACATAGTCTAAAGCTACCGCTGAGGATGTGATCAACGATCCATTCACATCGAAGTTCCAAGGTCCAGCGCCCGACATAACACCATTTAGCCCAAAATAGGCATAGTAGCCACTACCCGTCTGTAAAGAAACAGTTCCGTCAGCAACATTCACATAATTCCCCGTTACTGGATCCCAAGTAAACAAATTTTGAGCATTAGGATAAAGAGAAGTTCCTACCGTTCCGAAATCTGAGGCAAAATTACCACTTACTGCAGATGAAACTTGATGCCAACCTTCGCCTGATAAATACTGTTGCTGACGCACCAAACCGGATCCCAAGTAAGAAGTAACTTTTAATTGGGAGTATCCTGAAGCACCCGCTTCTAAGATGACACCAGCATCGGTATTGGCATTATTTATTTGCGTTACTAGCAGACTATTTCCAGCCGACACCACTAAAGTCGCATCATTCGTAAGAACGAGATTATTAAATTCTTCGTTCGTTTGATTTGCTAGAGTTACACTAACGTTATCTATTTCTAAATTGGCTGCTGCATCCAACTGCAACTGCGAAGCACCCGTTAATGCACCCTGAAGAATTAAAGTTCCACCCGCGTTTTGCAATAAACCGTTGGTACTACTAATTTCTGTGGTACCAGGGATATGTAACGAAGAACCAGCACCCAAATACATCGTTGTATTATCACCGACATACAATTGACCATGCATCGAACTTACCGATAATATCGAAAATCCCAATACAATTTTAATTAAGTTTTTCATAGTTATTGAATTTGACAGCCATGCTTTCGCATGACCTCTTTTTTTGATTTTTTTATTCAGTTTTATATCTTTAAACCACCGCAACGCTTCGTCATTGTACTTAGCGCTACTTGAGGAACTTAATTTCATGATGCAAGATTATTATTTCGCGACGTTTAATTTTGTGGCTAAATTTCGATTTAAATCGCAAAAAAGCCAATCCTTGTGCCAGAATCACGAAACTATTAACTCTACAAACATCCTTTCCTAACTGTAAGCCTGTAAACCACGATGTATTAAATAAAGTCATTGAACCAAACATCCGATTATTAATAAAACATTCTAAATCGGCCTGTGAAATAAACAGCTCTTTTTACGTATCCGCAAGAACATAAACACTTCATACCGCCCATTGAATTGGTCTCCCGCTCCTATTATTCCATTCTTATTATTATTAAGATCGTAAAACATGGCAACCCCACTTGCTGCCATATAATTTCGAGACCCATTTATTTCCTAAGCAACTTGCAACTGTCGGGCATTAACAGTTGCCATTGCAGCATCCGTTTGACAGACATAACTACTTGTGGCGATCCTTCTTGTGAGCCCCTAAACAAAATAAGCAGTACCTATCTCCAAATGAGGCATTAATATTTCGTCGTTTTTAGTCTAATTATACTTTCTTATTGCCATCCAAAAGCAACATCATAATGATTTTGGTTTAGTGAATACTAGAACTTCTCTCAATCACGTATTGCAAACCCATACCATTTAGTGCTTAAGCCAGGCACAAAGTTTTTTTTTATAAACCAAATTTGGACAAGAGGCCATTTGATACCCAATGAACATGGGTCTTTGACACAGATAACCAATTTTTCTTCCAGTTACCTCAAGACCTGCAATTGATCGACCGAAATGCAATGACCTCAAGCCGATGCTATTTTTAGATCTTATTCGCTCTAAAATCTTCTTTTTTATTCGATTTATATAAGGATATAAAGGAAAGAAATAGTTCTAGTTAAATCTGTAGATATTTATTGATTCAAAAAGGATTTGAAAAATAAAATCACCCTCATCTTCAATATAAAATCAACTTTTCCTTGCGGGTAGTTCCGCCTTAATATCAAAAATAATAACTAAGTCTTTAACTTTTAAATTTAACATACCTACAATCCATCTAGCTAAAAGGCCTCTATTAAAATTCGCACCTTGAATAGGATCTAACTAGAGCTGGCTAAATTTCTATTTTTTTTTGATTAGTCACCTCAGAATTGCATGATTCAATGCTACACCAAAAAACAAATTTCGTCAGTCATTTGATCCTTCACTATTGGAATAATAAATTGCGTGTTAGCAGTGAAAAATAATTACCGCTACTTCTTGAAAAAAAATTCTCGTGGCGCTAATTCCGTCCTAAAAGCTATTAGTGCCCTACATTTCCCTTATTTACAGTTAGCGCTTAGTCTTAGCACCTGAGCCCATTCTTAGTAAGTAATAGATTAAAATACCATTATGCAATCCCAAAAACAAAGACTAATCTTCGAAGAACATCGCAATCCTAAATAAATACTGACATCATTTTACGGTTCACCTTAATAAAACATGAAACGCTGTCTCTAAAAACCATAACTAAAACTGTATACAATAAGGACTAGAATTAAAATTCAAAAGAAGCTTTCTTAGCCACAATTCTTCTTTCTTTATCAAGCTGAAAGAAAGTAGGTGTAGCCGCCACAAAATAACTTCTCACTATTTCGCTATTCCATTTTTGCAAATCACAATAGTGGAGCATATCGGGAAAATCTCTGATGGCATTTTGAAAAGCACTACTATCATCATCTAAACTTATGGCCAAAACCAAGGCTTCGGGGTGTTCTTTTGCCCAAGCCTGCACTTGAGGCATTTCTTCCATACAATGCGGACACCAACTAGCCCAAAATACTAAAATTACGGTGTCCTGCTCAAAATCGTACAAGGTCTTTTCTTGGCCATCCCCAGCCATTAGCGTTATTGGAGGGGCCATATTCCCTGGTTTTAAAGCTTCATAGCCGGCCATGCGTTGCTTGAGTTCATCATCCTCTTCCGTGCATTGGGCTGTTGCTGCATACTTTTGATCAATGTATTGCAAAATATCTTCATTGCCCATCTCTTTAAAGCCAAGCTGGAGATACTTGATGGCAAATTCTTGGGTGGTTTCGTCATCACCAAATACTTGCATAATTTTATCGACACTTTTTTTATAGCCTGCCTTTTTCTCCTCCTCACCAAATTCCATATTTGGATTCATGTAATAATTTAAATAACTCAATATGGCATCGGTGTACAAAGGTGTGTTTATAAGCGATGCGTCATTGGTGGCTTTCCCAAGCCAGAAATTCTCGTGTAAATTGAACAATTGCAAGCGAGGGTGTTCGGAAATATTAGAAAAATACACTTGACTAAATTGGGCTTGAGCCTTAGCCCAATAAAAAGGGGTTTTGTCTACAAAGGCCTGATATTGTTTTTTATAGCTCTTTTTAGCCTTTTCATAATCTTTTAAAACCCTTCGATAAGATTTTTCTTCTTTATTGGGATATCTACTTAAAAAATCTTCCTTAATCCGAATGGCATTCACCGTCTCTTTTTGCTTTGCATGAAACAAACTCCAAGCCTTATTTTCATCTGATGCTGAAAAAATAGGATTGCGACTCTCAGGTTCTAAGCTTATATCTACACTAAACTCAATTTGCTTCTCTTTGCCATTGATGATGACATCTACATAATCACCATATCCCGTTTGGCTATACCTCAAGCGATAAATGCCTGACTCAACATCGGCAGGTACGTTAATACTGAAGCTTCCTGTTTCTTTATTAACGGGCACAGCAGCTATATTGAAGATTCCTACGCCAAATTTTTGAACCACCACTTTAACAAAACGAGAGTTGTTTTGTAGTTGACCATTGATTCTGATACTATCCTGAGCGGATAAGTAAAAAGCAGAAAGTGAAAAGATAAATGCAATCAGAATACTGAATTTTGAAAATTTATAATTCATTTTTTTATTTTTTATCTATGTGCTTTGTGTCATTGTGGTTAACAGACCTCAAATTCACTGAGGCAAAGAGGTTTTTACTAAAAAAGGACGGCAGCATTACACTACCGCCCTTTTGACTCTATTAATTTCAACTTTAAACTATTTAATCCTTGAGGCAACGGACAGAAAAACCGTGAGCCTTATCGCCGTCGCCGCGGTAAACACCAGCCTGTGTGCTGAAAAAGGAGCGAAAATGGGCAATGGTAGTTGCGGACTCTGATGATGACCACCAGTAGCCGCGGGTACCACGATTGAAGAACGTACCATTGGTGAAACGGTAGCCAGCAAGCAGGGCTGTAAAACCAGAGCTGTTATTCCAAGAACCTCCCTCAGCTCTCAACTTGTCGCCCTCCCCAGTGGTATTACGCCAAGCAATATTTATAGTTTGCTGTGCAATACTCATGCCTTGGCCGTGCTCTAAATACATCCACTCACAATCACTTGGGATGTGCCAACCTAAAGGGCATACGCCTTGGGTACGCTCTGCTGTACTATTATTCATCGCTGCACTCCACTGGTACAGTAAGCCTTCGCCAGCAGCAGATTCGGTGGTAGCCCAACCCGCAGCACCACTAGAGGTTGCGCTGTTGTAATAACCCCATGACCCAATATCACCAGGTGACGTGATCAACCACGCATTACAGCCCGCATTAATGCCATCCGAGCAAGGAGATGTGGAAGCTTGTTTTAGGTTGGTTTGCATCCAGCATTGACCATTGATCGACACCACTGGGTAAATGTTAGCACCAACTACTACGTTGCCATTGCAAGAGGCCGCGGAGTAGCCCGCAGAAATCAACTTGTTTTGACAGGCTGCATTGGCTGAAAAATTTTCATTGATGCTATTTGAATGGCCCGTAAATGTGCTCCCCAAAGCGGCAGGCAGACTAGTTTCTACACCACACATCTCAAACCATTTTGGACCGATATAATGATTGAGGCAATTTGTGGATGTATTGAATATTATCAGTCCAAGAGCTGGATTGCTTATAGCATCTCTTTGTGCGGTAGTGAGTCTTGGAATAAGAACACCTTTGTTTGTTGCTTCAAGCTCCAACAGAGCACTACCATTTATTGTACTAGGATTATCCCCTATTTTTACTTGGGCGTTAATCGTTTGTGCACCCATCACAAGGCACACGGCCAGATATCTAAATAGAGGTTTTGCTTTAATCATGAATGCGTTGGTTTATTTCCACAAAAGTCTTCCCCTCAAAGCACTATTCATGTCGATATTAAATAATAGATTGTAGATATTATTCGAAAATTACCATCCGCTAAGTGGATATCTATTTCTTTTGCCATACCATGGCTATTCACCTGCTGCTAGCATCACTCTTTCAGATAGCTGTACACCAAAATAGCGTCTATTTACTTGATGGCAGTATCCATTTAGGCAAGTTTGTAGATAATCATCTTTCACATTAGGCTACTTAGCCAAAAGCTCTCTTTTTAGGTTGGAAATAACCCTGTGTAACCACGGTTTTTCTTCTCTGCATCGTTTCCTGCTATCTTTTCCGCCAAGTGTTTTTTTTTACCTATTGATGCAAATTGAGTAGGACCTAAAGCC
>Ga0075467_10003689_pt1 | contig 11659 bp, 8 predicted proteins | sample DEB08_DNA_9_FD_75067 | JGI IMG/M metagenome (GOLD analysis project Ga0075467, IMG submission 75067) | Aqueous microbial communities from the Delaware River and Bay under freshwater to marine salinity gradient to study organic matter... | ecosystem: Environmental > Aquatic > Marine > Coastal ...
ATTCATGGATTCTGATTTTAATAATGTTCCATTATCTAAATCTTGCATAAATTTAAATAAATCGACAGTGGATGAATTCATATCAGCCGCACCTTTAAGCCAAGAAGGATGGAAAGGCGTATTGAATTTTTTAAATTTATCCATACCTAAACCTAAATATGGTTGCGCTTTTTGGTTTAAAGATTTGAATGAAGTAATGGCTGTATTTTTCATTCCTGCAGGTTTAAAAATTGCTTGTTTCATAAAGTCAGCAAAAGGCTGTCCGCTTACTTTTTCAATGACATTAGCTAAAAGCAAGTATCCAAAATTATTATAGTCGTAACCAGTTCCTGGCTTAAAATTTAATTTAGAGCCTTTAAATTTTTCTAAAAGGTCATCAAGAGTTATTAGCGTTTTTTCTGGCATTAGTCCATTTCCATTATCATCTGTTCTGCCAATATTGGCCTGCATACCAGAACTGTTATTTAACAAATGTTGTATTGTTATGTCTTTTGAAAAATCAGGCATAAAATCTGGAAAATAGGTTGAAATAGGTGTTTCTAATGTCAATTTTCCATCTTCAACTAATTTCATAATTCCAACCGCTGTGAATGATTTTGTAAGTGAGGCAATGCTAAATATTGATTTTTTAGTATTTTTTTTATTTCCGGCTATATCGGCATAGCCAAAACTTTTTTGATAAATGATGTGGTTGTCTTTGCTAATTAAAACATTTCCAATAAACCTATTATAATAAGAATAGCTTTCAAATAAGCCATCAATATTATTTTCCAATTCTTTGTTGGAGTTTGATTGTCCAAAGGAATTGATTCCTAAGATTAATGCGATGAATACTACAACTGCTTTTTTCATTTTTTTATGATTTAATAATTAATTTGAAACAATATTAGAATGTTTGAATGACACCATAAAATGAATGTGATTGTTGCCTTCTTTGCTGTGATAGAAACCCATAATTGTGTGAAAAAAGGCGAACTTCACAGCAATATGGAATTTGGTCACTATAATGACATCTTTCGTACCATTTAAAATTTTAAACTATTTTAAAGCCTATTTTTGACAAAGAAACGATTCAGTATGAAAAAATATATAGAGCCAATAATTCATATATTAGTATGGGGAATAGGTTACTTTTTAATTTTAAACTATACAGCTACAATAGGTGACTTTAGAAAAGAAAGTGGTCCATATTGGATTGCAATAGGATTTGGGATGCTTATGAATCAAACTATTTTTTATTCAACAGCATTTTTTTTGGTTCCAAAATTTTTGCGATTAAAAAAAATAAAGGCATTAATTCTTTCTTTGTTAGGTGCCTTTATACTTATCAACTTAATTGAAAGTGTTATAGATTACGGCTATTTGGTAAATTTTTTCTCCTCCGCGAGTGAGTCTTTTATTGTGTATTTGCTATATAATTCAGCGATTAGTTTTTTTATTTTATTAGTTGCGTTGTCTTATGCGCTCATTAAATATTGGATACAAAATGAAAAACTTAAAAGAGTATTGCTTGAAGAAAAACTTTCCACAGAAATGGCTTTTTTAAAATCTAAAATTAATCCTCATTTTTTGTTTAATGTTTTAAATAGTTTTTATGCCAAATCCTTAAAGCATAATGTACCAGAATTGGCTGATGGCATTGCGAAACTTGCAGAGTTGATGCGCTATATGGTTTATGAAACGAATGAGGATAAAGTACCTCTCGAAAAAGAGATTCATCACCTTAAAAATTTTATTCAGGTTTATCAGTTACGTATTGCTGAAGACGACGATATGTCAATAAATTTTGATATTAAAGGAGATTTAAACGCAGTTAAAATAAGTCCAATGTTGCTTATTCCTTTTGTCGAAAACGCGATTAAACACGGAATTGATCCTAAAACAAAATCAATAATTGATATATCCTTGAAAGTAGAGCAAAATAAGTTATATTTTAAAGTAATCAATACAATACATCAAGGTGCTTATGGTTTAGCCGATGAGCCTTCAGGTTTTGGACTTAATAATTTAAAAAAGAGACTCTCTATTTTATATCCTAATATGTATACTATGGAAACTAAAGAAGAAAACGGATATTTTATATCTTTACTTATACTACAACTTGATTAGAAATACTTATGAATTGTGTTATAATTGATGATGAACCCGCTGCTATTGATGTACTTAAATTTCATTTAAGTAACGTACCATTTGTGGTATTAAAGAAAACTTTTAGAGATCCATTAGATGCGCTTGAATATCTGCCTCAGCATAAAATTGATCTTATTTTCTTAGACATAAATATGCCTAAATTATCAGGGCTTAAGTTTCCTAAGTTTCTGCAAAATCCACCCCTTATTATATTTACCACAGCGTATTCTGAATATGCTTTGGAAAGTTATGAACTTAAAGCGGTAGACTATCTTTTAAAACCTATAGAATTTGATCGATTGCTTCAGGCAGTAATGAAAGTAAAACAAGTTTTGAATCAAAATAAAGGAGAAGTAAAAACAAGTCTCAAAAATTCTCATGATCTATCTGAACAAACCGTTTTTATCAAAAGCGGTTCGGAATTTCATCAATTGCCCATTCAAAATATAAAATACATAGAAAGTGATGGCAATTATGTGACTTTCCATACAGGCAAACGACCTGTTTTGGCTCGCTATAAAATATCTGAAGTCTTAGAATTACTTCCAAAAGAGTATTTTATGAGAATACATCGATCCTATATTGTAGCTTTAAAACATATAGAAACGATCAAAAAACACGCTGTGGTTATTGATGGAAATGAAATTCCGATAAGCAGTAATTATAGAGAAGGCTTTTTAAGTATTATAGATAATATAAGCAAGAAGAAAGATAATAAAGCCTAAAGATAACTAATTTTATTGCATAGTTCTTTGATGCTTGCCGCTAACAAATATATATAGTTAATATTAACCATATATCTATTATATGCGAACTAAGATAAATGTTATTTTTCAATCGATGCTCAAACCTTTATACATCCATACAGCTCCATATTACTATTCTCAAGAAAATTAAACCGGCTAAAAACTCCATATTACTCCATAACACTCTATATGACTATACTATAAGGTAGAACAAGTGGGACCACTTTTAATAAGCGTAAAGCCTTGATAATCGCACAGATTGTTGAGGCTTTTATGTTAGAGCTAAAGTATATGCTCAAACTAGTTTGACTTTAAATGCCAGAATAATAATTAACTCAGCAAACTTATGTCCTTGAACATGGTGTTTTAAGCCCAAGATATAATTCTCACTCAAATTAATTGTAACAGATGCGACAGAACCAATTAATAGTTATATAGTTTGTTAATATTGCTTTTGTATGTTTGACCAATCGGAATTTTATGGTCATTGATTAGAATACGATTACCTTCTATAAATTTTATTTTATTAATCGCAACAATAAATGATTTGTGAACTCGCAAAAAATTAGAAGCATTTAATAAATCTTCATAGTGTGATATTTTTTCATGACTTACAATCATTTCATCTTTCAAAAACAGTTTGGTGTAGTTTCCGTATGCCTCTATATATAATAAGTCATTCAAATCAATTTGATGATGTTTTTTGTTTCCTTTTACAAAAAAACGAGTCGAGCTATCTGTCGAACTAGAAACTTCTTTAATCGCCGTTTTTGTTGTTTGTGCTTCTGAAACCTTATTTACTGCTTTTACCAAACGATCAAAGCTAAAAGGTTTTAAAAGATAATCAACAACGTTTAGCTCAAAGCCTTCTAAAGCATATTCTTTATAAGCAGTGGTAATAATAGTTTTAGGTGGTTTGGTTAATGTTTTTAAAAAGTCTAATCCTCCTAGTTTAGGCATATTAATATCCAAAAACATAAAATCTACAGTGTTTTCATTTAAAAACTGCAGAGCTTCCATGGCATTGTAGCAATTCTTTTCTAATTGTACATGTGGTAGCATACTACAAAATTCTTCAATAATTTCGTGCGCTAGCGGCTCATCATCAATAATTATATATTTAAGCATGCTTAGAGATTTTTAAAGTTACTTTGTAAGTGTTGTTTTCTTGAAAACTAACTAGTTCATGTTTTTTCGGATAAATTAAAGTCAATCTACGTTTTAGATTTGTGAGTCCGATACCTTTTGCCTCACTTATTTCTTTAGGGTCAAAATTATTCTCTATGTTAAAACAGATAAAATCTTTGTTTTCATACAAATTGATGTGAATAAATGCATTTTCTGTAAGGGTTTCAATTCCGTGTTTAAAAGCATTTTCTAATAGAATGATGTACAATAATGGCGCTATTGTTAAACTGGTGTCTATTTCGCTTTTAAAAGTAATCTCTACGGTCTTTTTATAGCGAATTTTATGAAGCTCTATATAGTTGTTTAAATATTCAATTTCATCTCCAAGTTTTACTGTTTCCTTTTTACCTTCATAAATGGTGTAACGCATCATGTCCGATAGTTTTAATATTACTTCTGGAGCTTGCTTTGAGTTCTTTATGGTAAGCGCATATAAGTTGTTTAAAGTATTGAAAAAGAAATGCGGGTTTATTTGTGTTTTTAGTAACGACAATTCAGTTTTAGCTTGATCTGCTTTTATTGCTTTTGCCCATTTCCATTGTTCGTAGATCCATAGACATAACCCCAAAATTAAGGGTGTTGGGACTAATAAAAACAAGAGATGTATGTCATCCTTAATCTTTAAGTAAGTTTCTAAATCACTTGAAAACAAACGAATATATGAAAAACACAGGAAGAGAGGACCGTAGTACAGTATGATTAGCTTCCAGTATTTCTTTACGAAAGAAGGCATTAACAAATGCACGAACCCAATCAAAAAGAATACTAATAGTCCAAGTGTTATAGGATTATCGGGAAAGTTCATTAACCTGTCTATTACCAAGGTTATAAATAATAAAAGGATCAAACCTATGACTCCTATAATAGCTCTCTTGTATTTTTTTAATGATGTAATCATACCTTCAAAACTACTATTGTTATATGGTTCTCGCAACTATATTGATATACACTATGCGAATTAGTACAAACACTAGTATTATTTGGATTAACGCGATTGATGCTATTTTTTTCTATGAATGACATCATAAGAATACCGTATATCATATTAATTAGAATTCCCTAGCCCTTCACTTTATGTTTACTTCAAATTAATATTAAAACGAAAAGCGATGATAACATTGAGCAACACAGAAATTAGAATTAAGGTTAAGGCGTCGAATGGCATTATATGGAATGCTAAAAGACGTTTTAGATAATTAATCACATCAAATTAAAAGCAAACAGATGAATACACTACAAATTAACAATCTAACCAAAACCTATTCAAACGGAGTAAAGGCACTAAACGGAATTAATTTAGAAATCACCAATGGAATGTTTGGTTTGCTAGGACCAAATGGTGCAGGAAAATCATCATTAATGAGAACGTTAGCAACTTTACAAGAAGCTGATAGCGGCACTGCCACCTTAGATGGTATAGATATACTCAATCAACCAGAAGAGCTTAGAAAAGTTTTAGGCTACCTGCCTCAAGAATTTGGAGTATACCCTGGAATAACTGCCGAACAACTTTTGGATCACATGGCAATTCTAAAAGGAATAATCAATTCAAAAGAAAGAAAACAACTAGTAGATTACTTATTAGATAAAGTAAATCTTTATGAAAAGAGAAAAAAGAATGTAAAAAGCTTTTCTGGAGGAATGAAACAACGTGTCGGAATTGCTCAAGCGTTAATTGGTAATCCTAAATTAATCATTGTTGATGAGCCAACAGCTGGATTAGATCCTGGAGAGAGAAATCGTTTTTATAATCTGTTATCCGAAGTTGGAAAAAAAGTAATCGTTATACTTTCTACTCATATTGTTGATGATATACGTGAGTTATGTACCAAAATGGCTGTTATGAATTCTGGACAAATTGTATATCAAGGAACTCCACAAAATGCTATTGATGAGTTATACGGAAAGGTATTTCAAAGAATTGTGGCTCGAGAAGAACTAGAAAGATATGCGAATAACTATTCCATTATTTCAAACAAAATGGTGGGTGGCCAGCCATTAATTCATGTGTTTAGTGAAACCAATCCTGAAAACGGATTTGAATTAGTGAAACCTAATTTAGAAGATGTATTCTTTTCAAGAATCAACAAATCAAATGTTTTAGTTTAATTTAAAAATTATTTAATATGTTCATCACTTTCTTCCTTTCAGAATTAAAATATGCTTTTAAACGACCGATGATTTACATCTTTTTGGGATTATTCACTCTCCTAACTTTTGGAATAACTTCAAGCGGTATTGCTTTTTTTGATACAATTGGTAATGCTTATGCGAATGCTCCTCACACCATTACAGTTTACACGACTTTTTTGACCCTTTTTGGTTTAATGATTGCTGCCGCATTTTTTAATGATGCTGCTTTAAGGGACCATGATAATCATTTTAATGAGATCTTATTTAGCGCTCCAATACGTAAATCAGGTTATTTCTTTGGAAGGTTCTTTGGGGCATTAGTTTTGGCAACTATACCTATGTTAGGTATCTTTTTTGGGATTATATTAGGTGCTATACTTGCACCTGCTTTTGGCTGGGTTGATCCTGAACGTTTTGGAAGTTTCTATTTGGAAACATTTATAAATAATTATTTCCTCATCATTCTACCAAATATGTTTTTTGCAGGAACTATCATTTTCACAATAGCTAACAAATGGAAAAGCACTGTAATTTCATTCGTTGGTTCGTTAATCATTATCATTGGTTATATCGTTTCCGGAGCATTCATTTCAGATCTTGACAACGAAACAATTGCAGCGTTAACTGACACTTTCGGGATTAGAGCTTACGGATTGTATGCAAAATACTTCACTTCAATTGAGAAAAACACATTAAGCCCTTCCTTTTCTGGACTACTAATTCTTAACAGACTAATATGGACTATAACAGGAATTATTATTCTTGCCATTTCTTATTTCAGTTTTTCATTCCGAGAAAAAACCACAAAATATAAGGCTCCTAAAGAAGATAAAATAAAGACCAAAAGAACATTTATACTCCCTAAATTAAATCCTATTTATGGTGTAAAAACGGAATGGACTCAATTCAAAAGTTTCTTTCTGATTAACTTCTTAAACATTGTAAAAAGCGCCTCTTTCAAAATCTTGTTTCTCTTTAGTGCTATTATTTTAATAGCAAGCTTGTTTGGGGGAGCTGAATATTACGGACTTCAATCCTATCCTCTTACCTATAAAGTAATAGACACAATACGGTTATCAACAGAGATATTTGTAATTATTATTTTGGTGTTTTTTAGTGGTAATCTGATATGGAGAGATCGAGAAAGTAAAATCAATGAAGTAATTGATGCTACACCACATACCTCGTTAATTTCACTTGTTACAAAAGCACTTTCATTAGTGAGTGTTGCGGCAATAATACATGCATTTTTCATCATCTGTGGGATATTTTATCAATTGGCGAGTGGGTTTTATAGAATAGAATTAGACATTTACTTTCAAGACTTTATTTACACAAGTTTGATGACTTACATCGTTTGGAGTGGCGTCATGATTATGATTCAAGTGCTATTAAGCAATAAATACATCGGGTATTTTGTATCTATTTTGGTAGTATTTCTTTGGGGTTACATGTTATCAATTTTTAATGTAGAATCCAATATGCTTTCAATTGGCAGGGTACCAGGAATGATCTATTCGGATATGAATGCATTTGGCCCATCCTTAAAGGGAATAATGTGGTTCAATTTGTATTGGGTCCTATTTTCTTTTATTTGCTTATTAATTGCTGGAGCCTTATGGAATAGAGGCGCTATTAGTTCTTTAAAGGAACGGGTTCAAATTGCAAAAAAACAAATACCAAAAAACTATCGATTCATTGCCTTCGGAACCGTTTTCTGTTGGGTTACAGTTGCAGGGTTTGTATTTTATAATACACAGGTGTTAAATTCATTCAAGACTGGTGGCGAGGTTGTAAAACAGGCTGTCAATTATGAAAACAAATACAAAAAACATGAAGATGTAGCATCTCCTAAAATCAGTAATATAAAATACTTTGTTGACATATTTCCTTACAAAAGAGATGTATTTGTGAAAGCTACAATGACTCTGGTTAATGAATCTGAATCTATTATTGATTCTATTCATTACAGTATCGATTCTCGTTGGGAACCTGAAATTAAAATACCAAATTCTGAATTGGTTTTAGACGACACGGATCTTGAATACCGGATTTACAAATTGTCAAAGCCGATGAATCCTGGAGATGAAATTAGTATTGAAATAAACACGCAATACATATCAAGAGGGTTTGAAAATGGAATGGGAAATACGAGAATTATTAACAATGGTACGTTCTTAAATGAATCACGAATCTTACCATCACTCGGTTACCAACCCAGTAATGAAATAAGTGATAAAAACACGCGTAAAAAATACGGATTAAAATCGAAAGATGGAATGCCAGTATTAGACTCTGCCGACTCTAAATACCGCATGAAAAACGATCTAACAAATGGTACTGCTGATTTTATTAACATTGAGGCTATAGTCTCTACCTCAGGAGATCAAATCGCTATTGCACCAGGCTCATTATTAAAAAAATGGAAGGAAAATGGTCGTAATTATTACCACTACAAAGTAGATCATCCATCCCAGCATTTCTACTCTTTTATGTCTGCAAAATATGAAGTAAAAACACGTAAATGGAACGGTATAGATATAGAAGTTTACTACGATAAAAAACATCCTCAAAATGTAACTATGATGTTGGATGCTATGGAAAGGTCTCTAGATTATTACACCAAAAACTTTGGTCCATACATGCACAAACAATGTAGAATGATTGAATTTCCTAGATATGCGAATTTTGCACAAGCTTTCCCAGGTACAATGCCATATTCTGAAGGTCTTGGTTTCATAATAAACTTAGAAGAAGAAGGAAACAATATAGTGGATGCAGTAATTGCTCACGAGATGGCTCATCAATGGTGGGCTCATCAGGTAGTAGGTGCTAAAATGAAAGGGTCCACAATGCTCAGTGAGAGTTTTTCCGAATATTCTTCGTTAATGACCTTAAAGAGCATTGTCAAAACACCAATGAAAATGCGTGAGTTCTTAAAGTATAATCACGATAGATATTTAAGTGGTAGAAGTAATGATTCGGATAATGAGGTACCACTTTATAAGGTAGAAAATAAAATGCATATTCATTATGGGAAGGGAAGTGTAGTCCTTTATGCTCTACAAGATTATATTGGTGAAGAAAAGGTGAATACAGCTATGCGAAACTTCCTAGACGAATTTAAATATAGAAAACCACCTTATCCAACTACTTTAGATTTTATGAGACATTTGGAACCTCAGGTTCCTGATTCCTTAAAGTACTTAGTAAATGATTGGTTTAAAGAAATCACACTATATGATAACCGATTGAAAGAAGCCTCTTATAAAAAATTAGAAAATGGAAGGTATCAAATCACGATGGACATCGAGGCTAAGAAATTGTTAGCTGATTCTATGGGAAATGAAACATCTATGAAATTAAACGATTGGATTGATATTGGTGCATTTGCTGATTCAGGTGAAGAGCAATTACTGTTTGTAAAAAGAGTAAAGGTTGATAGAGCTGAAATGACATTCAACTTTGAAATTGATTCGATACCTGCAAAATTAGCCATAGATCCCTTTCATTTATTAATAGACAGGGTATATGAAGACAATATTAAAACTGCAATAAAAATTATGCCTAACAACAAATAAACGCCATTAAAACAGGTGTTTATTCAAACCGTTGCCAACAACAATTAGTTAAATTAAAAAACATGTTATGAAAAACTTTATATTTTTTTCAATTAAAATTATCGCTGTATTCTTTACGTGCTATAGTAATTTATTCGCCCAATCAAAATTAGAAATCAAATTTCAGCCGGATGAGTCAATTTATGTTTATGAAACCAAAGGTTCCGGAACTCCATTTGATTTATACAGTGCTGTAATTCAAAATATAGCAATTATTAATCACTCGAATGAGGACGCAATTATCGATGACGTTGCGATTATAGTAACGCGAGACGGAAAGGAATTACAGCGATATAAAGTCCAAGACACCATTTTGAAACAATCTGCTAAAAAATTCAAAACCTACCAAGAGAAAGGAATTTTGCAATATTATGATTTTCAATTCCAAACGAGTAGATACCTAAAAGACATCACTTTCTCCGAAAGCACAATATTATCAAATGAACAAGCGATTGTAGTTACTCATCGAACGATGCTTTTTCAAACATTGCCTGATTTGATTACTGTCGTGGTAAATGCGCATGACCCAATTGGAAAGACCATAATAGGAAAAGGTAGTTTGAAGGTTATCAATCACAAATCAAAGAACGAGTATCACTTTCCACTTAAAGGTACATGGCAAGCCTTGGGCGCACCATCATTAATAAGCCATCACAGATGGGGGAGTATCCAAGAGTTTGCATTTGATTTCGTAAAGATTGGCAGCGATGGTACTACTCACATAGGCGACGGGGAGAAACTCAACGAATACTATGCTTATGGAGAACCTGTCTACTCAATTGGTGATGGTAAAGTAATCTCTACATCTTCTGAAGCCACCGAATCAAACAAGAATCTCAAACAAGCAAATGAAACGAGTGAAGAATATTCGGAAAGGTCAGCAATGGATCAAGGAAAGCTTTTAGCAAAAGGATTCTCATATGTAATGGGTAATCATGTCATTATCCAACATGACAATGACGAATATTCTTATTATCTACATTTAAAACAAGGAAGCTTAACGGTTAAACCTGGTGATATCGTAAAAAGAGGTCAGCACATTGCCAGCTTAGGGCATACTGGGAATAGTACGGAACCACATTTGCATTTTCATGTTACAAATGGGCCAGATATGGCTTACTCCAGAAGCATTCCTGTTTCTTTTAAAAATATTTCCTTCTATCCAGACTATAGTCCCAATAATCATCACATACATTATGGACAGTTAATAATAACCAAAGATTAAAATAAAACAGCAGACAACATGCTGTAGTAATTGACAAGAGAATCGTGTCGACCATGTTTCTACCCTCTTCGGCAATAGTTGCAAAAGAAATGATTAAACAAATAGAAAACTAATGCCAACAATGGCCATAATTATGAAACTGTGTAACCTATCTTGAGTTTAATAAGTCAAACAACAAAAATAGAAATTATAATGAAAAAAATACGTCTTGTCTTTTCGACAATTGCATTAGCAATATTTGGAAACCTAATTTTAAATGCTCAAGAAAAATTAAATCCCAACGATACTTTTACTAAAATTGACAATTATTTAAGTAATGGGGCCACCAACGGTTTTTCAGGCGCAATTTTAGTTATTAAAGAAGGTGAATTAATTATTAACGAAGGCTATGGAGAGGCAAATAAGAACAATAAAACCCTTAACAACCCTAACACTATTTTTGACATTGGTTGTGCCAGATTTGTACCTTATTATTATAAAAACATTTTGACCTAATTTACTTTTGTATACTATTTACATCTAAAAATTCAATCGATGCTCAAACCTTTATACATCCATACAGCTCCATATTACTATTCTCAAGAAAATTAAACCGGCTAAAAACTCCGTATTACTCC
>Ga0075467_10003690_pt1 | contig 11658 bp, 13 predicted proteins | sample DEB08_DNA_9_FD_75067 | JGI IMG/M metagenome (GOLD analysis project Ga0075467, IMG submission 75067) | Aqueous microbial communities from the Delaware River and Bay under freshwater to marine salinity gradient to study organic matter... | ecosystem: Environmental > Aquatic > Marine > Coastal ...
AGATGATTGTCCACAGGCCCTAGATTTTATAAAACCGCCATCGGCTTGACCCTGCCCACTCCAACATGGCAGATTCACAAAAATCCTACAGTCACAAAGGCCGCCCCATTTTGTTTCGCTTTGCCCTTGCGGCCACCTTCTGCGCGGTCTTCGCCACTGCCTCCAATGCACAATGTGGGGGCGAAAACCTGATCGACGGGCTCCCCGAAACCGACCGCACAGCAATTATGAGCGCCGCCCATTCCGCACCCTACGCCACCGGCAATCTATGGCTGGCCACCCGCGGCACCGACACACTCTATATTGCAGGCACCTTCCACCTTGATGACCCGCGCCACAGCGCCATCATGACAGCCACCCTGCCTTATCTAGAGCAAGCTAAAACCCTGCTGGTAGAGGCTGGACCAAAAGAGCAAGCCGCTTTGCAACAAAAACTCGCCACCGATCCGGGAGCGATGATGGATATGGCAGGCTCCAACCTACAATCACTGCTTGCGCCCGCAGATTGGGACCAACTCACCGCCGCCCTTTTGCAGCGCGGCATCCCCTCGTCGCTGGCTAACAAACTTCGGCCTTGGTTTGTATCGATGATGCTGTCGATCCCCCCGTGTGCCTTGCAACTGGCCGCCGCGGGTGGCGGTCTGGACAAACGCATGATTGATGCTGCCACCGATCGCGACATTCCCATCATGGCGCTTGAACCTTTTGACACGGCACTTGGCCTGTTTGACAGCCTGTCCCAAGACGAACAAATCCTGATGATTCGCAACGCGTTGCAAGTCGAACAGCAATCGGGCGACTTCCTGACCACCACCGCCGATGCATTCTTTGACGGTGAAAGCCGCCTGATATGGGAATTTTCGCGCCACATTGCCAATGCCATGCCCGGCGCCACCCCTGAAAAAACCGATGCCTATTTTGCCCATGCCGAACAAACCCTGATGGCCGACCGCAACACCTCATGGATACCCAATATCATGGCTGCCTTACAAAACGGCCCCGCCTTTGCCGCCTTTGGCGCGCTGCATCTGTCGGGCAAAGACGGTGTTTTGGCGCTGCTTGAAAAACAAGGCTTTACCATCACCCCCCTACCCAACTAACCAAACCCTGCGCATTGCTCTTGCCTTGCTCGCGGCATGACCCTTGCAATAAATGCAAACAAATAAAGAACGTCGTTGATGCTGCCCGCCAAGAACACTCGGCACCCTCGCCACGTTTGGTATCACCAACTCCGCACTTGGCCCTACGCTGTTCTGCTTGGTTCGCGCTATCTGCCCGTGATTGAAACCGTTTTGATTTCTGCGCTCGATGCCCCCTCGCCCCACTTTGGGTGTGGCTGTTCTTTGCACAAAACCCCAGTCAGGCCACACTGATCGGCGGCATAATCGTTTTTGCGGTAATCTTGGGCGACATTGCCCAAGATGCCCCCAAACCCGCGGCGCCCCACGCGTGACATTCCCTGCGCGCAGCCCTATAAGGCGGCAAATCACACAGCCCACAGGTTTTTCACCATGACCACACTCGTCTTTGGCCACAAATCCCCCGACACCGATAGCACCGGCTCGCCCATCATCTGGGCTTGGTATCTATCTGAAATCACAGGCACCCCGGCACGCCCCGTCCTGCTCGGTGAGCCCAATACCGAGGCTGCGTTTGTCCTAAAACACTGGGATCTGCCCAAGCCTGAAATCATCGCCGATGTCAGCGAAACAGATACCTGCTGGATCGTCGACACCAACAACCCAGCTGAACTGCCGCCCTCGATCAATGACGCCAATGTGGTTGGCATCATCGACCACCACTTGCTGGTCGGCGGCCTGAAAACCAAATCGCCGATCAACATCACGATCCGCCCGCTGGCCTGCACCGCCACCATCCTGCACGATCTGATAGGCGACGCGCTGTCCCGCGCGCCCCGTGGCATCAAAGGTGCCATGCTGTCTTGCATCATCTCCGACACGCTGCAGTTTCGCAGCCCCACCACAACCCCGCATGACCGCTCGGTCGCGGAAAAACTGGCCGCCGATCTGGGCGTCTCCATCGCCGATCACGCGGCGGATCTGTTCGCAGCCAAATCAGATGTCTCGGCCTTCTCCGACGCCGAACTTTTGCGCATGGACAGCAAGGAATACACCGTCGCGGGCAAAGACCTGCGCGTGTCAGTCCTAGAAACCACCTCCCCCAAAGTTGTGCTGGACCGCAAAGCCAGCCTGATGGCCGCCATGACCGAAGTCGCCAAGCAGGACGAAGCAGACCAAGTGCTGCTGTTCGTCGTCGACATCTTGGCCGAGGAAGCAACCCTACTCGTCCCCAACGACCTCGTGAAACAGATGGCCGAGGCATCTTTTGGCGTCAAAGTCACTGGCGACACTGTGGTTCTGCCCGGTGTGATGAGCCGTAAAAAGCAAATCATCCCTGCGCTAAAGCTCTGACCTACCTCACCGAAAGCCCAACCATGCCCCAAATTATCGCAAGCTTAGCCGAAATCGCCCCCCGCTACCGTGCGCTCTTTTGCGATCTTTGGGGCTGCGTGCATGATGGTGTAAAACCCTTTCCTGCTGCCGTAGCCGCTCTTCAGGCCTACCGCGCCCAAGGTGGCATCGTCATCCTCGTCTCCAACGCCCCGCGCCCAAAACCCAGCGTTCTGGTGCAATTGGACCGCATCGGCGTGCCGCGCGACTGCTATGACGAGGTGATAACCTCGGGCGATGCCACGCAATATGCATTCTTTTCAGGGGCTGCGGGCCAAAAGGTCTATCACATCGGCCCGATGCCCAAGGACCAAGCGTTCTTTGATGAATTCGCCGACCCGGCTTTGGCCGATATGGCCACGTCCAATCCGATCGAATTGGTCCCCTTGTCGCAGGCAGAAGGCATGATCTGCACTGGCCCTGATTCCGAATATGACGAAACCCCCGATGATTACCGCGCCAAATTCCTGCTTGCCAAAACCAACGGGTTGAAAATGCTCTGCACCAACCCCGATATCATTGTCGATTACGGCGACAAACGGATCTATTGCGCAGGCGCTTTGGCCGAGCTTTATACCGAAATGGGCGGCGAAGTTCTGTATTTCGGCAAGCCCCACCCGCCGATCTATGATCTTGCCCGCCGCCGCCTGACAGCCCTTGCCGGGTCCATATCGGATCAAGACATCCTGTGCGTTGGCGATGGTATTAACACCGATGTGCTGGGCGCCATGCAAGAAAACCTAGACAGCTTGTTTTTGACCGAAGGCCTGAATGCGGGCCAATTCGGGCCTCCCGATGCGCTGGACGGTGCCGCGCTTGACGCATGGCTTTTGGCCGAGCAACGCAACCCAACCTATGTGATGGGCTTCCTGCGCTAATCCGTCACGCAAGATTATTACCATAATTCAGCAACAGGCGATAATTTATTACCATAGCGATTGCGCTGCAACGCAGCATTTGCTATCCCCCGACAACACCATTCGGGGATAAGTTCCATGCTTGATAACCACGCACGCGGCACCATCTGCATCGAAGACATTGAAATAGGCATGTCTCGCCATTTGTCCAAAACCGTAACCGACCGCGATATCGAGCTTTTTGCCGAGGTATCGACCGATCGCAACCCCGTCCACCTAGATGATGCCTACGCGCGCGACACGATATTTGAAGGCCGTATCGCGCATGGCATGCTGACCGCCGGCTTGATTTCGGCGGTGATCGGCGAACAACTCCCTGGCCACGACACCGTCTATCTGGCGCAAAGCCTGAAATTCATGGCCCCTGTCCGTCCCGGCGACCATGTTCGCGCGCAAGTCACGGTCACAGCGATAGATATCGCCCGCCGCCGCGTGACCCTTGAAACCCATTGCGCAGTGGGCGATACCGTGGTGCTAAAGGGCGAAGCGATGGTTCTCGCGCCAAGCCGCAAGTTTGATTGACACCGGGCGCAGCCCGTAAGGACGGGCATGGAAATCTACCAACACTGGCAAGGGGTTAGTCCAAAACACCGCGGCGCGTCCGTGGCGATGGGCAATTTTGACGGCGTCCACCTTGGCCATCAACATGTCATCTCGCTTGCAGCCCAACACGGCCCGCTAGGCATCATCACCTTTGAACCCCACCCCCGCAGCTACTTCGCACCAAAAACTGGCCCCTTCCGCCTGATGAATGCCGAAGCCCGCGCCAACCGTCTGGCCAAACTCGGCGTCCAGATTCTATTCGAACTGCCCTTTGACGCGACCCTCGCCAGCTTGACCCCACCAGAGTTTGTGGATGAAGTCCTCGCCAAAGGGCTTGGTGTATCCCATGTTACTGTCGGTGCCGATTTCTGCTTTGGCCAAGGGCGCAAGGGCACAGCCGCCGACCTTCAATCCTTATGTGCAGCCCATAACATCACCGTCCACTTGGCCGATCTGGTGCAAACCGGCGGCACCGATATCTCCTCAACCAATATCCGCGAGGCGCTAAGCCAAGGTGACACCAAAACCGCCCGCCAAATGCTTGGCCACTGGCATCGCATTGATGGCGAGGTGATCCACGGCGAGAAACGAGGGCGCCAGCTTGGCTTTCCCACCGCCAATATGGATGTGACCGGCCTGCACCTGCCCCGCAATGGTGTTTATGCGGTTTACGCCGATGTCCTGACCGGACCGCAAAAAGGCCACTATATGGGGGCTGCAAACCTCGGCACCCGCCCGATGTTTGGCGAAAACCGCCCTAATCTTGAAACATTCCTCTTTGATTTCAAAGGTGATCTTTACGGCCAGCACCTTTCCATCGCTTTTGTCGAATGGCTGCGCGGTGAGGAGAATTTCGACAGCCTCGACGCCCTCATCACCCAAATGCACGCCGATTGCGATCAGGCCCGCACCATACTGATGGCCGCCAAATGACAGACAAACTCCCCCCCATCGCCGCCCCAACCGGCCTGCGCCCGCGCTATTGGGAAACCGTCCCGTTGAAAAAGATGTCGGGCGCGGAATGGGAAGCGCTCTGTGACGGTTGTGGCAAATGCTGCTTGAACAAGATCGAATACGAAGACAATGGCGAGGTCGCGTTTACACGAGTCGCCTGCCGCTTGCTGGATGGCGACACCTGCCGCTGTTCCAACTACGCTACCCGCCACAAATACGTGCCGGAATGTGTGCAGCTCACCCCCAAAAAGCTGGAACAAATCGCCTATTGGCTGCCCACCACCTGCGCCTACCGCCTGATCCACGAAGGCAAACCGCTGCATGACTGGCATCCCCTTCTCTCCAACGACCCCGAATCGGTGCATATAGAAGGCGCATCGGTTCGCGGCTGGACCGTGCCGGAAACCGAAGTGTCCGAAGAAGACTGGGAAGATTATATCATAAAGGAACGGCCTTGATGTTTTTCGCCTCAGACAATGGCGCGCCCGTGCCGGAGCCTATCATGGACGCCCTTACCCGCGCCAACCAAGGCCAAACCTTGTCTTACGGTGCCGATGCCCCGATGGCCCGGCTACGCACCCAAATCCGCGAAATTTTCGAGGCCCCTGACGCCCAAGTCCATCTTGTCACCACAGGCACCGCCGCCAATTCCCTCGCCCTCGCTCTTTATACCCCGCCTTACGGCGCCACGCTGTGCCACCGCCACGCTCATATCCAAGTCGATGAATGCGGCGCGCCCGAATTTTTCTCTGGCGGGGCCAAGCTGTTGCTGGTCGATGGCGAGCACGGCAAAATCACCCCCGACACGCTGACATCCGCGCTGACCCAAACCGACGGGTCTGTCCATTCGGTGCAACCCACCGCCCTCAGCCTGACCAATGTAACCGAAGCTGGCACCACCTATACCACGTCCGAACTCACGGCTCTCTGTGCCTTGGCCAAATCGCACGGCCTTGCCACACATCTTGATGGCGCACGCTTTGCCAATGCCCTTGCCGCTACCAACGCCACGCCTGCCGATATGACATGGCGCGCAGGCGTCGATGTGCTGACCTTGGGCGGCACCAAAAACGGTCTGTTGGGGGCCGAGGCGATTGTGCTTTTTGATCCCGCAAAGTCGTGGGAACTTGAACTCCGCCGCAAACGCGCGGGGCATCTGTCGTCAAAAATGCGTTATGTAGCCGCCCAAATGGAGGCGTGGTTTGACGGCGGTTACTGGCTTGATATGGCCCGCCATTCCAATGCAATGGCCGCCCGTTTTGCTGCAGGTTTGGCATCGGTTGAAGACGCAGAACTGTTACACCCGGTCCAAGCAAACATCGCCTTTGTCCGCCTGCCCGCCGCAGCCCATGCCCGCGCCAAGGCTGCGGGTGCGGTCTATTCCGATTTGGGTGGTGGCGCAAGCCGCCTTGTCACCGCGTGGTGCACAACGCCCGATGAGATAGACGCGCTGCTGGCCGCCTTTCGCGGCTAGGCGCCTTTCGCAACCTCCGCCAAAAACCCCTGCACCTGTGCTGCACACTCCGCCGCATGGGTTATGGTCAACATATGTCCCGCCCCCGACACAACCGCGCGCTGCACCTGCGGTAAACGCCGTGCAAGCTCAGTGTTAATCGCGTCAATCACCGCAGGCGACCGCGCGCCTTGCAGCAGTAAAACCGGCACGCCCAAGCTCTCCAGCCGCCCATAGGCCAACAGTCCCGCCGCATCACCTTCTAAAACAGGGTTCTGGGCTGCAATCAGATCAATGCGATGTGTAATGTAATCAGCTTGCGCGGGTTTCAGCGCCTCAAACGCCTCGCCCCGTCCCCAAATCGTCTGAAACGCCTCGGCGGCCGCGCGCTTATCACCTGCTGCAAGGGCTGCTGCAAACCCTTCTTGCCCGGCGAAATACACACCATATGCAGGCCCGCCCGCTGCACGCGCCGCGCAAAACAGCACAGGTTCAAACAGCGTCAGGCTGGCAATACGGTCCGGGTTTTCTAAAGCCATGCGCAAGGCCACGGTCGCACCAAAACTGTGACCGATGAGATGAATCTGCGCCTTAGTCATAGATGCCAGCATAGCTATGGCTTGTCGCGTCGCCTGCGCATGGAAATCACCAATCCCATCCCAATCACCGCTGCGCCCATGCCCAAGTAGATCGGGTGCCGTGATGGTAAGCCCCGGCAATCCAGCCGCAAAACCCGTCCACGCCCCGCCATGCGCAAGCGAACAATGCAGCGCCAGCGCCTGCCCCGGTCCATTCTCTAAAGCGCGGTAATGAGTCGCAACACCCGCCAAATCGGCCTGCGGCATTACAGCTTGCCACTTAAGTGCAGGTCCAGATCGTCCAACCGATCTTGGCCCCAAAACCGCTCTTCGCCCACCACATAAAACGGCGCGCCAAACACACCGCGGGTTGCCGCCTCTTCCAGATTGGCGGCATAGGCCTCGGCTCCGGCCAGCATGCCGCTATCCGCAAGGCCTGCATCAAACCCAGCCGCAACCAGCGCCGCGCGGATCACCTCATCCTCAGCGATGTTGCGCTCTTCGGCCCAACAAGCCTGCGTCAACCCATGCACCAAAGCGCCCAAATCGCCGCCCTTGCCCGCCTGAACAGCAGCCTGTGCGGCAATAATCGCATAAGAACTTGGCGCAGGATTGGTCGGCCAAAACGCCGGCTTCAGGTTCAGTGCCAGCCCCGCCTTCACCCCTTGCCGCCGCATTTCTTGCAACCGATACGCCTGCCGACTTTCATGCCGGTCCTTGGGTGGCTGCCCGCCCGTCCGCCCGAACAGCGCCGCCACATCCAGCGGCTTGTAGGTCACACTCGCCCCATGCTTGGCCGCAATCTCTTCCAGCCGAGTGCCCGCCAAATAGGTAAACGGCGAAATCGTCGCAAAGTAATAGTCAATATGGGCCATTTTTATGTCTCGCGCGCTGTCCAAGGTTTGCAAGACCCTAACCCGATGGTAAGCGGTGTCAACGCCAACCCGAATCCCTTTTGACTGCCTTACAAAGGACACTCCATGGCCGCCCTCAATGAACCCAAGCTGATCTCCGGCAATGCAAACATGCCTTTGGCAACCGCCATCGCGCGGCGGATGTCGCTGCACCGTGGCATGTCCGTGGGCCTAGTGGATGCCCGCGTCGAACGGTTCAACGATGGCGAGATTTTTGTCGAAGTGTTCGAAAACGTGCGGGGCGAGGATATGTTTATCATCCAGCCCACCTCGAACCCGGCCAATGATAACCTGATGGAATTGTTGATCATGACCGATGCGCTGCGCCGCTCTTCGGCCTCGCGTATCACCGCCGTGATCCCGTATTTCGGCTATGCCCGTCAAGATCGCCGCACCAAGGCGCGCACCCCGATTTCGGCCAAGCTCGTTGCAAATATGATGGTTGAGGCAGGGATTGAGCGGGTTCTGACCCTTGATCTTCACGCAGCCCAAATTCAGGGCTTCTTCGACATCCCGGTTGATAACCTCTACGCCTCGCCCATCTTTGCCCTAGATATCATGGCACAGTTCAAAGGCTCTATGTCCGACATGATGGTGGTCTCACCTGATGTCGGCGGCGTGGCCCGTGCGCGCGAATTGGCCAAACGGATCAATGCCCCCTTGTCCATCGTCGACAAACGCCGCGAAAAAGCAGGCGAAATTGCCGAAATGACCGTGATCGGCGATGTATCGGGCAAGAAATGCATCATCGTAGATGACATGTGCGATACCGCCGGCACCTTGTGCAAAGCCGCCGAAGTCTTGCTGGAAAACGGCGCGTCCGAAGTTCACGCGTATATCACCCACGGCGTGATGTCTGGCCCAGCGGTCGAACGCGTCACCAATTCCGTGATGAAATCCTTGGTTATCACCGATTCCATCGCGCCGTCCGAAGCCGTTAGAAACTGCCCCAATATCCGGATCTTGCCAACCGCCCCAATGTTTGCCCAGGCAATCTTGAACATCTGGAACGGCACATCCGTGTCATCGCTGTTTGAAACGGAAACCCTTAGCCCGATCTACGAAGGCCTGTATCGCGGCTAATCTACCGACCAGCAGTTTTTCAAATGCAAGGCGGTAGGGCAAACTTACCGCCCCTTCAATATAATTCCCAATCGTCTTCGTCTTTCGCCCGACCGATCGCCATCCAATCGGCCCGCACCCGCGCGACGCGCGTGTCGCCCCATGTCTTGAACACCAACTGAAACCCAGTCTCGGTAATCCCCTCGGCAGATATATCCGCGCGTGAATTGGTCTTTTGATCCATATCCCACATCGACATCGCCACTGTGACCACAGGTGCCCCTACAAATGCCTCCGGAAAGGTCACAAAATGGCGGCTTTCCCGCGCCCCATGCCCTGTCCACATCACGCCATCATCTGCAAAATCAGAAAACATCACGCGAGAGCCTTGTTGAACACCCATCGTCTGAGCCGAAAAACGCTTCATTATCAAACACCCTGTTTGAACATGGTCTAGATAGAACCAGTTTAAAATCCGTATAATATGTCGGCGCGGCCCAAATCCCCCAGGCCCAATGGCATGCCAAAGATCACTAAACACACAATCAAGATTTGGTTAATGGCAAAAAGCGGCAAAATTTTGATAGCCGCACCTTATTCGGGGCCAAAGCAGCCGCTGGCCCCACCTAGATGCACTCCAAAATGCAAAAGGCCCCGAAAACATCGGGGCCTTTCACTTTAAGTCACTTGGATCAGTGCGCTTCGTGATTACGCAAGATCATCATGTCTTGCACCAACTTCTCGGCGGTATCCTTGTCCTCAGGCAGCGCCATAGCGGCCAGTTCGCGGGCTTGGTCAATCATCTTGTCCAGCACAGTGCCAGACAGATCATCAACCGACACCGCTTCTTCGGCCAGCACAGACACACCCGCTGCCGTGATTTCGGCAAAACCGCCGGTCACAGCAAACGCCAAGGTTTTGTCAGCGCCAATCGCTTTCAAAATGCCGGGGCGCAGGGTGGTAATGGTGGGGGCATGCCCCTCCATCGCCGTCAGATCACCTTCAGCGCCCGGAATTTGCACCTCGGTCGCCTGAAATGACGCAAGCCGCTTTTCCGGTGACACAAGGTCGAATTGCACAGTCGCGGCCATGTTGCCCCCTTATGCCGCTGCTGCAGCAAGGCGCTGCGCTTTGGCGATCACTTCTTCAATGCCACCCACCATGTAGAAAGCCGCTTCTGGCAGGTGATCGTATTCACCAGCCACAACAGCCTTGAACGAGGCGATGGTTTCTTCCAAAGGCACCTGCTTGCCATCTGCACCGGTAAAGACCTTTGCAACGTCAAACGGCTGGCTCAGGAAGCGCTCGATCTTACGCGCACGGGCAACGGCGATTTTGTCGTCTTCCGACAATTCGTCCATACCCAAAATCGCGATGATATCCTGCAACGACTTGTAGCGCTGAAGAACCTGCTGAACAGATGTCGCAACGCCGTAATGCTCTTCACCAATGATCAGCGGGTCAAGCAAACGCGACGTCGAACCCAACGGGTCCACAGCCGGATAAATCCCTTTTTCCGAGATCGAACGGTCCAAAACGGTTGTCGCGTCCAAGTGGGCAAAGGATGTCGCCGGTGCAGGGTCGGTCAAGTCATCGGCAGGTACGTACACGGCCTGAACCGATGTAATCGAACCGTTCTTGGTTGACGTAATACGTTCCTGCATCGCACCCATGTCGGTTGCCAGCGTTGGCTGATAACCCACGGCCGATGGAATACGACCCAACAAAGCCGACACTTCCGAACCAGCCTGCGTAAAGCGGAAAATGTTGTCCACAAAGAACAAAACATCGGCGCCGGTTTCATCGCGGAACTGCTCGGCCAATGTCAAACCCGACAAAGCCACGCGCATACGCGCACCAGGAGGCTCGTTCATCTGACCGTATACAAGCGCGATCTTGGATTTCTCAAGGTCTTCCAAGTTGATAACGCCGGATTCGATCATCTCGTGGTAAAGGTCGTTACCTTCACGAGTCCGCTCGCCCACGCCGGCAAACACCGACACGCCCGAGTGCACTTTGGCGATGTTGTTGATCAATTCCATGATCAAAACGGTCTTGCCAACGCCAGCACCACCAAACAGGCCGATTTTACCACCCTTGGTATAGGGGGCCAACAGGTCGATAACTTTGATGCCAGTTACAAGGATCTGGGTCTCGGTCGACTGCTCGGCAAAGCTTGGTGCCTCGCCGTGGATCGAACGGGTTGTTTTCGACAAAACCGGGCCACGTTCGTCAACCGGATCGCCGGTAACGTTCATGATACGGCCCAGCGTGCCCATGCCAACAGGCACAGAAATCGGTGCGCCAGTGTCGGTTACGCCTTCGCCGCGAACCAAACCTTCGGTTGCGTCCATTGCGATGGTCCGCACTGTGCTTTCGCCCAAGTGCTGCGCCACTTCCAAAATCAGCTTCTTGCCGTTGTTGGTTGTCTCAAGTGCGTTCAGAATGGCCGGCAGGTCACCCTCAAACTGCACGTCCACAACCGCGCCAATCACCTGGGTGATCTTGCCTGCGGCCTTTGTTGGTGCTTTCGCCATGTGTCAAGTCTCCGTTATGCGGGTCAAAGCGCCTCAGCGCCCGAGATGATTTCGATAAGTTCTTTGGTGATCGCAGCCTGACGCGAACGGTTATAGATCGTCGTATATTTGTCGATCATATCGCCCGCGTTGCGTGTGGCGTTGTCCATCGCACTCATCCGGGCACCCTGTTCCGAGGCCCCGTTTTCAAGCAAAGCGGTGAACACTTGCGTGGCCACACCGCGCGGCA
>Ga0075467_10003692_pt1 | contig 11651 bp, 14 predicted proteins | sample DEB08_DNA_9_FD_75067 | JGI IMG/M metagenome (GOLD analysis project Ga0075467, IMG submission 75067) | Aqueous microbial communities from the Delaware River and Bay under freshwater to marine salinity gradient to study organic matter... | ecosystem: Environmental > Aquatic > Marine > Coastal ...
CCCCAAAACCCCAAAACCCCAAAACCCCAAAACCCCAAAACCCCATTGACTGGCATTAAATTTAAATTTGAATTTGGGATAATAAATTAAATCATTGATTGTATTCAAGCAAACTCAAAAAAACGTGCCGTTTATACAAACAACAAATTCAAATGTTTACAAAGCTTAAAAGAAAGAAATAGCGAGCACCACAACCGCTCGCATCAATCTCTTTGCTCCTACGTATACTTTCGCTCTCCAGTCTAGTATGGCAAGCCGCCTATGCCGCCACATGCTTTGACTCGAAGGCGCAATTTCCGATAATGATCGGAACTGAGGATCCAACTGCGCCAGAGGCAGGCAGCGTCAACGTGATTGACGTGGACGCGACACCTCTCTACCTCGCTACCCTCTACACTACTTCAGATGACACCAGTGCGCAAGCTGGTGCCACCGGCCAATGGTTCTTGCGCATCTTCGACGTCAGTAACTAACGTGATGTCAAGCACGTGCAGACTAGCACGATCAAGTACACTGGTGCTGGAAATGGAGTCACCTCCAACTCGTACGTCAAGTTCAGAGAAGATTCAAAGCAACTTTTCGTGGTGATGGAAAATGCGGACAGCCTAGGTCAGCACGAGATCTTCATCTTCGCTAAACAAGGGTATCCAAGCACCTTTGTGGAACAATCCAAGGAGCAGGTCTTCTGCGATCTGTTCACTCCTTACAGCTTGAAGAAAGAAGGGTTCTTGTCGAACTCGGATGGCTTCGTGCTTTCTGTTGACGGCTTCGACCCCGCAGCCACAGAGATGTATACCAGTGGAGCTGGTGCCGCCAACCATTTCACTTATGGCGATGCCGTGCCGCTCGCCAGATCATGGCGTTTCACTTTCCCGTTCCCGGCTACTGTATCCACGTGGGCGGACGATGTCATGATTTTTGCTGGCACCACCTAAAACTTCATCCAATTCTTCGCCCTGGATCCTACCACCGCGGGCGTAACTGATGCCGCTGGAACTGACAGCGTTCTCTGGCGCTGGGTCACTCAGTACCGTGATGATACAGCCTTCAGCAGACAAGCTGCGGGACTCCGCTACGCATACGGCCACCTCTACCTGGTTGCCTAAGATGACGCGACCGACACCGTCTTGGGCCTCACCTGGAGCAGGTACTCGCTGAGTGACACTCGCACCTGCTGTCCCGTTGAGAAGGGCTTGCGAGCAAATGGACAAGATCTCTAATTCAGAGACATGTGGGTAGTCTCTGAAGACAAGATTACCATTTTGGTTTACATCGAAGGGAGTAAAATCTTTGCAATTCTTGAGCAAGACTTCGCATCTGCGACAAGTAGATTTGCCTTTAGAGGGACCTTTGGCTTGGCCACGCTCGGATCTCCGATAATAACAACTGCCAAACTGACCTCAGGGTACACAGGTTTCATCGGCGGGCACACTCTCGCGATGCAGTACATGGCCGACACGTGCATGCAGGAGTATTAATGGAAACAATTCTGGCCACGTCCTGTTTATGATGTTGACAACACCCTGTACCAAGGCTTTGTCATGACTCTGGACAACTCTAACAGTTGCAATGTCTACGAGGACCACACCATGCAGTACGGCGCAGTCTAACAGCTTCTCCCTGGAGCTTCATACGATGGAGCCGACGCCGATGAAGGCGATGATACCACCGTTCTGCCACTGTATACCTATGAGGCCCTAGAGACTTGTGCTGCCCCTTCAGCCACCATGATCGGTACAGCCGACCCTGCGCTTGTGACAACTTCTCACGTAGGCTCTTTCTGCGCCACAGAGACTTAGGTTGTCATGACGCCGGCTTTGGTGGACCAAGACTGGATCGAAGGATCGCCCTTCTCGTACACACTACCTCCTTGGACGACCTCACCAGCGTGCGATGATCTCTTCATCTACTACGAGCTCGTCTCTGTATACCAAGTCACTTCATCAGGTGATACCGACTACAACTTCGACGCCTTCACAGTTACTCTCGTTGACCCTCTGTCGATGTCCATCACTAACGCTGTGACTGCTCCTCCAACAGGTGGCGCCGTTGGGGACGTTTACAAAGTCATCTTCCGTGGAACTTTGCCAGATCACAGGTGCACAACAGCCGAGATGCTCATCACGGTGATCGATGCCTGTACCTACAACGAGCTGACCCTAGTCGCTAACTAGCCATCCTTCGAATACTTGATCGGATCAGGAGTAAGCACTCCTGCAGGTACTTCAGTAACTAGCTCCGTCTTAGGATGCGTGCTTTCCAATTCTCTGTACTTCTACGACGACCAGACACTTGCATGGGTTGCTTACAACGCAGGGACTCACCCCTTTGTGTTCAGCTTCGATGTACTCACTGGACTTCTCATCGTCGACACGAGTGACTTTGCAACCTACGACCCAGACAACGCCCCCGCAACTGTCATCAAAGCGAAGGTTGTAACAAAAGAGCCACTTTCAACTGATGCAACCGGCACAGTCGAAGACGAATTCGAGATCACCTTCCGTAACGCGTGTGCAGCAAACAAACTCACTGCCAGCTCTAACTTGGCAGAGTTTCTTTACATCGTTGCCTCGGGGGAGAGCGCTCCGATAACCATGACTTACACGAGTAGCGATGCGACGTGTCCCGTTGTTGTCGAGCTCCAAGTTTTCAACCCGGTTTTGTCGACATGGGAAGATCACGCCTCGCTCACGGGCTATGCCATTCCTCTCAAGTCGTTTGACCCAACAACTGGTGTCGCTTTGATCGAGACCGCTGATGCTGATCTCTACAGCAACTTTGAGGCGTAGGTGAGATTCAAGATCTCGGCCACGGGCTCTGAACTTTCAGAAGCGGAGGGCTCTGTGCTTTACGACGAATTCACCCTGAAAGTCCAGCACGCCTGCACCTACGATTCACTCAGCTTGAGCTCCAACCAAGCATCTTTGTTGTATTTGATTGGCTCAGGTCCGAGTGCCGCTCTTGGTCCAACCGTCCAAGCCTCCATTTCCACCTGTGTCCTCGCCTTCACTCTCTACTTCTACGATGAAGCAAAAAGTGACTGGGAGTCCTATGACCCCTTGAAGCACACGTTCTACACTAGCTTCGATCTTACGACTGGCCAGTTGTTTGTCGATACGAGCGATGTGGCAACTTATGACCCTAACAATGGTCCAGGAACCGTCGTTAGAACTAAAATTACAGCTGTCGACCCTTACTCTATCGAATTCGATAATACCGTCGAAGACGAATTCGAGATCACGTTTAAGAACGAATGCTCATCGAACAAGCTCACCTTGAACACCCAGCTCACCGAGTTTGTCTACTACGTCAACTCTGGGGAAAGCACACCCATCGTCATGGACGTCACTGCCTCGCTGACAACTTGCACTCTCGTGTACGAACTTCAAGTTTTTAACGAAGTTGTGTCAGTGTGGGAAGACTACCAAGCGCTCACCAACCTTGAAATTCCTGTCAAATCATTTGATGCCACCACAGGAACCCTGCTCCTCGAGACTGCGGACTTCGCAAAGTTTGACTTCCTGAAAGTGCAAGTTCGCCTGAAGGTCACAGCTGAGGGATCTGAACTCACAGAAGCCGAGGGCTCCGTCCTCTACGACGAATTCCCTCTGACTGTGAAGGACGAATGCTACGATTCGGTGATGGTCAGTGATGTCTCGGGACTTACTGGCACGGCAGACGCTCCCTACATTTGGAGCCTTTACGAATCTTAGACTGTCAACTTCGTGCCGTTGGTGTCATCTGTCGCCGGCTGCCCGACTACCTATCGAGTTACTGATTTCGACATTGACAAGACACTAGTCGACGAGTACGTGTTCGATCTCGCAACTGACCCTACAAACCCCTCTTTTGCAGGAATATGGGTCCCAGTTACAAGCAAATTCATCGTCCGCTACTTCTTCGTGCGTGTCGAAGTACAGAACATGAAAAAGGACAAGCTTATCTTTGAGACGTCTGCCAGATACTACTTCCAGCTCACGGACCCGTGCATCCAAGATAACGCAATTGTTTCAAAAGCGCTTATCGACATGGAAGTTTGGGTGAAGGATCCCGCTACCACGCAGGCATTTATTGCCTTCGATGACCTGGCAAGTGCCGAATACGGAGCTGGACTCGGTTTGACAGACCTTTGTGGCCCTAAGAAGTATGAGCTGTACCACGCCGATCAGACCACGGAAGTCACAGAAGCATACCTTTCTCTTGCAAAGCCTGTGGTGCCAGCGACTGATTACGTGTTGTCCCTTGCCACCAGCCTACCTAAGGACTTTACAAATGCGCCTGTCTCGTACTACCTCAAGGTGTACCTCGATGACTATTTTGACGATTACCCTGATAAGGTCACCCTCTTCGTGCCCTTCCAAATCACGATCTTCAACTGTTAAGTGGAGGACATTGCCATGGCAGCCCCTGTCCCAGCAGCGGAGACTATCTACAACGTCCACACGCCCGTCATCCACATCGAAGTCGGCGAGATGAGTCAAGTAGCCGACCAGTGCTGCATCAAGAGTCTCGAGTGCGGCTACCCTCTCACAGTGACCGCAGAGTGGTTCACGATGTATCGTGTGGCTCTGCCCTTGCCTGACTACATTGTCTGGAATCCAACCGACTCGCGACTTGAAATCTAATCTGAAAACGTTGCGCACGTCGGTGAGTACACTATTCATCTGACGGCAAGTGTTTCTGACACGGAGATGGATCCGCCTTTCAAAAAGACTTTCGAGTTCACCGTCAAGATTGAAAACGGGTGTGTAGCGGATGAAGTTTCCGTTGCCACTGCCGTTGGTGACTAGCTTTACTATATTAACGAGAGTGGCCCCGTCGCTTACACTGGAAAATGGCAGCAGACCGTCCCTGGATGCCCCCTCACATCCACTGTCCAAAAAGTTGACCCAACAACATTAGTCAAAACTGCTCTCACCACTTTTGAGACAGAGGCAGTCACCTTTACCCTTCCAGCCTTATTTGACAACACCGTCGTGCTTGACTCACTCACGGCAATCGAAGTCACTGCTGAAGTCCTCACAGTTGACTACGCCTACGATCTGGAGGAGTGGACTTTTGAGATGGTCGTTGAAAGCACTTATTCAGAGTCAGCTATGAAGCAGAGCTCCTCCAGCTTCGTGCTCTCATTTAAGGACTTCTGTTGGGACATTGGCCTTCAAAATGCTTCAACGACTCAAAGTGCTTACTCCTTTGAACTCTGGGAGTCTTTCGCTTTGAGCTTCACTTCTTTGAGCACTGATCGAGGCGACCATTGCAATGGATTTACTCATGAGCTAGTTTACGTTGATGGGCCATTGAAGAATGTGTCGGGTGCTGGACCTGATCTCTCGATGTTCATTATCGAGGAAGCTACACACACGATCACTGGTGTTGCCGAGGAGTTGCAGTGGGCTGGGCTGCACACCCTCAAGATCAAAAGTACGAACGGCGCTGTCAAGTCGTTTGTCACCATTGACTCCGATCTCTTTACATTCGAGATCGTCAATCCTTGTGTCGACTCCGTCGTGACCCAAGTAGACGCAATCGACCTCAAAACGACTGCTCAGAGTGGAAGCCCCGTGACTTACACTTACTAGGAGCCAAGAGATTCGATTAGTACAGACCTTGGCGACGGCTTCGACAAGTGTGGCCAACGAGCTCACTACTTGACAGTCGGTACCTCGACTCAAGGCCCCTCATTTGTCAACTTCCCTCAGTATGATCGCCCCTACCTCCAATTCACTTCAACCACCTCAAGCGGTAAAGATCAAAAGTCTTACTCGCTGAAGTTGAAGGCTAATGATGAAAAGTATACGGGAACATACACCTTTACGCTGTGGATTGGCCTGGCTAATTACCCTAATGCCACTCCTTCGCAGTCAACTTTCACCGTCACAATTGAGGGCTGCATCGTGACCTCGCTGAAGCCGAACGATGATATTGCACTCAGCTACTCGATTGGAGACGGCCGAATCTAAACTAATTTCAACTTCTAACTCCACCCGTGCAACTTCGGAGCTACCTACTCTGCAAGTGTTCTCAATGAAGAGACTGGACTTCAGGAAAATGTGCCAAAGTTTTTGACACAGTCCGACCGGGAATCGTACTTCTCAATTTACTCGACTGACCTTGAGGATGTTGGAAACTATACTGTGACTATCGCGGCCGTGTTCGACAACGTGCTACAGTATGATGCGTCGATCAGGCCGATTCCAGCCGACCTCATCTACACTGACTCGTTCACTCTGACTGTCAACGTGACCGGAGTCAACAGCTACGTGCGACCATCTAACAGCGCACCTTACCTAGTTCCAGAGCCCTACGACCTCGACTACCACGTCGGTGAGTTCTTCAAGCACTCCTTTGGTCCCATCTACGACCCCGAGAACGAGGAGACATCGCTGGAGATCACGATGGGTGGTGCTGAAAAGTTCGTACAATTTGATTACAACTCAAACGAACTGATCATCAACCCAGATGCGCTCGATAATGACTTTGAGAAGAGAACGGAGTACGAAATTACGATAACGATAATGGATGAGCCGAAGGATCTTGACCGCGGCATCACTGTCTACACCTTCTGGCTCAACATTCACATCAGGTTTGACAGCCAGGAAGACTATGAGAAGCACCTTGTCTATGAAAAGTATCCCCAGGTTGTAGACCTTCGTGACGAAACCCAATCAAGTGTACTTGCTCGTAAAGACGAAAAGAAGAGCTCGAAGGATGACGCTGAGAATCCTCTGCCCGTCGCTTACATCAAGAGCTTTGAAAAAGATGGCTCCCTTGCATTAAGCTTCGATAAGCCAATTCAAGATACTGATGCGCTCAGAAAGGTGCTCGGTGAGGAGGTCGCCCTGCGTTGGCTACAGCGCCAAGTGTTCAGAAATGAGACTTACTTGACAGATGAAGGCTACTAGGAGTTTGAGATTCGACCCGCGATGCAACTGTCGATAACAACGACCAAAGATGAAAAGCCGATCGAATTCACCTAGAAGTTTGTCAGCTTTAATGACAACACGTTGAACCTTAAGTTGAACTACACAGTGCCCGAGAACATCCAGCGTGGCTTGGACGTCGGCAAAGACTCCCTCCGCGTGATTGTCATTATCTGGGGCAATGAATTGTTCAGAGTGGGAGGAGAGGATGGAAATGCGGTCGAGTTCGCGACCCGACTCGAAAAAGAGCTCATTTTCTTCACCCCTGTTGAAGACACCAGACCGTTGTATGGAGGTTCGAACATGATTGGTGTGACTCTTGTCACAGTCTTGACTGCTACCTTCCTTCTTATCCTATGTGTCGGTGGAAGTACCTTGCCTTTCTGGATTTTCATGAACGCAATCCAAATTCTCAGTCACTTGCCCCTGGCATCTGAGAAAATGAGCCCTATGGTGCGCGACCTGCTCGTGAACCTGCTCGAAGTTACAAGGTTGAACTTGGTGGGTGCAAACAACCTGCTGCGTTCTGTGTGGCCCGCGCACAAAGAGATCCCTGTCGACCTCTTCTTTAGGAGCGGCTACAGCAGTTTCAGCATCGTGCCGAACCTCGGTGTTCTTTACCTTGTGCTCTGTGTGGCACCCTTTATCCTGCTCTTTGTTTTCATCAGAGAGATGTTGGCAACAAAACTGGATCCCAAAAGCCCCAACTTGCGTCGTGAGTTCCTCAGAAACTTCTCCAACTTCATGGTTAGATTCCTTATGATGACATACCTCGAGCTCGTGATCTGCTGCTTGATCAACTTCCAGCACTTTGGCTGGAAAGAGGGCATCTCGACCCAGCTTTCCGCCTTCTCGACCATCTTGATCTTTATCACAACAGTGATCTTCACCCTATTCGTGTGCTTTACCTTCTTGTACAACATCTCACAGACAAGTATCGCTCAAGAGCCTGAAGAAGAGCCCGTTACCGCGATCGAAGTTGGCGAGAGCTACAAGACACTTTACTTGGGCATGAACATGAAAATCGCGAAGGTTTCCGACTCACAGACTTACATTGGGCTGTTCTTTTTCAGGAGAATCATAGTGGCTTGCACCTTGGTGTTCTTGACAGCGCACCCAATCGGACAACTTTTCATCGTGATCGCAAGTTCCATGCTTGTACTGCACAGCCTGTGGGCCTTGAAGCCATTCGAGCACCCCGACAACACCAACTTGGACATGTTCAATGAGATGTCAGTGATCGCTGTCTGCACTCTCCTTCTCGTCCTGCAGAGGTACCCCGAGACCACCGAGTCGCAAGATTTGCACATCAGTGTCCTCTTGTTGATGTTCATTGGAACACTCATCGCCGTTAACATTCTCTACATGCTCTACATGACTCTTGCAGGCTGCATGTCGTGGAAGAGGTAGAAGAACTACTTGCAGAGAATCTAGGTGCTTGAAAAGTCGGGCAATGTTCAACTCAGCGCCATCGGTAAGCCGAAAGAATTAGTCGTACTTTCAGTAATCGATGAAGAAATGAACATTCGTGAAGGCAACGAGGCCAATGACAAAGACTCGTCATCGAGCGAAGAAGAGGGCAAGCGTGAAGGAGTGCAGCTGATTGGACGCACTTCACAGATCAAGGACCGCTCTCCGAAACAATTCCACGACGAGCGTCTAAACCGTCTTCTCTAAAGCAGTGACAACATCCAAGTGAATGAGCAGAATACGACGATTAATCCGGTTGAGAGGACTATTGATGGGCTCTACGACAGCCAAAAGGGCGATCAAAATGACCAAACAATGATCTCGCTGATTTAGGATAACAGCACGCCGTCGTTGCTGGCCAAAAACATCGGTGTCTAGCAGTCGACTTCCCAAAAGGACTTCAACTTCACGAAGCTTGGCCTTTAACAGAGCTCACGTCGCAACCTGATGACGATGACTGTGAGCGAGTAAAGACAAGTGGCTTCGAATGGAGCGACCGATACCAGCGACTCACAGAGACAACTCGCCAAGTCGGTTGCGCTACAGTGCTCCTTCAGACAACACTAGCCCGGCTCGTCCGCCGATAACGAGGCCAGCGAGCAGAGAAGCAACAAGATCGTCACCTCTTAGTCACAAAAAGGAGTCATCAGACTCGTCAACTCAAATGATGGCGAAGTTAATAAAGAGGGTCTTATGTTGAACGATGACTCGCGTGATTAGACTTTTACCGTTGTTGATGAGGCTGATCTGGAAGAGGTTGTTGTCTCTGCGTACCCGCCGAGAAGATCAGGCTCTCGAGTAAGTGAACTTGGCAAATCGCATCATAAAGACAACAAACTGCTCGTGGAGAGCAAGAGCGAGGCTCTTGACAGTGAGGATGAAGAAGTAATCAGAGCACTCTAGGAGTCCGACTCCGCCAGAGGCTAAGATCACCAATCTGAGGAGGTCAAAGCCAAGGCTAGCTCCTCGAAACATCAAAACAATCTCACGCTGGAAGAGGAGTTCGACCGAATTGCTGTTCTTAATAAGATTGAGGTGGCGAGTCAAGGAGTTGGCACCAAAGCCGGAAGCAATAGCACCAGAGGTGTTAGAAAGAGTGGCCGTGTAAAGAGTGAGACTCCTCACAAGCTCGAGCTCTAGAATGTCAGAAGGGACAAAGACCCTAGCAAACGTTTCTCGTTGCTTGTCTAGAACAACAAGGCGACTTCGAAGGCCAGCCAGCAAAACCTGATCCATGTGGACACCCCCAAGCTGACGCCAAGCTCAAAAGAAGTGAAGATTTCACACAAGAACATGTAGACCTAGTTGAGTTCGAAGTTCTACCAGAGTTCATACGCTGCCAACAACTCAGAGCACGCCGTCGCTCCCGTCCTCATCGACGGTTCGAGTGCCGGACGCCGAGACGAGAGAATTCAAGTTGCAGATGAATTACAGAGGCTGCAGGCTTCCGAACGTAACCAAGACTAGAATTCGTTGGCTTAGAACAGTCGGGGCGAGATCGAAATCTTTGTCTCTGGCAGTGAAAACCAGCATGGTGAAGAGAAGCACTTGCCTTCCATTGCTGTCTCGCGAAGCATATAGCATGCTAACAACATGGCAGGCAAGGGACAGACTCCACCTCTGACTCAGACTTCTCGCGTTATCACAATCAATGAGAACTGCGAGAGCAAAGCGCCTCGTGAGATGGTTCCTCAAAGTCAAAAGAGTGCGCGGAGATAGAACAATTGTGAGATGAAGGCGCCTGCTTCGACAATTCCCTAGAGCGAAAAGAGTGCAATCAGGTAGAACAATTGCGAGATCAAGGTTCCTGTCTCGTTGACGCCAAGTGTCTAGGAAGAGATTCTCAGAGACAACCACAATGAAGTTCAAGGAGTTCCAAGCAGTGTTCACTTCACTGAAGATCACCCACCAGCTGTCTAGAGAAGCCAGAACATGGCAACCAAAGGACTCACTCCTCTCGCATCAACTTCTTCCGCGTTCGCCGTTGTGACCATCAATGAAAACGCTGAGAGCAAGACTCCGGTCTAGGTCTCAGTCGTCGCTGATTCCGAGGTCAGGAAGAGTTACAATCAGGCCACGAAAGGAATGACGCCACTCGCGAACGATCATCAGACGGTCGTCTAGCGGAATGACAACCGCGAGATGAAAGCCCCTTACCAGCAGTTCGAAGACGTGCAAGACCACGTTAGCAACTGCGAAATCAAGGACGCCCCGTATCGCTCATTGCCACAGAGCTAAGAGAATCAAAGACGAGATGAAATTCGTGAAAGATTTGTTTCTGGAAGCCGAGAAGAGCCAAGGATGAGTGAAAACCATGCGACAAAGGGCAGAACTCCGCTTATTTTATCGCAAAGAGGTTGCGATGATAACATGGAGGTGAAGGAGATGTACGAGGATTCACAAGCTGCGATGAAGACCAGCAGCCAAAACTGGCACAACAAAGAGTCGACTTCATCCGCGCAAAGCTCGAAATAGACTCAGCAGAACAACTGCCAGACTCAAGAGTAGAGCAGCTAGCTAGGTTCGGTCGATCTGCAGTCGACAAAGCAAAACAGCATGGGGTAGACCGAGTACGTTGATGCAAAAGCGTCTTCAATGGTCCCATACAACATCACAAACCAAACTGGTCAAACTGAGGTGATCTTTGTCGAGACCAAGGAAGTGACGATTGACTCAAACGGTGCCAACAAAGACAAGGCACCAGTCCAGTTGCGCTCGTCGTTGAAAACCAGCTCAAACTAGGCAGTCAAGGACATCGCACCTGTGGTGAACGACAGCGACGTCCCGGCTGAGGCCCGTGATGAAAACATGGACCTCAAGGGAATTGCGACTCCTGAGATTGACAACGTGTCGAATGCGAAGAAGTACGAGGAGAACTGCATGCAGATTGGTGGTCAAGATGTGATCACCTCCTACAACGCGTAAATCGTTGTGCAAAAGCAAAACAGCAAGGGGTAGACTGACTTCACCGTACCTGAAAAAGTTATCGCCACTCCCCTGGTTCACTTTGAGAGAAGTGGGTAGACAGAGGAAGTCTTTGCTGGTGAGAATGCTGTTGCCCATACTCCCATTCCCCACTATTCTCAAAATGGACAGAAGGAAATTAAGATTATCGAAAACCCCAGCTCTGTGGCGACACCAATTGCTCACTTCAGCAAGAATGGCCAGACGGAGTTCCAGCTCGCCGGCAACCCCAGCGGAGTTGCAACTCCTCTTGAGCACTTCAGTAATAACGGTCAACGGGAGATCCAGCTCGCCGAC
>Ga0075467_10003693_pt1 | contig 11649 bp, 15 predicted proteins | sample DEB08_DNA_9_FD_75067 | JGI IMG/M metagenome (GOLD analysis project Ga0075467, IMG submission 75067) | Aqueous microbial communities from the Delaware River and Bay under freshwater to marine salinity gradient to study organic matter... | ecosystem: Environmental > Aquatic > Marine > Coastal ...
CAGCACCCTAAAATCAGAAAACCCCGTCGGCTTCCGGCGGGGTTTTTTATGGCTAGCAGGGCGCATGCCGGCAGTTAATGGCTCGATAGCCCGCTCGCAGCCCATTGCGGAGACTTGGTGGCAGTCGCTTGTAATAAGGCATAACACTAAGTGCGACAGGCTGTCCTGATAGCGTCCATGGATCAGGCTGTGAAACCGCCGAAAATTAACTGCGGTCAGCCCAGAGCCCGTGCCATAGCAATTTCGATATCTATGAATTCCGGACAGACCCCGCCGCCGTCCATGTCGGCAAATCTAGCACGGTGATAGATGTGGCGGGCTGACGTCATTCCCTTGTGACTGCGCAGGATAACCTGCTGATGGCCTACCGACTAAGCGGTCGCCAGCAATTGCTGGACAAGGGCCTCACCAACGCCGTGGCCTCTGGACGCTGAGTCTGACCGAAAGCCGAGTGACCTCAATACTGTGATGATCATGCCTCCCCCGATACATCCCGCAACCTACCCATCTACGGATGCCAGAAAAAGCGCACCATCCGGGTCGGTGTATTTGCGCGGCAGGTTTGCCAGCTCCTCGCCTAACTTGGCAAGCACAGGAGGAGGCTCGATGGCGTCCGGCATGATCGTGCCCGTCGCCCAGTCGGCAAATTCCCGCACAAGTGTTCGGATGGCTTGCAGCTCTGCCCGTGTTCGCGCCGAGACGACCGTAACCATAGTGCCCACGCCTTCAAGATCCGCCATGGGTCGGCTTGCCGTTTTGGCTGCGCCCTTAACTACTCCTATCGATGCGTCGGCAGATGGCAAATTATCATTGATAGATCCCGCCAAGGCGCGAATTTGTCCCAGATAACGGACGTCTCCCGATTTGCACTCTTAACCCGCCGGCAACATTGCCTGCCATCCCCCGCCATTGCTGCCCAAACCGCAACAATCCCGACCGAAACCGACTGTTTCCTAGGCATACCCAAAGAAATGCGGAAGGATGATGGCGTAAGAGTATGTGGGGTTTGTTATGAGTATCCAGCGGACAAGTGACTGCCTGCGAGTGATTGCCCGGGCGTTTCCAGCATCAGTACCGCCAATGGAAGGAGCCGCGCTTTTGGTCCTTATGGCTATCTGGCTGTTCGGTTCCTAAATCGACGCGACGTTTCGTGTTAACGAAGATTACTCGGCTGCCTGAGCAAGCGCCGGACGAATTCGCTTTTCCAAAATCACATCTGTCACCGGACCTGCAAACCGCAGCAACACGGTGCCATCGCTATCAAGAACAAACGTCTCGGGCACACCGTAGACGCCCCATTCAATCGCCATACGCCCTGCATCATCGCCGCCAACCCCTTCAAAAGGGTCGCCAAGTTCTGCCAGAAACGCTCGCGCCTTGCCGGCATCGTCCTTGTAGTTTACGCCGTAGATCGCAAGCCCTTCGTCCTGAAGCGCCATCAACTGTGGATGCTCCACACGGCACGGCGCGCACCAGCTGGCCCAGAAATTAACCAATTTCGGCCCGGGCTCTTCCAGCATGGCCCGGGTGAACGGCACCAGCCCCGGCAAGGGCGTAACCTCGACAGCGGGCGCAGGCTGGCCAACCAAAGTCGACGGCAACGCATCCGGATCCATGCGAAACATGCCACCAAGAAACAACCCCGCAAGGCCCGCAAAAATTACCGGCGGCAACAGAGCCAAAGGCGGAATGCGCTTCATTTCTTCCGCCGCGCTTCGGCTTCGTCCAACGCCCGCTTAATGCGCCGCGCCTGTACCACACTTAACGCCACGACCCCCACCAAAAGCGCGATCGACACCCCGTAGGCAAGGCTCACTTCGACCGCATATGTCCCAAGATCAGGCATCAGGCAGCACGCTCCCGCACAGTGATGGCATGCACACGCCGTTTGCGAATTTCGCTCCGCGTGCGCAACAGCACAAGTGCCAGAAACAAAAAGATAAAACCGGCGAGACAGACAACAAGCGGAAGCCAGAACACATCCGAAATGTTCTCTTCTTTATCCAAAGACAGCGACGCCCCCTGATGCAAACCCTGGTTCCAGAAGTTCACGGCATATCGCGACAAAAACGCAAAAACAGACCCCACCAGACAAAGCACAGATGTCAAATCCGCAGCCGTATCCGGGTCATCAATCGCCGACCAAAGCGCTATATAACCAAGGTAAAACAGAAACAGGATCAGGAACGATGTCAGCCGCGGATCCCACACCCAAAACGTCCCCCACATCGGCTGCCCCCAGATCGCGCCTGTCATCAAAGCGATCAACGTCATCGTCACCCCGACAGGCGCCGCGGCCTTTGCCGCAAGTGCCGAAACGTGATGTCGGCGGATCAGCCAAACAAGCGACGTGACCAGCATCATCACCCAGATGTTAATCGCCATGAACGCCGACGGCACATGAAGGTAAATAATCTTAACGGTCGACCCTTGCCGAAAATCGTTTGGCGTAAAGAAGAACCCCCACACCAATCCAAATGACAACGCCACGCCCGCCAACACAAAAGCAGGCCCCATCACCCGGTCGGTGAAGGCCATAAATCGGCGTGGATTTGCGTATTCCCAAAACGACATATTTCCTACCTAGTCTGGACGTTCAAGACCCACAAGACACGACACCGTCAGCACCCTAACGCAGATTGACGCGGAGCGCGGCCGCCCCCGCAAACGGCAATAACGCCAGCGTCCCAAGCGTGATTCCGGTCATAAGTATTAACGACGTCCCAGCCTCAAGCCCGTCCACCCCGCGTCGCACCGTGTCAGCCCCGAATATCAACGTCGGAATGTATAGCGGCAACACCAAAAGCGACAGTAGAAGCCCGCCCCGCTTCAACCCGACAGTCAAAGCCGCCCCGAACGCCCCGATCATGCTTAACGCCGGGGTCCCCAAAGCAAGCGAAGCCACAAGCCAGCCATAGCCCCCAGACGGCAGGTTCAAAAATACCCCAAACACAGGGGCTGCAAGCGTCAAAGGCAGCCCCGTTGTCAGCCAATGCGCCAAAGCCTTCACCGCAACAACACCCTCCAAAGGCACCGGGGCGGTCGCAAGAAACTCCAGCGATCCATCCTCATAATCCGTCGCGAAAATCCGATCCAGCGACAGCAGACAAGCCAGAAGCGCGCCAAGCCACAACACCCCCGGCGCAATCGGTGCCAGCACATCCGCAGACGGCCCAACCCCAAATGGCACAAGAATCACAACGATCAGGAAGAACGCCAAGGCAAGCCCAAACCCGCCACCAGCGCGGATCGCCAACCTCAGATCGCGTTGCAAAAGCCCCTTCATATGAAGGCCTCATCAAAAGCACCGCCGCGTGGCGCAACCGCCCGGAAAGCGCTCAAGTCCAGAACCTCAGCCTCGATTCCAAGATCAATGTGCGTTGCAATCACCGCGACGCCGCCGCCGGCCAGATGCCGCTTCACAGCCTCCCCGAACAGCGCAACCGCCGACACATCCAAGGACACCGTCGGCTCATCCAACAGCCAAACCGGCCGCCCCGTCACCAACATGCGCGCCAACCCAAGCCGCCGCTTTTGACCCGCCGACAAAGATTGTGCGGCGCGATCCGCCAATCCGCTCAACTCAAAGGCTCCCAAAGCTGGTGTGATCGCGCCGAACCCGAACAAAGACGCCCAAAACGACAGGTTCTCGGCGACGGTCAAAGTGCCCTTCAACCCATCCGCGTGTCCCGCATAAGCTATGGTCTCATCGGCTACCGAAACCTCGCCTGCGACGGCCGTTTGCAATCCCGCAAGCGTACGCAACAGCGTCGTCTTTCCCGACCCGTTCGGCCCCCGCAAAATCAAAGCCGTTCCCGCATGAACATCAAAAGAGATGCCCTCCAGCACGGTCAATCCGCCCCGCGCGCAGGCCACCTCGGATACTCTCAGCAACGGCTTATTCATAACAAATAGGCATGGCCCAAGCCTCGGCCAATGTCCACGCCGGACAAGACCGCAGCCCCCATTTCCCCCCTTTGAAAATACCTCCGCCGGAGGCCAGAAACCCTCAGATACCCAAAAGCGCCACACCAACGCGCCGCCCCTCACCAAGCAATACATTGTAGGTCCGACAGGCCTGCGGTGTCGCCATATTCTCGACGCCAATATCCACTGCTTCAAGGGCGGCGCGAAACGCATCAGGTACGTGGGCGATATGCGCGCCAGTGCCGACAAGCAGGAAATCAATGTCCGAAGCCGCCGCCACCAAGGCGGATGTGTCCTCAAAACCGCCCCATGCCGCGACGCCGCTTGGCAGCACCGCTACGGGTGCGTCATGCACCTTTCCGCCAAGGCGAAAAAACCCCGGGCCATAGCCGTCAACCGGCACCGCATCGTTGAACGTGACTTCATTCAGTCGCATTTGATACCCTCGCTCACTCCCAGATCGGTAGCCCCGAAATCGCCGCGCATACGATAATTACATAGGCCACCCACCGATAAATCCGCTCTGCTTCGGGCCGAAACATTATCGCGCCGGCCCAATTTCCCGCCAGATAGGGCGCAATCATCAAAACGCCAAGCGCCAGGGTCGAGACCACCAGAAATCCACCATACCACAGTACCGTAACAAGGATCAGATCAGCCACAATCAGATAAAGCGTTAAATTCGCCCGCACCGCCGATACCGGCAAGGTCGACGCCATATACAGCATAATCACCGGAGGCCCCGGCAACCCGACAGACCCCGCCAATAGACCGCCGAACCCGCCCGCGACATAGATCAATCGCTTGCTCAAAACGCCGCGGTAGCGCACCCCTGCCACCAACAAAACCAACAGCACTAAGACTGTCAGTGACACGCCCCAACGGAACGTGACAGGCTCGATCAAAGTCAACAAAAACACGCCCATGGGCACGGCAAAAACCGCCCCGGCCCCAAGCCGCAAAACGTCGCTTGGCTGACCATCACGCATCGCGCGCGGCACATGCATCAAGGGGGCGACAAGGTCCATGACCAGCATCGTGGTCAACGCCCCAAACGGCCCCAGAAACTGCGCGGCTATCGGCATGAACACCATCGCAGTGCCAAAGCCCGTGAACCCGCGCACAATGCCCGCCAGAAACGCGCCGATGCTTAGAAAAAGAAGCCCCTCCGTGGCAAGCGTCGCCGCGAAGCTTTCAGGCATCTATATTGGCGAATTGCGTACCAGCCCCGCCGCCGCCAGACCCACCGTCCGGCTTCGACCAATCGCGCTTTACGCCAAGAAACAACACGACGTTCTTGGCGATATAGACCGAAGAATAAGTCCCGACGATCACGCCCCAGGTGATCGCGAAAACGAAGCCCCGGATGACGTCTCCGCCCAGAACCAAAAGTGCAATCAGCGCAATCAGGGTCGTGCCCGATGTCATCAACGTCCGGCTCAGTGTCTCGTTCACCGACTTGTTCATGATCTCCTGCAACGGCGTCGTCTTAAATTTCCGCAAGTTTTCTCGAAGGCGGTCAAAGATCACCACCGTGTCGTTGATCGAGTACCCAACAATCGTCAGAATCGCCGCAATCGTTGCCAGATCAAACCGGATCTGAAGCAGGCTGAATATACCAATCGTCAGGATTACATCGTGAAAAAGCGCCGCAACCGCGCCGACAGAAAACTGCCACTCGAACCGCAACCAGATATAGATCAGGATCGCCACAAGTGCTCCCGCCACAGCAAGCAACGCCGTGCGGATCAACTCTCCCGACACCTTCGGGCCGACGCTTTCTACGGATGTAAACTTCAGAGTCGGATCAACCAATTTCAACGCGGCTTCTACCTCTACGATCACTGTGCCGGTCACGCTTTCCTGACCGTCCTGCGCCTGAATACGGACCATTGATACGTTTTGATCATCGCGAAACGTCGGATCGAACACCTGACTTATCGCCACATCTCCAAGTTGCAGCGCCTCAACCGCATCGCGGTAAGCGCCCACATCGACGGGCTGCACGGCCTCGGTCCGGATGGTTGTGCCGCCCCGGAAATCAATGCCGAAGTTCAGACCGACGGTCAGCCACAAGATGATCGACGCAATGAAGGCAACGACCGAAGCCCCTATCGTCACATAGCGATAGCGGAAAAAATCATAGTTTGTCTCTGCGGGAACAAGTCTCAATCTCATGATCTTAAACCTCGATTGTTCGCGGACGTTTCCGCTCAAACCACATGACGACAATCAAGCGCGTCACAAAAATCGCCGTAAACACCGACGTCGCAATTCCGATCATCAACGTCACCGCAAAACCCTTCACCGGCCCCGACCCCAAAGCAAACAGGATCATCGCCGTCATGAACGTGGTGATGTTGGCGTCAAATATAGCGCTCAAAGCCTTCTCGTAGCCAAGCTCAATCGCCCGGCTCGGCCCCTTTGCGGTCTTCAATTCCTCGCGTATTCGCTCGAACACCAACACGTTGGCATCAACAGCCATGCCGATGGTCAACACGATCCCCGCGATCCCCGGCAACGTCAGCGTCGCGCCCAATAAGCTTAAAATTCCGAACAAAAGCCCAACATTCAACAGCAAGGAAATATTCGCGAAAACCCCAAAAAGGCCGTAGGACAACGTCATAAAGACCAAAACCGCAGCAAAAGCGATCAGCGACGCAATGCGGCCGGCTTCAATCGAATCCTGTCCCAACTCAGGCCCGATTGTGCGCTCTTCGAGGAACGTCATCTCAGCAGGCAAAGCACCCGCGCGCAACAAAATAGCCAGTTGCGTCGAGCTATCGACAGTGAAGTTCCCGGTGATCTGCCCCGACCCGCCAGTGATCGGCTCGTTGATCCGGGGTGCCGTAATCACTTGATCATCAAGAACAATCGCGAACGGCGCGCCGGTGTTTTCAGTCGTATACTGGCCAAAAACACGGGCTCCCGACGGGTTGAACCGGAACGTCACCGACGGCAAACCATTCTGATCAAAACCAGGTTGCGCATCAACAAGATCGTCGCCCGTGACAACTGCCTGACGCTCCAAAATGTAATAAAGCGACGTGTCGTCGAGATCCTGCACGATTATCTCACCCGGTCCGGGCTGAACATCGGCATTGCTGGTCTGTTGGATAACCGGATGGAACGTCAGCCTCGCCGTCGTCCCGATCAGCGCCTTCAGCTCTTCAGCCGAGCCAATCCCCGGCACCTGGATCAAAATGCGGTCCGCACCCTGCCGCTGGATCGTCGGCTCGCGCGTGCCAACCTCGTCGACCCGGCGGCGAATGATCTCCAGCGATTGCTGTATCGTGCGACTGTCCGTCGCTGCCTTCTCTTCCGCCGACAAGGTTATAATAATTGTATTGCCACGCCCCGACACCGAAATGTCTGTCGCCCCGACCCCGGTCAATGAGGCAACCGGCTGCGCCAAAGCCCGCACCGCCGTCAAAGCGGCCGGGAGTGCCTCGGCCTGCGAAATCCGCACGTGCAACTCGCCCGCTGGCGCATCTTCGACGCGTTCCACAAATCCGACCTGATCGCGGATCGTCACAAGGGCGTCGCGCGCCCCAAGCCAATAGCCGTCCATGCGCTCGGTATAGACGTCCGCAACCTGCACCTCGGCCAGAAGATGTGCGCCTCCGCGTAAATCAAGCCCCAGATTGACCAGTGTGGATGGCAAGAACGACGGCCACGATCCGGCCGCCTCTTCACGCTCAGGCGTAGACCCAAGCGCTTCTATTTCGGCCATGGCGTCATTGTGCTGTTCCACACGAGAATAAAATCCGTTCGGGAACGCGAGAAGCATGCCAAGCAGGCAAACCGCCCAAATGGCAAATCGCTTCCAAGCGGCGATCTGAAGCATGAAAAACCCTTAAGTATTCGCGGGTTCGGTTTTAGACCGGACCTGTGTAATCGTATGCTTAATGACCCGAACGCTGACGCCGGTTGCAATCTCGATCTCGATCTCGGCGTCGTCGCGCACCTTGGTCACCTTGCCGACGATCCCGCCGGCGGTCACGACCTGATCACCACGACGCAGCGCTTCGACCATGCCCGTATGCTCTTTCAGCTTCTTTTGCTGCGGGCGGATCAGGAGGAAGTACATGATACCGAAAATAAGCACCATCGGGATAACGAGAGACGTAAATACATCCCCGCCACCGGCAGCCGCTTGCGCATATGCAGGCGTAACGAACATCTAGATTTTCCTTGTCTTTGTTGGGCCGCGTAGTGGTCCCGTTTAAGCTTGGCGCGCACCCTACCTAGGGGCAGTATGGTTGGCAAGCAACGGGCAGGCGGTTGTCACGATGAAATTAAGTTGAAACCCGTGCTTCAAAAAAACTTCACACCTCTGCAACCCCAAACCAACCTCGCACCCGCTCAAGATACAGCCCGAAAGGACGGCTCAAGACGACCATCAAAACCGCGATCGTAAGAAGCAGGGTCGCAATTTGCACAAAAGATTCCCCCGACACAATAAGCGTCACGGCATAGACCGGCAATTGGAACGTCAGGAACGCCACCACATCCATAAGCCTACGGCGCCACCCAACCGTTGAGATCGTCTTTGCAAACATCCAATCACGGTGAATGCCGTACGGCCGCACCGCAACAATCATCATCGGCACCACGATCAGCCGCGTAATCAACTCCTCTCCCGGCTCCATCCCCGCGATATTCAAATCAGAGAACGCCGCAACGGTCGTGAAAAAAAACGATCGAGGCCAATGTATCGACAACCGCTTTACACATCCTTTACCTGTCGCTGATCCGCGCGATGCAATCAATCCCCGGTAGCCCGCCGCAAAACCCCATTTGCACGAGTCAAAAAATCCGCCATATAGCGCCCATCCTGAACCAACCCTCAAAGGAGAGGACAGATGCACGACATCCGCGCAATTCGCGAAAACCCAAGCACCTTCGACGCCGCCATGACCAGGCTCGGGATTTCGGACGCGTCGTCGAGCATCTTGGTCGCCGATGAAGCGCGCCGCACGGCCATTCAGGCGGCTGAAGCGATGAAAGCCGAAGGCAACGCAGCCGCCAAAGAAATCGGCGCGGCCAAAGCCGCAGGCGACACCGAGAAATTCGAGCGTCTGCGCGCTGAAGTTGCAGACAAGAAAAAGGCGACGGCGGAGCAAGAACAGACCGCCAAGGACCTTGACGCCAAGCTGCGCGACATCCTGATGTCGCTGCCAAACCTGCCGTATGACAACGTCCCCGAGGGCAAGGACGAAAACGACAATGTCGAACTTCACCGTTGGGGCACGCCGCCTGCGTTCGACTTTTCGGCGAAAGAACACTTTGAAATCAAAGGTGTGAAAGGCGGTATGGATTTCGAAACGGCCGCCAAACTATCCGGCAGCCGCTTTGTCGTCATGTCCGGTGCCGTCGCCCGCGTGCACCGCGCCCTCGCGCAATTCATGCTCGACACACACACCACGGAAAACGGCCTGATCGAAGTCATCCCGCCCATCCTCGTGCGCGATGAGGCAATGTATGGCACCAATCAACTGCCGAAATTCGCCGAGGACAGCTATCAGACCCGCGAAGGCATGTGGCTTATCCCGACCTCCGAAGTCTCGCTCACCAATATTGTCGCAGGCGAGGTTCTCAGCGCGGACTATCTCCCCCGCCGATATGTCGCCCACACCAACTGTTTCCGCTCGGAAGCCGGTAGCGCAGGACGCGACACCTCTGGCATGTTGCGCCAACACCAGTTCGAAAAAGTCGAAATGGTCTCGATCACGCACCCGGATAAATCCGAAGACGAACACGCCCGCATGACCCGTTGCGCCGAAGGCATCCTAGAAGCCCTCGGCCTCGCCTATCGCACGATGATCCTGTGCACCGGCGATATGGGCTTTGGCGCACGGCGCACCCACGACATCGAAGTCTGGCTGCCGGGGCAAGACACCTACCGCGAGATCTCGTCCGTCTCGACCTGTGGCGCGTTCCAGGCCCGCCGCATGAATGCGCGTTTTCGCGGCGAAGACGGCAAACCGCAGTTCCTTCACACCCTGAACGGATCGGGCCTCGCGGTTGGTCGCTGCCTGATCGCGGTCCTTGAAAACGGTCAAACCGAGGACGGCGGCGTGGTTCTGCCACAAGGGCTTGGCCCATGGCTCGGTGGCAAATCCCGGATCACACCGGACGGCGACCTCGCCTGATCGCCCCATTGCCCCCCGCTCCGGCTTCGCGGAAACTTCCCGAAAAGCCGAAGCATCCCCGGATGCTCGACACGCAATGTAGCCAAGGCGTTCAATTGAACATTCCATGGCCCCCGCCCCATCCGCGCGTCCTGCTGGCGAGCTGCATGAAGGACGAAGGCCCGTTCATCCTGGACTGGCTCGCGTGACACAGGGCCCTCAGCGTCAAAGATTTCGTTGTCTTTTTTAAATGATTGCACCGATGGAACCGACACACTTCTAGATCATCTCGACGCGCGCGGCGACCTCACCCTGCTGCCCAACCCCGGCAGCCTTTTTGGACGTAGCTACTCCCAACCGGCAGCCCTCAGCTTCGTCCAGACCATGCCGGTGTTTCGCGCAGCCGATTTCATGCTCCCAATTGATGTCGACGAGTTTGTAAACATCCGCACAGGCGACGGCACGCTTCAAAGCCTTTTTGGCAAACCTCGATCCCTTCGACGTTTTGTCGATCTGCGAACTGAACTAGGGCAAAAATCACCACGAGGCCCTCCAACCGGGTTGGGTCACTGACCTTTTTCCAGCCCACGACACCCCGCGACCGGGACGTTGGCACGCCAACATCGGCGTTACTTATATGCCCCGCCTGTCGCCATGCGTTGAGAAAATCCGAAACCACCACCCCGACCTTGAACCCTAGGCAACCGACGCCGTCTGGCCTGACGGCGCAGGCAATCGCATCACAGAGCGTGCCGAGGATCCAAAGGAAAACGGTATCATTGGCGTGAAAAACGCGACCTCATTTCACTTAAGCACTACCCGTTGCGCTCGATCAACAGCTTCCTCGTCAAGGCGTGGCGATGGCGTCATCAAAGACAAACAAGTCTCAAATGCGTATTCCCGGCACCGCAATCGCAACTCGCACCGAAATATGGACATTTCAAAGGGCCAGTCCCTCGCGCGCGCCGCCGACAAAGACTTCGTGGATGACAAAAAACTCATGCCCCTCCACAACGCCTGCAACGCCGCCCACCAAGTACGGATCGACGCGCTGAACGCGAATCCCGACTACCGCGCCCGGCGTGCGGAAATCATGAACATCGCTGTGGAACAGAAAAAGCCGTCGCCGGCGAAAGGCGCCGGCGGCGACCCTAAGAACGACTGAACGACTACCATCTGATGCCGGTAGCATCAGCGATATGATCGCTCGAGGTACTGCAGTACGATGTCTTCGGTGAGAGTATCGTTGGTTGTCGAAAAGTCGACGCGGCCCCAAAAGTGGCAGCCCCAGTAGCGTTTCTTCAATTGCGGAAATTCCCGCTATACCTTGTGCGACGAGCGCCCTTTCATCAGCCGCATAAGGTGGCTCACCGCAAGTTTCGGTGGCACCGACACGAACATATGCACATGGTCGCCGCAGGAAGCTCTTCTTCATCGACCGCGCCATCTTCCATCGAAGATATGCCGTCTCCATCGCTGCCCTCAACCGGAGCCTGTGCCCAGACCGCGCCGCCAAACATCGCACAAGCAGCTAAAATCGAAATAATTCTCATCCGAATCTCTCCTGATTGAATGGCGGTCCCGCCGA
>Ga0075467_10003696_pt1 | contig 11647 bp, 9 predicted proteins | sample DEB08_DNA_9_FD_75067 | JGI IMG/M metagenome (GOLD analysis project Ga0075467, IMG submission 75067) | Aqueous microbial communities from the Delaware River and Bay under freshwater to marine salinity gradient to study organic matter... | ecosystem: Environmental > Aquatic > Marine > Coastal ...
CCAATGGAGCGCGCAGCGGCTTCCGCCTCTTCAGCTGTTCCGGCAACCTGTCCCTTCGGACTGGCCACATCGAATTTTTCGAACAACTCCTTAGCCTGATACTCGTGGATATTCATGACATAATACGCGACCTGCGCGCGATCGTCGGGACGCTAGGAGGATGCATACCCTGGGTCAAGGTGCTAATCACCAAATTAAATAAAATAGACAATCAGCTTGGCTCTCGTCGTTATGTAAGCGATTTTCTATCCTCATGAAGTTGTCACTCTATTTATCCTTGGCTCTGATCCTATTGCCATCCTCAGCATCCGCCAAGGAAGCTGTCCCCGCTCAAGCCTCAATAGCCACCCGTATCTGGGCCCAGGAAAAAAGTGATATCCAAGCAGACTCCAGGGTCCGCTATGGCCGGCTCCCCAATGGCATGCGCTATATCCTCATGGCCAACCAGCAGCCTCCGGGACGCGTCAGCATGCGCCTCCACATCGCAGCCGGCTCCCTGATGGAGCGAGACGATCAACGTGGTGTGGCCCACTTTCTCGAGCACATGGTCTTTAACGGCTCCAAGAACTTTCCCGATGCCAGTAAACTCATTCCACAGATGCAACGCCTCGGCATCGCCTTTGGGGCCCACGCCAATGCCTACACCTCATTCGACGAGACCGTCTACATGCTCGATTTGCCCAACAACGAGGCTGACACTCTCAAGCTCGGCTTTGACGTCATGCGTGACTTTGGTGACGGGGCTTTTCTCAAGGAATCGGAAATCGACAAGGAGCGCGGAGTCATCCTCTCTGAGAAAACCTCACGCGACTCCGTACAGATGCGCCTCATGGAAAAGCAATTCGATGCCCTGCTGCCTGACGCCCTACTTGCGAAACGCTTCCCCATCGGCACTGAGGAAATCATCAAATCTGCCCCCCGCTCCGCCTTCACCGACTTTTACCGAGATTACTATAAGCCCAGCCGAATGACCTTTGTTTACGTCGGTGACTTTGACCCTAAAGAGGCGGAAAAAAGAATCATCGCCACCTTCGATAGCATGAAAAACCCGATAAACGCGGACAAATCTCCTGAGCTTGGCAACCTTCCCAGTGGCCATGGTTTCAAAACCCTCGCCATGGCGGACAAGGAAGTCGCCACCACTGACCTCACGCTTACCGTCATCAAGCCCTTCGAACAAAAAAGCGACACCGTGGCGACCCGCGCCGAAAAACTCCCCCTAAAGCTCGCTAACTCCATGCTCAGCCGCCGCTTCTCTATCCTGGCCAAAAAAGAAAACGCTCCCATCACCGATGGCACCGCCTACGAATACGACCTCTTCAAGTTTACCAAAATCGGCGGCATCTCCGTGGATGCCAAAGATCACAACTGGCAGGCTGCCCTGCCCGTGCTCGAGCAAGAACTGCGCCGCGCCATTCAGCATGGTTTTACGGAGGCTGAGCTGGAAGAAATCAAAGCGAACCTGATCAACTCCTATGAGCTTTCCGTCAAGGCCGAGTCGAGCCGCAAGACCAACGAGCTGGCATCCTCACTGGCCAGACACGTGCACAAGGATGCGGTGTTTTCAACACCCGCGGACGACCTGGCTATCCTACAGGAAAACATCTCATCAATCACCCCGGAAACCTGCCATCGTTCACTGAAGCAATTCTGGAACACCGCCGATATCACGCTGATCCTGACCACCAATGCCAGCAGGGACAATGCCGATGCCACCCTGATGGACCTCTATCAAAAGAGCCAAACCACCGAAGTCACGCCTCCTGAGAAAAAGGCTGCAGTCAGCTTCGCCTACACAGACTTCGGCAAGGCGGGCACCATCGCCAGCCAATCTCACATTGAGGACCTCGATATCACCCAAATTACTTTTCTCAATGGCTGCAAGTGTAACCTCAAGAAAACCGACTTTGATAAAAACTCCATCACGGTCACCACACGCGTTGGTGGCGGCAAGCTCACCATGCCCACGGACAAACCGGGGCTCGACACGTTTGCCTCCTCCGTCTTTACCGCGGGCGGCCTTGGCAAACACAGCGCTGATGAGCTCAAACGCATCCTCGCGGGGCGCAATGCTGACATCAGCTTCCACGTTGGTGAAGAATCATTCAAGCTCTCAGGCTCCACCACGCCTGAGGACCTTGAGCTTCAACTCCAGCTCCTCTGCGCCTACCTTACCGACCCTGGGCTACGCCCCGAGGGTGAGCGCATGTTCAAAGCCGAACTCCCCAGCATTTTTTCCCAAATGAAACACACCCCAGCAGGAGCACAGTCAAAGATGACCGCTCTGCTGCGCGGCAACGATGCACGTTTTGTCTTCCCCACCCCCGAGCAGGCCGAGGCACTCAGCACCGAGGATCTCAGGACATGGGTGAGCCCGGCCCTGAAAAACGACTATCTTGAGCTCTCCATCATTGGGGATCTGGAAGTGGAGCAAACCTTGCCTATCCTCGCCCGCACCATCGGTGCTCTGCCCAAACGTGCCGCCACCAAGCCTGGCTATATTGAACTGCGCACCCTCGCCAACCTGCCCGCCCCTCCGCTCACAAAACGCTACACCTTTGAAAGTCGTATTCCTACCGGCATGGCCATCGTGACATGGAAGGCCACCGACATGAACAAGGACAGCATTGGCACTACCCGGCGCCTCAGTGTGCTCAGCTCCATTCTTTCCAACCGCATGCGCGAGAAGATCCGCGAAGAGCTCGGTGAAGCCTACAGCCCTTATGCCGGAGCCCAACTCAATGATACCTACAAGGATCTTGGCTACCTGCTCGCGGTCTCACCCGGCAAGCCGGAACAAGCCGAACGCGTCGGCAAGATCATCATCGAAATCGCCGACAAACTGGCCAATGAAGGAGCCACCCAGGATGAACTCACCCGTGCCTTGGAGCCACGCCTCAGCGAGCTCAAAAAATCCCTGCGCCAGAACTCTTACTGGCTAGGAATGGTCATGGCACGATCCCAGCAACAACCCTACCGCATTGACTGGGCCCGCAACCGCGATGCCGATTACGCTGCCATCAAGCTGAACGAAATCAATGCCCTGGCGAAACAATACCTCGGCAAAGACAACACCTTCCGCTTCGAGATCATCCCCCAAGAGGGGGATTAGATTGAAGATGGCAAGATAGAAAATGGAAGATAGCCTCGGACTCTTCGACGATGTCGGCGGCACCGCAGCAGTTGAAGTTCAGAGTTGAACTAGACGCAACATCCAGCCGCATCGCAGCTAATCCAAACTAATCCAAGCTAAGAATACCACATCGGTAGGCTATGCCAACGGCACCGTGGGTATTTGAGACTCTGAGCTTCCTGTAGATATGGCTGACGTGGGTAGCTACGGTATTCTTTGTGATGCTAAGACTCTCTGCGATTTTCTGTTTGGGAAACCCCTCGGCAAGTAAGTGGACCACCTGATTTTCTCGCTTGGAGAGAGAATCCGTTTCCTTCATTTTGTTTTTATTGGCAGATGTTAGGCTCATTTTGACTTGATGATTTTTTTGCTGGGTGATGGCGCGCGACGATACCATGTATACCAATAATTGTTAGGAATCACAGCGTATTTTCTCGAGTAAGCATAGAACAATATTAATTTATTTTGTTAGCCTATGACCAGAAAACGTGAAATGGGGGCAGGAGCCCACCGCCAACAGCTAACAGCCAACCACCTGCTCAGCTGGTTTCTACTTCGCCCAGCCTGCGAAGCAGATCGTAAGGATAGATGCCTGAGCTGTGACCATCCGCCCAGCTGATTTGCAGCGCGTAACCTCCCACCTGCTGCATGCGCAAGGCTTGGAAACTGCGTTCGGTATGCGTGACCTTCGGTCTAACCACATACCCCATGGCATCCGGCTCACCCTGACAAACCGCACACGGGCAAGCCTGACGCAGTTTTTTCAGATTGATGAAATTCTCCGTGCCATCACTCCAGGCGAGCGCGAGCTCGTCACCAATGACAACATTCTGTAGCAGAGTAATAGCAGGCATCATCTTTAATTCCTTATTGGTGGCTTCGGGAACCAAAGATAGCTGATCCCACACGAACGATGGTGGAGCCCTCCTCAATGGCAACCTCAAAGTCGCCACTCATGCCCATGCTCAGCCCCGGGAATGATTGCCCTCCACGCGCTTCGAGTTCATCGCGTAGCTCCCTAAGTTTTGCAAACCACGGCCGGCCGTCCTCAGGTTTCAATGCCATCGGTGGAATACACATCAGGCCAAGTACAGAGAGGTGTTCCAATGCCAGCAAGTCATCAAGTTCACGTCTGATTTGATCAGGCTCGTAGCCATTTTTACTCTCCTCACCTGCGAGGTCAACTTGCAGATAAATATCCGGCTTCTTACTCAGTTCAGCCGCAATATTAGAAGTGTAACGCGCTAGCTTCAGGGAATCGATCGTGTGGATTGTCTGAAAAAGCGGCAATGCCTTACGCACCTTATTGCGCTGCAAGTGACCAATAAGGTGCCAGTGAAGTTGATCCGGCAAGCATGGGATTTTCTCCTCGGCTTCCTGCACGCGGTTTTCGCCAAAAGCAAGATGCCCGGCTGCCACCACTTCGGCAACGTTCTCTGCGGGCCAGGTTTTAGAAACCACCAGCAATTCAGTCGCACCAGCGTCACGCCCAGAGCGCACCGAAGCCTCGGCAATGCGCTGTTTCACCTCGATTACATTAGCTGCAATATTATCGCCCATCACCGCTAAATTCAGCTGCTTGGTTAATGAGTTACGACTACACGCCTAGCCGTTGTTATTTTGCAAAGCTCCAGCCATGCGGGCGCGCTCAGTAGTATCTACGAGATCGGCGAGAATGTTAATTCCCTCGCGCTTCACCGGATCAAGTGCACTTGGCCAATCCGGAGTGTCATCCAAATCAGCCACCCCATCCTTGGCCTTGCGCATATAGCTTTCCTTGTCCTTCTCACGATCGAGTTCAACTAATTTTTCACGCTCCAAATCCTCGAGATTGAGGCGGAAAAAGCGGAACCGCTTATCATCCTTCTCAGCCAATTCTGCAAAACGCTTGCGGCGCTCCTCATTACGTACATCCCTCCGCTTTTCATTATCATCAAGTTCTTTTTTGCGGGTCTCTTTATTGAGTGAAATCACATTTTCTGTCCGCCGCTTGATGATGCGATCAGCGTCTTCTTTGATATATTCAAAGTCTAATGACTCGGCAACACGAGCCGAACTATTCTTTTTGATAGACGGTAAAAAAAGATTACCACGGGCCAGCTCACTAAATCCAGGTGCGCGCTTGATGTTGTCGTGAGGCAGAGCATGATCGAGATACTTCTCACCCACTTCGTAAGCGTCGAGCAGAGATGGCAGCACAATGTCTGACTCTACCCCCATTAGCTGAGTCGTGCTACCGGCTACACGGTAAAACTTCTGAATGGTCGGTTTGAGTACACCGGCACGTCGTGCATCAGCCATAAAAGGCATCATTTTACGGATTTCCATCGGCTGCTGCACCGTACCCTTACCAAAGGTGGAACTGTCCCCAACAATAACAGCGCGATTGTAATCCTGCAATGCACCCGCCAGAATCTCACTAGCGGAGGCGCTGGCTTTATTAATCAATACGACCATCGGGCCATTGAATATCGGGTTGGTATGAGACGAGTCCTTGACCTCCACCCGCCCAAGGTGGTTCTTGACCTGGACAACGGGGCCACGCCCGGTGAAAAATCCCGTCATTCGGCGAACTTCCTCGAGGGATCCACCTCCATTGCTCCTGAGATCAAGAACAATTCCCTCAACTTTTTCGGCATTGAGCCGTTTCACCAGCTTTTCAATATCAATCGAACAGCGGGTTTCCCAATCCTGAAAATCAGCGTAAAATGCGGGTAAGCTGATAAATCCTAGCCTCCGCTTACTCCCATCAGGGCGCTCCATCTCGACGACCTCCGCTTTCGCCAGCTCGTCCTTGAGCTCCACTTTGCCACGCTTGATGATGATGAATTTGATCTCACCCGGAGCCCCGTCTGCAGGTTCAACTTTGAGCCGGACTTCGATGCCCTCCTTGCCACGGATCATATCCACAACTCGATCAAGCTTTTCGAACATAATATCCACCATCGCCTCTTCTGTGCCCGCATTGGTGTGATCAACACCTACAATGCGATCGTTGAGCTTAAGAGATCCCTCCTTGTCTGCCGGGCCACCGACAACGATGCCCGTAATCTTGATCGCCCCATCCTCTTCCTCCTGAAGGAGAGCCCCGATTCCCACCAGGGAGTTCTTCATGCCCGACATGAAGCGCTCCATTTCTGACATGCTAAAGTAGTCGGTGTGTGGATCATAGCTCTTGGCAATAGCGCTAAAAAAATCATCAGCGATAGCCTCTTCGTCAGCCGTATTGATAGACTTCAGAATGCGTTCGTATCTCAAAGAAATCAGATCACCAGGGCCCTTCTTGTCTTTCAAAGGGTCTTCCTTGCCCTGTTTCTCAGCAAGGTCGGCTATGGTTTCGCGCCTGAGCATTTCGCTCAGCAAGGCTTGCTCTACCTGGTCACGCCAGATCTGTTTTACCTCCTCCTCGGTGGCAGGCCAATTCGCATTTTCGCGGTCGAGCATGACCTCACGATGAGTATCGAATGTGAACTCTTCCCCGTTCTTGAGAAGCCCCTTTGCATAATCGATCCGTTCATTAGCACGAGCCTTGAATACCGTGTAAATCTCGTGAGCTACCGTCATGACCTCCTCATCAAGAAGCATCTGATGGAGGTTCTTTCCATACTTCAATCGAAAGGCATCAACATCAGCTGCCAGGAAATACTGTTTGTTGCCGTCAAGCGAATCGATGTAAGCATCAAAAAATCTGGCCCCCAAATTCTCATCAAACTGATAACGCTCATAATGGCTATTACGCAGCATGATGACCATCTGCTTACCGACTTCATTAAAGTCCGTCTTTGCCACCACGTAGGGGGCAGCGGTCATGACCGTCAGAACGCCAATGGTAAGGGTTTTGAAAAAGGATTGTCGCTTCATGGGTGTGGAATGGGATGATTCAGTTAATTTGATGCCTTAGGCGCTACCTACAAATATTCACATTGATTAACTCGGAATAGATTCGGCCCATTCCGCCCTTTTGTCTATCCCTTTCCCTCGATTTTTCTCTTTAAATAGCTGTTTCTCGCCCTTCTTCTCATTCATTCTGCTAAAGTTGCCATGCGCAAGGCTCGACAGAACCGATCAACACGTTTAAATCAGAGACATGGAACATAAGCACGCTGACTCCCTCCCCAGCATCAGTCTAGGCTCCCGTGACGACAAGAAAACCATCGAGGAAGAACCCATCTTTGCTCCCAAGTTCGATGCTGACGGACTCATCCCAGCACTGGCGATGGATGCCGTTACCAAAGAGCCCCTGATGCTTGCTTATATGAATGAAAAATCCCTGCTGATGACCCTTGAGCTCGGCGAAGCAGTTTACTATTCCCGCAGCAGACAGGAAATCTGGCACAAAGGAGCCACCTCCGGCCACGTCCAGAAGATTGTAGACATACGCACCGACTGTGATCAGGACGCTCTCATTCTCTACGTCGAGCAACTCGGGGCCGGAGCCTGCCACACTGGCCGCAGCACTTGCTTCTATCGTTCTGTGGACCTCAACAGCGGTAAGGATCCTGCGGCCCTCAAGTTCACCGAGACCGACCTCACTTTCGACCCGGACGCGGTCTACGGAAAATAACCCTTTGTCTCAGCCCACCCACCGCAGGAGATCCAACAACCAAATTGATCATGAAACTCATCGTATTCGACTGTGATTCCACACTCTCTGCCATCGAGGGTATTGATGAACTGGCGCGTGTTCGCGGGCCAGAGACATTCACCGAAATCGAGAGCCTGACCAATGCCGCGATGAACGGTGAGGTGCCGATCGATGAAATCTTCGGCCGGCGACTCGAGATCATCCAGCCTGACCTGGCCACCTGCCAGAAGGTCGGCCAGCTCTACATTGATCAAATCGAGCCCACCGCCGTCTCCACCTTGGAAAAACTCCGCTCCACAGGATGGGTCACCGTGATCGTCTCTGGCGGCTTTACCCAGGTCATTGAACCCCTGGCCGCCTATCTCGGTGTTGAGCGCATCGAAGCCGTACCCCTCCACTTTAATGAGGATGGCAGCTACGCCGGATACGACACCTCTGCCCCACCAACCCGCAACGGCGGCAAACCGGAAATCGTCGCCAGCCTCAAGGCCGAATTCCATCCTGAAAAAGTCGTCATGGTGGGTGATGGTATTTCCGACCTCGAAGCCCAAGGAGAAGTCGATACCTTCATTGGCTTTGGTCGCTACGCAGCACGAGAAAAAGTGCAAGCACAAGCAGACCACTTTGTGACATCCCTCGAGCAAATTCCGGCACTCATCAGCGGCGAATAAACGGCTAAAACCGCACCTCCTTGATCAGTCTGCGCGGGTGCGCACAGGTCCACACATCATTTCGGCGCCCAATCGTCGTCTGCCCAGAAATAGTTCGCATGCAGGCAACTGACTTATCGCCGCTGCGCCTCAGACCCATGAAGCAGAGAGCCTAAGAGCAATTGGCATTGATTGATTTATTCACAACTTGCTCACAATTTATTGACAACCAATATAGCATATAACATCATTTTTACAAATAGGTTACAGAGCTAGTCATTTAATGATTCACATATTATGCGTAAGTTATAAACATGGCTAGTTAGCGAGCCGAACAGCAGCTCCTTGCTGGTCAACTGACTTATTCACACAATTTCCGACTTACTCAGATTGACCTTCGCTCTTTTTACTCTAAAAATCCATTCACCCATGGCCACCGATTCTCCCTCAGCTCCTAAATCCAGTTCACAAGATAAAAAAAAGGGTCCCAATTTGCAGAAAACTCAAAGCGCTGAGCTACACTCGGCCCAACGCGCCCTACCTCATGCCATCGGCCCGGAGAAGAGTATTCTCTCGTCCATGTTTCAGGACCCGCAACAATTCATTGGCTTGGCCATCGAAAATAAGCTGACCGTAGATCACTTCTACCAACCAGCTCACGGAATTCTATTCCAGATACTCATCGAGCTCTTCGAGGACAATGAACCCATCGAGCTTGTTTCCCTCTCACAAACACTCATGAACCGTAGCCTGATGGCATCGGTCGGTGGCCCTGCGGCAGTCACTGAGATCTACACCTACTCCCCCACCCACGCCCACTTTGAGCACCACCTGGATATCGTAAAAGACAAGTACGTGCTCCGTTCAGTGATCAGGCACTGCACGGATGCCATCACCCGCGCTTACGATGATCAGGAAGAGGTCGAACAGCTTCTTGATAATGTTGAATCGCAGGTTCTTGCCATCCGTGAGGGAGCGGAAAAAAACAAGGAGGAAACCATCGCCGATCACATGAAAACAGTGATTGCCAACTTTGAGGCCTTCATTCACCGGGATGAAGACAGCCGCGGCCTCTTGACCGGCTACTCGGAAATCGACAAAATGTCCAACGGCCTGAAGCCCGGTGAAATGTTCATCATCGCGGCCCGCCCATCCATGGGAAAAACCTCTTTCGCGATGAACCTCGTCGAACACTTCTGCCTCGACCTTAACCTACCTGCCTTGGTGTTCTCTCTTGAAATGGGTGCCTTCCAACTCGTGGAACGTCTACTCTACGCACGTGCCCGCTTTGACAAATCGAAGGTCATGAAGGGCTTCGAACCCGTGAAATCAGACTTCGTCAATATCAAACGCGCCTCCGAGGAAATCAGGGACTGCAAGCTCTTCATCGATGACACCCCCAGCATTACCATCAACGAACTCCGCGCCAAAGCACGGCGCAAGAAGAAAGAGGAGGACATCAAGGTGATCGCCATCGACTACCTTCAGCTGATGCGATCCAACTCCAAACAAGCCCAGAACTCCCGTGAACGTGAGGTGGCTGAAATCTCTGCCGGTCTCAAGGGGCTCGCCAAGGAACTCGATATCCCCATCATCGTACTTGCCCAGCTCAACCGGGGCCCGGAATCCAGGGTCGGTAGCAGTGGCGGTGGCGGCAAACCACGTATGTCTGACCTTCGTGAGTCAGGCTCCATCGAGCAGGACGCGGACATGGTTGGCCTGCTCTACCGCTCCGCTTATTACGCAGACAACAAGGAAGACCGCGACGAAGAAGATGGCAAGGCTGAGCTTGTTATTGCCAAAAACCGTAACGGCCCCACCGGTGATGTGCCTCTGACATTCATTAAGGAAATCATGCGCTTCGAGACACGTGCATGGGAATCGCATGAGCAGCCATAGAGCTCATTTGTCCATTTCTCATTCACCCCTTCCATACCCTGCGACAAAATATACGGTGCAGCCCATGACCGCGAGCGCCAGCCCACTCCAAAAAAACAGCCAACTGTTAGCCAAGCCCAGGGTTCCGGCGTAGTACCAGCCACAAAAAAGGCTGCCCACAAAACCGCCAACTCCCCCTACTATGGTGCCCAAGAGGGCTTGCGCCTGGCTACGCATCCCGGGATCAACCCTGCGATCAACCAGCATCTGGCCAGTAATGTAAAAAAACGTGTAGCAAGGACCGTGCATTGCAATACCAAGCCACATCCATACCAGGCCACCACTCCATCCGGAATAGGCAAACAGGCCATACCGAGCTATCCCTAGTAATAAGGACGCCACTAATACCCAGCGCAGCTTTCCCCTACCAAGCAACCACCCCAGACTAAGCATCGCGACAATTTCCGTAACCTGGCCTAATGTCATCGACGCTGCCGGATGGACGTCACCTAACTCCATGAGCTGAATCGGCGCATACATATAAAAGGCGCCAAGCGGAATAGTGAACAACAGTGTAGTCAGCAGGAATACACGCATTGAAGGGTCCTTGAACAACACCAGAGCATCGAGACCCAGGTTCTTGCGCCAGTTTGGCTTCCCTTGCTCAAGCTTTCCCTGCGGCGGGGTGTCCGGCATCATGAAGCACGCCAGACCAAAAAACACCCTCACCCCGGCAGCAGCCATTCCCGCCCAAGGAGAGCTATCCCAGCCCATGTAGCTGACCGAGACCCCCGCGAAAACCCAACCAATGGATCCCCATACGCGAAATAGCGGGAATTTTTTCTGAGCATCATCCACATTTGCGAAGGTTACCGTTGAAACCAATGACCACATCGGAGCACCCAATAGCGCATTCACAACTTGAAAGCCAAGATACCACCAAGCCCCCCAACCCATATATAACGAGAAAAAAGCCATGCCCAGAAAACCAGCCCCTACCAGGGACAAAGTGCCAACGAGTTTCTGCGCCGAAAACCGGTAATCCGCCATCGCGCCAAAGATCAGTGGTGAGAACAAAGCCACCAGAGGCCCGACCGCAAAAGCATACGGCAGCACCCACTCAATACCCTGCGCCTTCAGGATATTCGGCAAAGCCGGATACCACATACCGGGGGCCGCTGATATCAGAAAGAAACCAACAGCAATCCACCAACTCCCTCCTTTACCGAGTTTCGATCCAGCCGCGAACACGGCATTGTTTTAAACACCGAGGCCGAAATACCAACCCCCAAATCACCACGACCCGAGTCAGAATAAGTAGCCAAATTGCATTATTGGTTATTTTGGCATAAAATTTGCTAAATAAAAGATGTAAGCTTATCATTCCGGTGATAAGCTCCG
>Ga0075467_10003698_pt1 | contig 11642 bp, 10 predicted proteins | sample DEB08_DNA_9_FD_75067 | JGI IMG/M metagenome (GOLD analysis project Ga0075467, IMG submission 75067) | Aqueous microbial communities from the Delaware River and Bay under freshwater to marine salinity gradient to study organic matter... | ecosystem: Environmental > Aquatic > Marine > Coastal ...
CCTTCGGTATGGGCATCGACAAGCCAGATGTGCGTTTTGTCGCGCACCTTGATCTACCGAAAAGCATGGAAGCCTATTATCAGGAAACTGGTCGTGCTGGCCGCGATGGTTTGCCCAGTGTTGCGTGGATGATCTATGGATTGGCTGACGTGATGCGTATCGTAAAAATGGTACAAGACTCAAACGCTAATGAACAACATAAGCGCGCAGAGCGAAGTAAAATTGAAAGCTTACTCGGCTGGTGTGAGACCAACACCTGTCGTCGCCGTGCCCTACTGCGTTATTTCGGTGAGCAGCGAGAAGAGGTGTGCGGCAACTGCGATATATGCTTAAATCCGCCGAAGACGTGGGACGCAACTGAAGACGCACAAAAACTATTGTCGAATATTTACCGCACCGGCCAGCGCTTTGGCTCGGGCCACGTGATAGATGTGTTGCGTGGCAAAGAGACGGCTAAGGTTAATCAGTTCGGTCACCAAGCGTTAAGCACCTATGGCATCGGTGCGCAAAGAACTGACAAGCAATGGCGATCGATTATTCGACAGTTACTGGTGCAGAATTTCTTATTAGTAAACGATGAAATGTATGGTGCGATTCAATTAACCGAAAAAGCGCGCCAGATTCTCAAGGGCGAGACCAAAATTTTCTTACGCGAAGAACTCAAGGCTGTTAAGGCAGTTAGAACGCGGCGTCGCGCCGCTGAGGTTTCTGAACAAGATCAAGATTTATGGGAAGCATTAAAGGCTAAACGCAAGGAATTAGCCGATAGTATGGGGGTGCCACCATTTCATATTTTTCACGATGCCACCTTGATGGAAATGATGCAGAGCATGCCAACTAATGACGCTGATTTGCTAAGCGTCAATGGTGTCGGTGCGGTAAAGCTTGAGAAATTTGGCGAGGAATTTCTAGCGGTGATCGGTGAGTTTTCATAAGTAGATAAGAAGAAACGGAATAAATAGCAATCTGGGACATCGAACAATCTCCTTCACCTAAGAGGTAGATAAAAATCTGCATCGTGAAAGTACCATTTAGAGTCAATCGCAAGCGTTATGATTAGGCTTTCATGACGGTTAACTATTACTTTAAAGCTTTGGTATCAGTTTTCGGCTTAGCGCATCGATCGCCAAATCAATTGGCCTCCAATTGTGCCCCAATGGTTATTGCACCGCCGTATAGGACACTGCCACTGAAAGTAAGTCGATGTCTCCAGTATTGGTGCCGCCACTAGTGTTTCGTTGCATTAGAAGGAACCACCAATCTTTGGGTAAGCTTGCGGCTTGCAGACTAACCGTAAATTGTCGAAATTGTAGTGTAGACGTAAAATCACGGATATCGCTTTGTACACCAGCTGCATCAGAAAACGAGTCGCCGTCATCATAATCTCGGGGCCGAACAAAGAAGCTATCTGTGCCTGTAGTTACGCCTCGTGTAAAGAGTTCCACTGTTATATCACTAGTGCCATTCCAGTCTGCTGGACGTTTCATGACCAAGAATGCACAACAACTTGAACCATTGAAAGTGTTCGAGAAAGACAGGCCTAGCGTGCTAGATGGTGCAGATCCTCCAATCGAATCAGCATCGAAGAGCAGCGTGCGTAGCCCATTCGTCGGATCTTTATAGTCTTCGCCAGCTAGCGGTATTACTACAACTTTGTTTTGTGCCGAGGCAACTCCAGTAAAATTAATGATGACGACCAGGTAAAGGAGGGCCCCAAATATCTTTGATAAATTACTCATTATTTCCTCTTTAACAGTTAAATATATAAATATTAGCGATATGTTTTTTTAACAAAATTAGAGGAGGGGCAAATAAAAAAGACTGAGAGGCAAAGCTTGAACTAGATATTTTGGGCCTTTCTTTCACATTTTTACTGGCTACTCCAATAAATCACTAATGTAGTTCTATGGGCACCGTTACTCGAGGTGTGAGATCTATCTGCATAACAGCGCAACTTGATTAAACAGATCGGTGCATCGCATTCCCCAATATCCACGCGTAGCAAGCTATTCATCAACAGTTAAAGTTCCGTTATCGTTACGTGAATAGACCCAAGAGAATTTAACTGGAGTTCGGTTACCCTAATCCTTTATCGTAATAAGGCCATATTTTCTTCGCAAACGAAGCGTGTTGGTGGATTACTCACGTGCTGAATGAAGTGCTGTAGTGCCCCTCTAGCAAGTCTCGGCATTCCTTGCCACACTTCATCTAAGCGCCATTCGGATCTTAGGGTCAGAACAAAGTTAACCAATAGCTAATGTTGGCTATGAGCGTTCGGGGACTTTATTTACACTATGACAAAGATGGTCTGCGAATTATCCTTATTCTAATTTGCCGGCTGCTTTCACTTGCCGTGAGGCTAAAAACGCGATAACCAGAGCCCAGATAAGGGTGATGCTAAGCGCTATCCACAGTACTCCGTCCCATTGAAAATTAAACAGCAGCCAACCCGCGGCAAAGGCGGCGATGGCTTGAACGCTGAATATTATGAAGTCGTTAGCCGCCTGAGCCTTAAATTTTTGTTCCTGCGTATAACTTTGAGGTAGCAGCGCGGTGCTGGTCATGAACATGAAGTTCCAGCCTAAGCCTAGTAGTAATAGCGCCCACCAATAGTGCATTACGCTCACACCTGAGAAAGCGATGCCTGTAACGATGAGGTAGATTACTAAGCCAGCCATGATTAGCCGTATTTTAAAGCCTCGTTTAAGCAGCGCACCCGTAAGTAATGACGGTAGGAACATCGCCATGATGTGAGTTTGAATAACAGTTTTTGTTTGTTCGATACTATGACCATCTATTTCGTGCATGCTGATTGGGGTGGCGGTCATCACTAGTGCCATTACACCATAACCAATCGCGCCAGATCCGGCAGCGAGTATGAATGCTGGGTGTTTTAACACTGACGATAATGGTCGGGTGGGAGTAGTCATATCGACATTTATGCTGGAGTCGATATTTTTATAAAATACCAGTATCACTAGCCCTAACACTAGCATTCCGGCTGACAGCGCAAACGATCCAGAGAAACCATTGCCAATTAGACCTTCGCCTAGGCTGCCAATTTCAGGCCCAATGTAGGCGGCGACGAGGTTGGCCATTAACGCCAACGTTAAGCCATCAGCAACCTGTTTGTCGTTGTTGGCGTTTTCAATAATTACGAATCGGCCTTGCTGGATAAACGCCGCATTAAGCCCGATTAAAAAAGCGGCCACTAAAAATAGCCAAAAATTAGCATGCAGTGACGCATAAAAAGCCAGCGCAACGCCAGCGAGGCTAATAACTATCCCTATGGCGAGGCCTGCTTTGCGGCCAACACGCTGCATTAGCAACGCGGCCGGTATGGCCGCTACGGCACCGCCGATCACCATTACTCCCATAGGAAGGGTGGCAAATTGGGGGGCGGGAGCTATTTTTGTTCCTATTATTCCAGATAGTAAAACCATCATTGAAGTGATAGCGTAGCCGCACGCCATCACCATTGAAATGAGGTAGATATTTTTTGGTAGGCTCAATACGGTGAAAAACCTTCTATTGTCTGTGTCAGCGCTAACGTTAATTCAGACACTATTTTGGATTTTTCAACCTCAGTGTAGGCAAGTGTTTCAATCTTGCCCCACACCGGATGCGGCCATACGCTGTCGTGTTGGTAGCGAACAATATGGTGTAGATGAAATTGCGGTACAATATTGCCCAAGGCACCAGTGTTGAGCTTGTAGCCGTTAAATAGGCTCATCATTAGCCTACTAATACCCATAGACTCGGTGTGTAATTGCTGTTGGTCAATTGCCTCAAGGGCATACCATTCGCTTACGTTTTCTCGGCGCGGCACTAGAATCAGCCAAGGTAACTCAGCGCTATTCATTAGCAATACTCGTGACAAGGGTAGGTCGCCAACTTGAATGGTGTCGTTTATCAGTTGAGGGTGGAGTGAAAACATGTGTCTGCCGTTTCAGGTATAAAGTAGTTTCGATCGAGACCGCCATGTCGTTAGCTCACTCGCAAGTAACCAAACCTTGAGTATACTCAGGATTATGAACCGATTAGAAGAAATTGCCGCGCAAATTGAATCTCAATCCCGGCCACCTGTGCATTTATGGAAGCCTACGCAAGGCGGTACTATCGACATGCGTATTGATAGCAACGGCTTTTGGTTTCACGAGGGTGAGCCGATATTGCGTGAAAGGTTGGTGGCGCTATTTGCCAGTATCTTATGGTATGAAAACGCTCAGTATTATTTAGTCACGCCAGCCGAGAAGCTCTCTATCGAGGTTGAAGATACTCCGTTTCTGATCCATCAAATGGAGCGAGTCGATGATACCTGGGTAGCGGTAACGAATACCCATGAGCAGGTAATTATTGGCGATCAGAATCCGGTCACATTGCGTGAGTATCAAGGCCAATGGCTGCCGTACGTTAATGTTCGCTACGACTTATGGGCAAGGCTCAATAGAAGCGTCTACTATCAATGGGTTACTGAGGCAATGGAATTGGCCGGCGACGATTCTGACGAACTTTGGCTGCAAAGTGGCCGTTACCGTTTTCGCTTAAGCACTTAGTCGCTTAAGCATTTAATTACTTTAGTGCTTAGGCATTTCGAACTGGCTGAACGAGCGGGTTTGATAATTTAGTCTCTGAAAGTGAGCCCTCTTTTTTACTAGCTTAGGTGTTTGTAGGATTACCTCTTTTGTTGGTCTAATATGGCTTCTTTGGTTCTTTCGTAGCTACTAAATCGCTCGGGGCCGATTCGGCCATCGTCCACCGCCCCTAATATTGCACAACCTGGCTCTGATTCATGTCGGCAATTTCTAAAGCGACAACGGCCTAATAGTGCGGCTATTTCTACAAAGCCTTGTTGTAACTGTGAGATGCCTATATGCCACAGGCTGAAGTCTCGAATTCCTGGGGAGTCAATTAGCTGACCTCCGCAGGGTAGGTGAAACAACTTCGCTTTGGTGGTGGTATGCGTACCTTCGCCAGAGGCGTGAGATAGCTCACCAACTTCTAGGTGCGCCTCAGGCAGCAGGGTGTTGATGAACGACGATTTCCCAACGCCTGATTGACCAACAACAATGCTGGTACGCTGATCCACTAATTCGGGTAAATTACTAAGGTCTGACTGTTGGTGTCTGGAGCTGATTATTTTGACGGTCTGGTAGCCCAGCGCTTGATAGCGTTGCAGCAGGTCTTCAAAGCCCGCAGCATTATCGTCGGTGATTAGGTCGGCTTTGTTAAATACAATTACTGGCCGAATATTCATCAGCTCAGCCGCCACTAAATATCGATCGATAAGGTTTGGCTGAGGCACGGGTTCGCAGGCAATAACAATCAACATTTGGTTAATATTGGCAGCGACTGCTTTCAAGTTACCAAAGTTATCAGGCCTTTCTAAAATTGTGCTTCGCTCAAGCCGGCTCTCGATTACCCCAGTTTGGTCAGCCCCGGCTCGCCAAACTACCTTGTCGCCGGCAACTAAAGTGCCTAGGTTTGTTCTTGCTACACAGCGATGTACAGCGCCTTGATCATCACCTTCTAAGGCTTCAACTTCAAAATCCTTGCTGTAACGACAAATTATAAGCCCCTGTTGTTCGCTGCTTAGTTCGCCTGACTGCTCTTGTCGACTTAGATTGCGTTCCTTTTTGTTTGAACGAGCTTGCCGCTCTTTTTGGATTTTTTCGGCACGCCATTCTTGGCGTCGATTGAGTTTTCGCTGGCTCATGGCTGCGTTTTATTTAACACAAGTTTTAATTTTTTGCTGCGCGGAAGCTTTTTCAACTGGTACTCTCTAGTGCTAGCATGTGCACGGTTGTCACATTTCTCTTGGTATACCAATAAGACAGGCCGCCGCACCCGAGTGTAGCGAGCGCCTTTTTTGTTGTCGGTATTGTGTTCCTTTACGCGTCGCTCTAGGTCGGTTGTTATTCCGGTGTAGAGTGAATTGTCAGCACATTGCAGCATGTAAACTTTCCAGGTCATGGGTTCTAGGGTAACTTAAGGCTCTAGGGTAACTTAATTCGGGGGTTATCGCTGAGGGTCATAGCTTATACACAAGAGTAGGCACTTAATTTACATATATTATAAGTAAAAGCCCTATGTTTTGGAGAATAAAGAGAAAAACACTATCTTGAGTAAAAAATGACCGTTTTTGATTAACAAAAAAACAACTATGATGTATGTTAGGGAAGTTAAACGATATTAATAACAATAATTTAAACCGATAAGTTCTTAATCTTGCTTAAAGCTGTACTGATTTATCGGGGCGGTTCTGAACAAGTTGTATTTTAAAAGCCCTGTAAAAATAATAAATATGTCGGAAAAGTCCACACAAGCAGCTGCAAGTTCAAAACCACCATCGGAATGTCGAGTTATGGTGATAGACGATAGTAAGACTATTCGAATGACAGCTGAGACCATTTTGAAAAAAGAAGGTTATCAAGTTTTTACCGCAACAAATGGTTTTGAAGCCATGTCTGTGATTACAGATACTCGGCCTGATATAATCTTTGTTGATATTATGATGCCTCGGTTGGATGGCTATCAAACCTGTAAGTTGATCAAAAATAATAGCTACTTTCGCAACACACCAGTCATAATGCTGTCGAGTAAAGATAGCTTGTTTGATAGGGCTCGAGGCCGAGTAGCGGGTTCTGAACAGCATATTAATAAGCCGTTTACAAAAAGCGAGTTGCTGGAGGCGATTCATCGATACGTTTAGCGTTCGATGATCATCTCGAGTAAAAAATTATTGTTTGAATTAAATAAATACACTAATTATATCTATGTCTAGCAAAACTATTTTGGTCGTCGACGACTCAAAAACTGATTTTTTATACGTTAAGAACATTCTTGACCATGGTGGATACAATGTTGTCTATGCGCCTTCGGGAAAAGAAGGTATAGATGCAGCCAAGCGAATCAAGCCTGATTGTATTTTGATGGACGTAGTGATGCCGGAGATGAACGGGTTTCAGGCAACCCGCGCAATATCTCGTCAATTAGAAACAGCGGAAATACCAGTATTGATGCTGAGCTCCAAGTCACAACAAACAGATCGAGTATGGGCTGAGCGTCAAGGTGCAACCGATTATTTGGTTAAGCCTGCTAACCCTAAGTTGTTATTAAGCAAACTTCGGGCATTACTTGGTTCAAATACACAGTAATACTATGATCGTGCTGATGTTGACTAGCTTTTTTGGTTCGCTCCCGATTACCAGTATTGATAGCACAAAGATAAATATAATCAGTAATAAGCCACTCGAAGATAATGACAAATAACGCGCCATTTGAAGTATTGAATACCATTCGCAACCAAGCGCTGGCTTTGGCCGCGCAGGGATTAACGTATGCAACTCAATCGGCGGGCATTAAAAACATTGCCTATGTTGTCAATGGCGTTAACTACTATTGCGATGCACAAGATATAAAAGAAGTGTCGACCTGCGATAATCTTATGGTTGTGCCGCAGACTAAGGGCTGGATGCGCGGGCTGATTAACTCGAAAGGTGTGCTCTATTCAGTTACTGATTTGAGTTTATTCGCTGGTTATGGACGCGCAACGCAACCTCAGCGTGGACATTTACTGCTGCTGAACGATGCGGGTCAGCAAAGTGCGTTATTAGTTAACCGAGTAATCGGCTTTAGATACTTCGAAGGTGCCAAAGAATTCGATAACTTAGATGAAAAGCAAGAGTTGCTCGATGGTCTGAGTTCCTTTGTTGATACCGGCTTTCATGCCGACGGACAAGATTGGTTTCGTTTGAATGTGACTAACCTTCTTGCGTCCGAGCAGTTCAGAGAGGTTCAGTAAGAATCGTTGCGGTGAGCATTGTTATTGGTGTTTACTAGCTGGTGTTTTCTAACTAAGTCAAAACATAAGGTTTTGGCTTAGTAGTACAAATATAAAAACAGGCCGTCAGACAAAAAGAACGGTAACTATAGAGCAAGTGGAATAGGTGGAAAAATGAGTGACCCGAAACATGATTACCAAGATGAAGTTCTTGATCTCGACGATGTTGGAGAAAGCCTCGGTACAGATGATTTACAAGATCTTTATGATGAGGCCGATCTCGATAACTTGGATCAGCTGGATGACTTTGATGTCGAGGGCGGTGAGGCCGTTGCTGCGGATGGAGCTCAGAAGGGTGGTAAGGAAAAATTATGGTTGTTTCTAACCCTCATCGCATTTGTTCTTGCTCTCATGTCCGCCTCAATACTCGGCCCTGCTGTAACTCAACAAAAACAGCGTGCTGACTATAGTGCCGATGCTGTTTCAAAAGTTAACTTGGCAAGCTTAGCTGCAAGTCAGGCGATGACTGAAGTGGGTCGTTTCGAGCCAGTTAATCAAGCAATCGAGGATGCGGGTGCATCTATAGAGCGATTGACAAGCTCCAGTGATTTTAGTGCGAAATTAGCAGACACAATTTTCGCCAACGGTTCTTATGATGCGCAAGTGAGTGAATTGTGGGCTGGCTATAAAGCGGCATCGGAGCAGTTTTTGGCCAACCAGCAAGACGTAACGGAAGTTAAAGAAAAGCTTTTCGCGCTTAATGGTCGTTTGTCGCGAGCGGTTGGTGATTCGGTTGTCTTCGTAGAAGCGGTAGCAAAAGAGGGGCGTAACAAAACTTCTGGCGACGCAAAAGATAAATATTTGTTTCTAACTTCTGAAGCATCAAACCTAAACGGTATTCTGAGCCGTTTGAATGGTGCAAATCGAAATTATTTCACCTCAGACAGCAACTTGGCACAGCTTGCTGATCAGCAAAATGGCTTGATGGTTCGTTTGCAAGAAACTCTAAGTCGTATCGTTAGTAATTCGGCCTCGATCGTCGGCGCCGCGGCTACGCCACTGCGTGCTCAATATGCAGACCTAGAAGCCCGTGTATTAGAAGTCGGTGACCGGGCAAGCTCTGTAAGCTCGGCTCGTACAGCACTTGGCCAAATGAGCAGTCAAGGTGTTGTTTTATCGGAGCAGATCCAATCAGCCAGCAACCAAGGCGGTACGCTGAAGTTAGTAAATAACCTTGTAACGATTCTTCCACTGATCTTTGCTTTGTTAGGTGCTTTTAGCTTGTGGCGCTATAGCCAAGCACAAACGCGTGAGCTTTTTCAGCACGATGCGGGCCTAGAAGAAACGCTAGCTGACCAACAAGAATCAATTCTAAAGCTGCTCGATGAAATGAGCGCGCTAGCCGATGGTGACCTCACTGTAGAAGCCGAGGTGACTGACCAAATTACTGGTGCGATCGCCGACTCGGTAAACTTCGCGGTGATCGAGATGCGCGAGCTGGTATCTCAAATTAACCGTGCGTCTATAGAGGTAGCGAACGAATCAGAACAAGCGGTGAGCAACGCTCAGTCGGTTTCGCAATCAAATATTACCCAGTCTGGTCAGATTTCTGAGGCTGCAACATTGATGCAGCAGGTATCACGGGGTATGCGTGAAATGTCCGAGCACGCTAACAGCTCTTCATCTATGGCGACCGAATCATTGCACGCGGCAGCTCAAGGTGCGCAAGCGGTACGTGACACAATCGAAGGCATGGATAACATGCGAGAACAAATTCAAGATACATCGAAACGTATCAAGCGCTTGGGTGAATCATCTCAGCGCATTGGCGATATCGTAGCGCTGATTGATGACATTGCGGAGCAAACAAATATCTTGTCATTGAATGCCGCGATTCAGGCGTCGATGGCAGGTGAGGCAGGTCGTGGTTTCGCGGTAGTAGCGGACGAAGTGCAAAGCCTAGCGGAACGCTCGACTGAAGCAACTAAGAAAATCCACGAGCTAGTAACGACTATTCAAAACGATACCAACGATGCAGTGCTTTCAATGGAAAAAGCAACCCAACAGGTGGTGTCAGGTACCAAGGTTGCTGACTCCGCGGGTAAGGCGTTGGCCGAAATTGAGAGCGTATCGCAACGCTTATCTAGCCTAGTAGAAGGTATTTCGAAAGACTCCAATGAGCAGGCCGAAACGGTGATCAAAGTATCTGAGAAGGTTGCCTTGGTAAGTGATTCGTCGACCGATACATCTCGCAAAGCGCAAGAGTCTGCGAACTCTATCGCCAAGCTGCTAGAACTAGCGAAAGACCTCGAAACTTCGGTATCGCGATTCAAGTTGCCAGCTAGTTAAGCGATAGTGGCGACGAAATCGACACGATAATTAGACTCTGATAACGAACGAGTACCGAGACCGGATATGTCCATCTATTCTAATATAGACATTGAAACCTTCAAATGGGTTAAAGGCGAAGTCGAGCTAACGCTTGACAGTGCCAGCACTGAGCTGCAGAATTTTGTTGGCAGCGATGACAAAGAAAGCCTTTACGGGCTGAGCAATCATCTGCATCAAGTGGTGGGTTCACTGCAAATGCTTGAGATGAGGGCTCTGTCTTCATTGATGATGGAGTGCGAACTACTGATTGAAGATTTTACCTCTACTGATAGCAAAATAGGAAAGTCTAGTTTTGTGGTTTTGTTAGATAGTGCTTTTTTAGCGCTTAAGGCAACATTCACACGCATCGAGAAAGGCCTTCCAGAGAACCCAACTGATGTTGTCGAATTGATCAATCAAATTCGCTCATCTCGCGGTTTAAAAGGCGTCGAAATTTCCTCTTTGTTTTCACCAATGATCGAAATTTTTCCGGAAGTAAATTCCCGAAAAGCGCTTAAAGACAAGGTTTATATTGAGAGAGCGAAAGCTTTGCGCGTGTACTATCAAACCTTTCTATTGCAGTGGTTGAGAGATGGCGACGATACCGCGATCGATAAGCTTGGCATGGTAATAGATAAGCTATTTCAGATGAGTACCTTTGGCGCGGTTGCCAGACTGTGGTGGGTAGCCTCGGCTTATGTCGATTATGTAAAGAACAATGACCTAGGTAATAAGCTGGTTCATAGCCGAATTTTTCGTCAGATTGATGATCGCTTTCGAGAGTTAGAACAGCATGGTGAATCGGCTTTGGTGCGAGATCCAGCTGATGAATTAATCAAGATCATGCTGTTTTACACCGGTGTAGGTGAAAAACGCACCGAGCGCATGGATGAAATCGTTGACGCGTTCAAGCTGCAAGAATATTTCCCTGCGTTAAAGATAGACGAAGATGCTGTCGACTTCATTCAGCTTGAGGCAAATCTCAACCAACTCAAAGGCGACAGTGATTTGCCTTTGACTTTAATTCGTCAATTAGTCTCTAGTTATTTCGAAACTGAGCAGCTTGATAGTAGTGGCTTGGTTGATATGTTGACTCAGCTTGAGATTTTGGAGAAGGCGACAGAAAAGCAAAATGCAGGGATCGTGCATGAAATTTGTGAGCAAGCAAGCGAAGTAGTTCGTGGCATGCGCCGAGGCTTAGTTCAGCGTGACGACGACACAGGATTTCATTTGGCTTCGGCGCTGATGTTTGTTGAAAACAGCATCCATAATCCCGACGATGTCGATAGCAATTGGTTACAGAATGGGCAACTAAAACGTCAGGCACTGATTGCGATTAATAACCAAGAAGAGTTAACTGAGGCGATGGACGGCGCTCACTTGTCGGGTAGCGAACGACAAGCATTGCTGGATGTAGTCGGTAATGAAGTTGAAGAAAATTTAAAAGACATCGAAGCAAAGCTAGAGGAGTTTGGCGCTGACCCGTCTA
>Ga0075467_10003699_pt1 | contig 11642 bp, 9 predicted proteins | sample DEB08_DNA_9_FD_75067 | JGI IMG/M metagenome (GOLD analysis project Ga0075467, IMG submission 75067) | Aqueous microbial communities from the Delaware River and Bay under freshwater to marine salinity gradient to study organic matter... | ecosystem: Environmental > Aquatic > Marine > Coastal ...
CAAGGTAAATGCGCAATCTCCTATAGTGGATATTTCCAGTTCTACTAGCCGAGTCAAGCTGTTCGTTGTCGCCACCGATGAGACCGCGGCCATCGCTTTTTATGTCAATAAAACACGCCAAGACTCTCAATCAATCGCGCCATTACCGCCTATTCCCGTCGCCGTATCGGCGCGACATATACATCTGACGGAAGCAACACTGCATACACTGTTTGGACCGAATTACACACTCACCCCAGAGCACCCTTTATCCCAATCGGGGCAATTCGCAGCCAAAGAAACGGTCACTATTATGGGGCCTTGTAACCGTATTGATGATGTCCGTATATTAGGCCCACTAAGAGCCAATAATCAGGTCGAAATTTCCCGCAGCGATGAGTTTTTTCTGGGTGTGGATGCTCCAGTGCGCGCCTCTGGTGATACCGATAACACACCGGGCATCACTCTCATTGGCCCAGTGGGCAAAGTGACCTTAGAGAAAGGACTTATCTGTGCATTGCGTCATATTCATATGCATCCCGACGATGCAAAACAATTTAAGGTGGCCGATGGCGACTTAGTTAACGTCACTGTAGATGGAGGCGATCGAGACTTAACCTTTGGCGATGTGTTGATTCGGGTTAGTGAACATTTCAGTTTGGAAATGCATATCGATACTGACGAAGCCAATGCAGCAGAGTTAAAGCAACGGGATATGGCTACACTCACTCGAACAGAAAACCACGTCCATGTTATTGGGCGACATAATATTGAATAGAGCGACTGTCGATCCGAGTCAATAAAACCCATGATGCAATAGTAAAAACGTCCTTGAGAAGGTGTAAAAAATAATGACAACTGCAAACCAATCTTCAGCGCAAGCCTCAGCAAAAACGTCTATACCGAAACCTATATCAGAACCTATATCAGAGTGCCCTCTATCGCCTAAGGAACTATATAAAATTAACGCTTATTGGCGTGCGGCGAATTATCTATCCGTGGGCCAAATTTATTTGTTGGATAACCCATTACTAAAACAGCCCTTAACACTTCAACATATTAAACCGAGATTGCTCGGTCATTGGGGTACCACACCGGGCTTAAATTTTATTTATGCACATGTCAATCGAATCATCAAAGCGCAGGACTTAACTGTTATTAACATCACCGGGCCGGGTCACGGCGGCCCTGGCATCGTCGCTAACACTTGGCTGGAAGGAACTTATAGCGAAGTCTATCCCGATGTGGCACAAACTGAAGCCGGCATGAAACAATTATTTAAGCAGTTTTCTTTTCCCGGCGGTATTCCCAGTCATTGCGCCCCAGAAACACCGGGATCAATTCATGAAGGCGGTGAACTCGGTTACGCAGTGGCGCATGCCTATGGTGCCGTTTTCGATAATCCAGATCTTATTGCCTGTTGTGTGGTCGGCGATGGCGAGGCTGAAACTGGCCCACTGGCCACCGCTTGGCATTCAAATAAGTTTTTAAACCCTGCGCATGATGGTGCTGTGCTACCGATATTACATTTAAATGGTTATAAAATTGCCAACCCAACGGTGTTGTCGCGCATCAGTCATGAAGAGTTAGAGAGTTTATTTATCGGTTACGGCTATACCCCTTATTTTGTTGAAGGGTCAGATCCTGAGGAAATGCATCAGCGTATGGCAGCGGTATTGGACATCGCCATTGCCAATATCAAACGTATTCAACAGCAAGCGCGACATCATGGTGTTATGGCGCGTCCGCGCTGGCCTATAGTTATTTTGCGTAGCCCAAAGGGTTGGACCGGCCCCCAAGCAGTTGATGGCCAGAAAACAGAAGGTTACTGGCGTTCGCATCAGGTACCTTTGGCCGAGATGGCGACAAAACCCGAGCACATTACGTTACTCGAACAATGGATGAAGAGTTATAAACCTGAAGAACTGTTTGATAACAAAGGCACATTAATTTCAGAACTGGCAGCATTAGCGCCAACCGGTAATCAACGCATGGGCGCGAACTTACACGCCAATGGCGGACACTTACTCAAACATTTACGTATGCCCAAATTTGATGATTATGCTGTTCAAGTCTCTCAACCGGGCCAAGTATTAAGTGAGTCGACTCGTGCGATGGGTTATATGCTGCGCGATATTATGCAGCTTAATGAGGAAGCGCGTAATTTCCGCGTTATGGGGCCAGACGAGACCCAATCTAATCGTCTGGGTGCTTTATTCGAGGTCACCAATCGAGCTTGGATGGCGGACATACTCGCTGAAGATGAGCACCTAGCGCCTGATGGTCGCGTCATGGAAATCCTTAGCGAACACACCTGTCAGGGTTGGTTGGAAGGCTATCTTCTCACGGGGCGTCATGGATTATTTTCTTGCTATGAAGCCTTTATCCACATTATTGATTCCATGTTTAATCAACATGCCAAGTGGCTTAAGGTGAGTCAAGAGATACCCTGGCGCCAACCTATCGCTTCCCTGAACTATCTATTAACCTCCCATGTTTGGCGTCAAGATCACAATGGCTTCTCCCATCAAGATCCCGGTTTCATTGATCATGTAGTCAATAAAAAAGCCCATATTATTCGTGTTTACCTGCCCCCCGATACCAATACTCTACTGGCTATTACAGATAAATGTTTGCGCAGCCGCGATTTAATTAATGTGATTGTGGCAGGCAAGCAACCGCAGCTACAGTGGCTGGATATGAATGCAGCAATTAAACACTGCTCAGAGGGTATTGGCATTTGGTCTTGGGCAAGTAACGATCAAGGTGTGGAACCTGATGTGGTTATGGCTTGTGCGGGTGATACACCCACACTTGAAACCCTTGCAGCGGTTGATCTTTTACACCAGCATCTGCCAGAGCTTAAAGTGAGGGTGATTAATGTGGTGGAATTGATGACCTTGCAACCACCAGAAGAACATCCCGATGGGTTATCGAACAAGGATTTTGACAGCCTGTTTACCACAGACAAGCCCATTATTTTTGCCTACCACGGTTACCCTTGGCTGATTCATCGATTGACGTATCGTCGCACCAATCACAACAATTTACATGTACGGGGATACAAAGAAGAAGGCACCACTAGCACACCGTTCGACATGGTCGTACGCAACGATCTGGATCGCTTCCACTTGGCGGGTGATGTAATTGACCGTGTGCCCGCTCTCCGCCACACAGGTGCCTATGTCAAACAATTGGTGCGCGACAAACTGATAGAACACCAACAATACATCACCACTTACGGCGAGGATATGCCCGAAATAAAAAATTGGAAATGGCCTTCCCGATGAATTATGGCTCAGCTATTCGGTTTTGAAAAAACCATCCTAATGTTTAACGGTGAGTGCTAACACCCCTTGCCCACTTGAACCCAAAGGGTAAAAAACACATGCAAAAAAATCATATTATTATTAACCCAATTCTATCCTGAGGTTCTAATTAATGGAAATGTTTAACCATAGTCTAGGTCATCTATTTGACCAAATAGGACTGCCTTCAACGCCTAGTGCGATAGAAGCGTTTATCGAATCGCACCAACTAGCCACCGAAGAGCACCTTGAAGAAGCGCCTTTTTGGAATGCATCACAATTGCAGTTTTTTCAAGAAGCGCGCTACCAAGATGCAGTGTGGGTTGAACTGGTTGATGAATTAGATACTCTATTACATAAAACAAGCATGGCGAGGTAAGAGTGACACCAATCGCCCATGCGCGTTATTAGTAGACATTGATTTTAGTAGACATTGGTTAATACGTTAGAGGAGCTCCTATGACGATAAAAGACAACCCGCCAGTGGAACCACCGGCCGAGAATAAACGTGATAATGTTACCAACAATGGTGACGAATTTATGATTCCGGAAGGGTCGCTCTGGGGCACCCAAACCCAAAGGTCACTGCACTACTTTCGCATTGGCAACCACCTATTTAGCAATCGTTTTATCAAGGCCTTAGTCAGTATTAAAAGAGCGTGCGCACAATCTAACCGAAATGCAGAACGGCTTGATAGAAAATTTTATGAGGCGATCGAGCTTAGCTGTGATGCAATTTTGGAAGGACAGTATTCGGATCAATTCCCATTAAGCATCTGGCAAACGGGCTCAGGTACGCAAACCAATATGAATGTAAATGAAGTCATCAGTTCGATTGCCAATGCGTTACTCAATAAAAAAGAAAATGCACATTTAATTATTCATCCCAACGATCATGTCAATATGTCACAGTCTTCAAACGATATTTTTCCGAGCGCGATGCATATCGTTGTAGCTCAGTTAACGCACGAAAAATTGTTAAGCGCGATGGATCAACTTAATGCTGAGCTGGCGCAAAAGCAAGAGACATTCAATACCGTTTATGCCGTTGGCCGGACGCATCTAATGGACGCCGTGCCATTAACAGTTGGCGCTATGCTGTCTGCGTTTCGTGCCCAGCTTGGAGATGCAAAAACGGCTATTCTCGAAAGTCTAGGCGGCGTTTACCAATTAGCCATTGGTGGCACGGCAGTGGGCACTGGTTGTAATGCGCCACCTGATTTTGGCAAAAACGTTAGCGATTATTTATCCATTCAATATGGGTTACCGTTTACACCACATACTAATTTATTTGCTGCGGTTTCGGGTCAAGATGCCTTGTTGCGATATAGCGCGTCACTTAAACAGCTCGCCAGTGTTTTGTTTAAAATAGCGAATGATTTTCGACTCTTGGGCAGTGGGCCGCACTGCGGTTTGAATGAATGGCATTTACCGGCCAACGAGGCCGGCAGTTCCATTATGCCAGGTAAAGTGAACCCCACACAGTGTGAGGCACTGAGTATGGTTTGCTTGCAAGTTTTTGGCAATGATCTAACGACGTCACTCGCCGCGTCCCATGGACAATTGCAGCTTAATACTTATCGCCCTGTGATCATTCATAACATTCTTGAAAGTATTAATATTTTGGCCGACGCAATGAAATCTTTCACGCAACATTGTGTCAATGGTCTCACGTTGAATGAGACACAAATTAACAAAAACATGCAACGTAATTTATCCGCAATAACTATATTGGCCCCCAAATTAGGTTATGACGTGGCCGCTAAAATAGTTCATAAAGCCGATCAAATGGACATTTCATTAGGGCAGGCAGCGGAGGATTTAGGACTCTATAGCGCTGCAGATTTTGACGCGCTATTAAATAATGAATTGAAAGGTAGCGAATCAGATATTACGCGGAAGAATTAAGAGCCGATTGACAAAAGTTGACTTACTCACCAAACAGCACTTTAATCATAAGCATCAGCAGAATGCCGCAGATAAACGCAATAAAATTAATCAGATTAACCTTGAAATCATCATGCTCTTTGACTTCAGGTATTAAATCGGATGCGCCAATATAAATAAAGTTGCCTGCCGCAAACGGTATTAAAAAAGATATATCCATATTGAAGGAAACAAAATAGGCTATTAAGCCACCTAACAAAAACGTGAGTGCCGATAAAACATTGAATAACAGTGCGCGAGACTTACTCCAGCCACCGTGAATAAGCACACCAAAATCACCTAGCTCCTGAGGCACTTCATGTGCCGCAGCCGCTAGCCACGCCATGATTCCGAGACGAATATCCGTAATAAAAACACTGGCAACGGCTAGCCCACCCAAAAAATTATGCAGACTATCACCGATTAATATGAGATAGGTTAGCGGTTTTTTACAATCGGCGGGCGCACGTTGACAATGATGCCAGTGAAGTAACTGTTCGAGAGCAAAGAACGTACTGAAACCGGCAACAACCCACACAAATATTATGAAATCGGAATCGAAGGACGCCAATCTAGCCGGGATTAGATGAAAAAAAGCGCCCCCAATGAGCGAACCAGCTGCGAGGGAAACTAACGGCAGCAGGATTTTTTTGAGCGTTTCTTCATTAAGAAGCAGAGCAACACTGCCCACTAAGCCAATGGCGCCCATTACCAGACTACTGCTTATAATCCACGCTAAGGTACTCATTTGCCAGCCACACTATGAAAAGAGGCTACTTACTTATTTAGGGAGTAACGATGCTGGTGGCTCAAACCCATCTATCTCAACATCCGGATCGAATTGCATAATTAAGTTATTGGTGTGAGCAACTCTGTCTATTGGCACATCAACCATAACCAACACTTTGCCAGCCTCTATTTCTTTTTCGAATGTTAGCAATCGCGAATTCGGAAAAGCGGCACCCGCCATGCCAGTGAGCAAACCGCCTAGGCTTGCCCCCATAACACCCGCCAATAACACAGCGCCACCTCCCACTACAATTCCCGCAGATGGGATGGTCAGAGCGAGTACTCCAAGCAAAATTCCAGCGGTGCCACCCATGGCAATGCCACGCTCAAAAGCCGGCAAAAAATCATCTGCCTCTGACCCACCATCAGGTAAGTCTTGCATTGGAGCACCTGATTTTGCGATGACATAAATATGTGATTCGGCAATGCCATCCGCTTTCAAATCTTGGACGACTACTTTGGCATGGTTGATATCAGGGGAAAGAAAACATAAACGTTTCATACCAACATTAACCTCCTACACTGTTCGAAATAATAAAAAAACTAACTAACAAGACGATAATACAGGCCAGTAGTAATAGAGAATTTCGAATAAACGCTTTATATTTTCGCATGTAGTTAACGCTCTAAAATAATTTAGTAACTCAACGACTATGGACTGAAAGTCCATAGGTTGCTTTCAAAGCGACTGAAAGTCGCTATCGCAAAAGGCAATGCATCTCCGCTACGCGACTGCTTTTTAAAATTGCTAAAGCCTCGCACTAAAAGTGCATAATTTTTACTAGCGTGTTGAAACAATAAATTTTGAATGATAGATTCATGAAAGAATATGTTTCTGATCTATATCAATAAAAGTGCCGAAATCGTGACCTTCTAAAAAGTAAACTATTGGCTCTCATACAGACGTGTCACGTCGTTGGCGATAATGTCGTATCAGCGCATTGGTTGAGCTGTCGTGGTTAAGTGGCCGATCGTTGTTGCTAATGAGTTCCGCAGCAGTATGTTGAGCCAAGACCTTACCTAATTCCACACCCCATTGATCGAACGAATCGATATTCCAAATAATGCCCTGTACGAACACGCTATGTTCATATAGCGCCACCAGAGCACCTAGTGTGTGCGGCGTGAGTCGATCCGCAAGAATGGTGTTACTAGGTTGATTGGCATTAAAGACACGGTGCGAAACCAGCGCAGCGGGTATTCCTTCCGCCGCCACTTCGTCGACAGTTTTACCGAATGCCAGCGCCTCGCTCTGAGCGAATAGGTTCGCCATCAACAGCTCGTGTTGTTTGCCTAGAGGATTCAGCGATTGGCAAAAGCCGATGAAATCGCAGGGAATTAAATGGGTTCCCTGATGCAGTAACTGATAAAAAGAATGCTGACCATTAGTACCTGGTTCCCCCCAGTAGATCGGCCCAGTGGCGTAATCCACAGGAACACCATTAAGAGTGGTGTGCTTGCCGTTGCTCTCCATTGCGAGTTGCTGTAAATAGGCTGGGAAGTGTTTTAGATACTGTGTGTAAGGTAGTATCGCCTGCGTTGTCGCCCCGAGAAAATTTGTATTCCAGATCGCCAGCAACCCCATTAGAGTCGGCAAGTTTTTCTCTGGTGATGCATTACGGAAATGCTCATCCATTGTATGAAATCCAGCTAACATTTCACGAAAGCGCGCTGGCCCAATTGCCAGCATAGTAGTCAGGCCGATGGCTGAATCCATTGAGTAACGGCCGCCGACCCAATCCCAAAAATCGAAACAGTTACCCTCGTCTATACCGAATTTAGTCACTTCCACTGGATTAGCAGAGACTGCAACAAAGTGCTTTGATATAGCTTTATTGTCCCCCAGTGTTTGTAGGCACCAATTGCGGGCGGCATGGGCGTTGGCTAAAGTTTCCAGCGTAGTGAAGCTTTTCGAGCAAATCACAAACAAGGTTTCAGCAGGATCGAGATCGCGCAGCACTTCAACCAAATCGGTGCCATCGACGTTGGATACAAAATGGCAGTTTAGTTCGTGTTGGCTGTAATAGCATAGCGCCTCAGAGGCCATTAGTGGGCCAAGGTGGGAACCGCCGATGCCAATATTAATGATATTACGAATACGCTTGCCACTATGACCACTCCATGAACCGCCGCGTATGCGTTCACAAAGCACCGCCATACGCCCAAGCACTGCTTGTACCTGTGACACCACATTGCAGCCTTCAAGTGCAATATAACTATCAGCTGGCGCACGCAATGCGATGTGCAATGCCGCACGGTGTTCCGTGAGATTGATGCGATCGCCGCGAAACATCGCTTCAATGTGTTCGGGTAAACCACAGGCTTCGGCGAGTTCTTGAAGCAGGCGTAATGTCTTACCCGTAATCCGCTGTTTGGAATAATCTAAATAAAGACCCGCCGCCTCTACGACATAATGTTCGCCACGTAAAGGTTCTGCAGCAAACAGATTGCGCAAATGACTACTGCTGATCTCTTGTTGATGCTGCAGTAGCGAGCGCCATTGAGGACGCGCGCTCGGCGCCATCGACGACACAGCAGGAATACCCGACAAAGGATCTTCTGTTTTCATCAGAGCGCTTTAGCCTTAGCGTCATCCACCAACACCGAACGCTTATTAGTAATGCTTTTCAGTAATTGATGCCATGGTTGGACGAAAGATGGGGCAACCTCGTTTTGAAATTGCAGGGCTATCGTCATACCGAGATAGTTATTGTCTTTGAGCGCCACATCACCGCAACTGACAAAAAACGATGCTACACGTGGATCGAGTTCTGTGGCGAGACGTCGCTTGATTCCACGAATGGAGACAGCTGTCGCCACGAAGTACTGCACGCGGGGGAAAAACAAGGTTACATGGATCGGAATACCGCCAAAGACCGATACCTTAATTGCCAGTACCCCTTCTAGTGCCTCAGAAATTTTAATAAATAGATTGTGCTGCTGTCTTGGTGGTGCCAGCAGCGTCGCTAGAGTAGGTTGAAATTTGGTGGCTAATAAATCCATTATTATTACGACTCATTCAATTGTGTATATAAAAGATAATGACCTTACTGTAAAAAATAAAATATTGATTTTCTGCATGATGAAAGAATAACAGTTCATTAATTTTGACTTAAATCAATATTAATGAACTCGGAGTTTTTTACGGTTACTAACGTTCTTAAATGATAGTTAGTAAAGAAATATTAAATCATAGATCCATCACAGAATATGTTTCTTATCTATATCAAAAAAGCGCCTGAATCGTGAGTTTTTTAGATGAACCACCGGTACTTCGTTTACCTCTTATGACATATATCAATGTCGACAGTCAGAATAGAGTTGTTATGACATTCTTAATTAAAATGAGTTTGATACCTTCTATTTGGAGAAAACAATGCGTTTTGAACAAGCTGTGGATGCGCTGAATCACGCTAGCTCATGGCATAATGAGCTAAGTAGTATTTACCAAAAAATTTCTAATGGTAGTCAATCTGAGAAAGTTAAGCTGTTACTTGAATACATGGCTGAAAATGAAAGAAATATTGCTCAAGCAATCATGGATTATAAAAATCAGGCACCAACAGAAATTTTAGACACATGGTTTCAGTATGTGCATGATGCTGATGTTTTGAAATTACCAGAGCTCAATGACGCTGACCTGATTCAAGGACTAGGTGATGTTGTTGAGCTTGCTATGAAATACAGTGACGAATTAATTGCGTTTTATATAGAGATGTCTGATTGCAGCGATACTGCAGCGTTAAAAGAGGTCTTTGATAACTTGGCGGATATGCAACGTCAGGAAAAGCACACAACCTCTATGAACATCGATCGATTAATGGACCTTTAAATGTAATACGCTGGAGTAGCTGTATTGCCATTAATAAAATCATTTACGGTTGTTAGGTTAATAAACGAGAGGATTGCATCAATTGGTTACCATAATTCGTGGATTATCCCACAGTTCATTGGGTATAGGTCGAGCTGTAGTGTCCAAGTGTTTTTGTACATGATGGTAATTGCCCCTTTGACTTTTAGAATGAACGTAAGCAGAAAAGTGGTCATATAGAACTCCTCTGGCAGGTATTTACTCAGTTGCAAGTATAGTGAAAGCCCCTACCCACGTCGCCAATCCTTGTAGTTGAAAACCATAATATTAAGAGCCCAACTTATGCATCACCATAATCATTCAAGCAGCCAACAACGAATCGCTTGGGCTTTTGGGTTAAATGTTAGCTTTACACTTATTGAGTTTGTGGGCGGTTGGTTAACCAATAGTACTGCGATTATGGCTGATGCTATTCATGATTTGGGTGATAGTCTTTCAATCGGAATGGCTTGGATACTCGGAAGAATTAGCAATAAACCAGAGACTGATATTTTTACCTATGGCTATCGTCGTTTTTCAATGCTGGGGGCGTTAATTAACGGTTTTGTTATTGTTATAGGTTCGGTATGGATTCTTATTGAGGCGATATCACGACTGCATAACCCACAAATGCCGGTGGTTGAGGGGATGCTTGGGCTTGCTGTGTTAGGAGTAGCCGTTAATGGCTTTGCTGCTTTTAAGCTCAGTCATGGGAAAACACAAAATGAAAAAGTACTTAACTGGCATCTGCTCGAAGATATTTTAGGTTGGGTTGCCATTTTTTTAGTTGCCAGTGTTTTAATGTTTGTCGATTGGCCTATTTTAGACCCACTGTTGTCTATTATCTTTACGCTATTTGTATCGTTTAATGTAGTGAAAAACCTGAAGGAATCCGTGAGTTTATTTTTGCAGGGAGCGCCGGATGAAACACTCTTAAAGACAATCCGCCAGCAACTTTGTGCGTTGCCGGGAGTATTCAGTATTCATCACCTACATCTATGGTCGCTGGATGGGGAGCATCATGTTCTAACAGCTCATCTAGTTATTGGTGATGGAGTGACCATTGCAGAGCAGATTAAACTCAAGAAGGCGGTCTCTTTAGTTTTGGAAGAGTATCTGCTTGCCCACACCACGATAGAGCTGGAATTTATAGGCGAGAATTGCCGCGATGATGTTCTTGTTATTACATCAAATCTGTAAATCACCCACTTTATCTACGAGGCGTTATTGATGACAAATTTATTAACACTCTACAAAAAAAACCCACGGCAGGGGCACTTGTTACTTTTGTTATTCGTCGGTTTTCTGCTTATTTATTTTTTGCCCGTTGACTCCGAACGGTTCAGTAATGCCTGGCTGGAAGGTATTCGGCTGACTAACTGGTACGCAAGAGAGCACGTTATTTTGTGTTTGTTACCGGCGTTTGCTATTGCGGGCGCAATGGCAGTTTATATCAGCCAGGGTTCGGTGATACGTTATCTTGGGCCTAAGGTATCTAAACCCATTGCTTTGACTGTGGCGTCAGTGTCGGGCACTTTACTGGCAGTGTGTTCTTGCACGGTACTGCCGCTCTTTGGTGGTATTTATAAACGCGGTGCCGGATTGGGTGCGGCCATTGCTTTTCTTTATTCGGGACCGGCAATTAATATTATGGCGGTGGTCGTGACAGCTAAGGTGTTGGGCGCAGAGCTGGGTTTTGCCCGTGCCGTCGGCGCGATTTTATTTGCGCTGGTCATTGGTGCCATCATGCATGTGATCTACCGAAAGGAAGAAGCTGAGCGCGCTTCAGG